>MDTC01046457.1_pt1 | contig 16990 bp, 21 predicted proteins | sample 811181 | NCBI WGS metagenome assembly MDTC01 (sample SAMN05326644, study PRJNA326480) | marine metagenome | isolation source: seawater | place: Pacific Ocean: North | collected 2011 | reverse complement strand
TCACTAAAAGGCTTAATCATTTTATTAACCATGGAGGTACTATGTCTTACAGAGTAAATACAAATAGAAAGTTTTTAAATAAAGCAACAGTAAAGCGCACAGATAATATCAATTGTGTTAAAAAAGTAATGTCCTACTTAACGCTGAATAAAGGCATAGCAGTAGGTATTGCTGCCAATCAGTTGTTTATGGACAACAGAGTATTCGGAATTAATTATAAAGACAAGATAATGGTATTTATTAACCCTGAAATAGTTGCATACGAAGGCCATCAAGATAGTACTGAAGGTTGTATGTCAATTAAGAACGGAAATAAGCATTATCATGTCAAAAGGCCCATGTCTATTACTATTAAAGATGAGATGAATGGCGAGCAAACCTTTCATGAATACTATGCAACAGTAATAGCACATGAGTTTGATCATTTAGAAGGTTTATTAATAAGCAACGTAGGAGTTAAATAATGGGAAGAATGAGCGATTTACACTTAGAACAGTCTGACGCGTATTGGGATTATCACTCTGATTTATATGATTTTGAACAATATTGCTATGAAGAGCATGAAATGTATCTGCTAGGTAAGAGAGTATATCAACCTACAGATGAAGAACAAGAAGCGTACGAAGAGTACATGAAAGGAGGAATCAAATGGGATGGCACATCGGAAAGAAATGTCCATTCAAATATCGATATGAACTCGAAAGATGGGCAATTAGTCGCTTTAAGGACGAGAAGAAGTCGAAGTTCACAAGAATGAGTACTAAGCAATTATATGCTATTTATTACAACAGTTGATTGCACCAGGTAAGGCCCATCGGGACAACCCCTGAGACATCCTGATACTGTTGTAGTAATGGCATAATAGATAAGGAGAAATAGTGTTATTAAATAAAAGCACGCTACATAGTGGCACTGGAACATTTCTAATTAAACTTATCAGAGACTTGTTATCAATAGTACCTGCAGAGGACTATTATAGTAGCAATTTTCGTGGAATAAGGTCGCAAGTTGAGTATATAGAATCAATATATAACGAGAAAATAGTCAAGAATAAGAATATATAGGCAACCATTCAAGGTTTGCCGACCAAGGGATACTCCCCGTATACCCTGAGACAAAACAGCAGAGGTGTGAAGATGGTGTTCATATGAAACATAAAATCATACTAACGCACCTCTGGTCTCACTTAAAAATTAACAAGTAAACAATAATAACTAAGAAAGGACTAACATGGACTTCTTAACAGATCCCCCATCGTGGTTTGTATGGCTAACAATATTTACAATAAGTATGGTCATATGGTATCACATAGTTAAATGGTTATTTTAATTAAATAAGAGAGTTACGGCTAAAACCACCATTCGTTAGATATAAGCCTTAACAAACTAGTCATACGTGGCGGACTAGCAAGCGTGGTCTCTCTTATAAATCTGGCTGGCATACCTCAGGTGAGGCGGATATAAGCTCTGCAGAGGCGTCTGATGGATTAACCATCTATGTCAAACCAAAGTATGCCAAACATTAAAAGAAAAGGAGTGTACATGAAGGAAGAATCATGTAGAGAGTTATGTATTGCACATCAAACAGTTGATAATACCTGGGAACATACAGGTGGAGATGGTGTGGAGTATGAAACATGGTATTGTAGGAAGTGCGATCTAGATTGGCAGACTCCTATGGAAATATCACGATTTTGGAATAAATCAAAACTACTATCATAAATGCACGACGTATTTATGTAATCACACAAAAGAAAAGGAGGCATTATGCCTGCAAATAATACAGTAAACGTAGAAGTATCATCATATACAACTGGTGGTCAATTTGAATCTAAATCATTTAGAACATTAGGTGATTTACTTAGAGACTATTCAGTTGAAATGTCTGATGCTATAGTAGAAGTAACTGGTGAAGATGGCGATGAACGTAAGGTTACTGCTGCAGGATTACTTATCGAAGGTGATACTGTAATCATAATGAAAGCAAAGAACAAATCTGGTAAATAAATCAGTTTGGTCGGCTTTTAATTAATTAGAACTGGGGATACAATACTATATATAAACAGGCTTAACGACCTTTTATCTATACGTATCCCCTTTTCTATAACTTTGGAGAATAAAATGACAGAAACACCACTCAGAAGTTTGCTCAATACTTGGGCAGAACGTGTTGAAAGTGATTTGCCAATACCAATAGAGGATCAGTCGAAACTATTAGATAAAAAGTATGTAGTTGAAGCTGCATGTGTTGACCTAAGAGTATTTGATGAAGACCGCAATAGAGATATGCAAGTACCTACAGATGTATCTTTAATTTGTTTTAAAGAAATAATATGTAAGTATAGACCACATCTACATATGGGAGATTTCTGGCTACACGTAAGAATAGTAAACAACAATCCAGTATATACATTCTTTACTAAGATAGTTGATTTAGAAGGACAACGATTCATACTAGCTAGACATCCACATTTAAGTTCTGGTATCCCATGCTTAGGTTCTCATCAAGCAGACATAAATACAGCATTTCAAGATGGTAATTATGTGAGATTTATGTCACAAATGAGGCAATACCTATGTTCATACTATGGTAGATCCACTTACGTAAGAGGTAGTGCATTTAAAAAGAAAAAGATGCCTTACCAATTGCATTCAAATCTCCAGATACAGGATATATTTTCTGATGATGGAGAGATAAATGTAGTAAGTGTAGCTGAGGACTCTATGAGATGGAATTGGCCTAAGGAAATAACAGCTTGGGGATATATAATAGTACAAGGACAAGATGCTAATGGTTTATTCATAGACCAATTTATTAACCAATATAATGCACCTAAACCTTATATCTATAACACCTCAAATGATCAGTATGCCTGGGCTAACGGCAATCATACAGATAGTTGTAGTAGTGCTCAAAAAATAAATGGTTATATACACCTAGCAATGACCTTAGGGGAAATGCCACTATATATAGCTACAAACTTTGTTGCACTGTTCTTGAAATCTTTACACTTGCAGTACATGAATGATATGACTGAAGAGAAGCTAGCAGAGTTAAGACATGCTTCTCAAAAGTTAAATCATATGAGATACTCAAGAGGCTACGAAGTAAGTCCTAGGTATAACAATATACCAATAGATGCAGAACTACGCAATGAATGTAGAGAAGCAGAACAGACATTATCCAAGTTTAGTAACATAGGTAATGGTTCTGATGAAGACTTCTACAAGTCATTAAAGTATGGCGGAGAGAAAATCACAAACTTCATGATACTATTAAGAAAGGGTACACCAGAAAATGCAACTGCAAATGGGTATCTTTCTAGTATAAATGATAATGAAGGTATTGATAAAGCACTCGAAATATACAAGAAAGTAAATCACAAGGCTGTCTCAATAGCCTTACAACAGTTAAAAAAAGAAGAAAGGAGGTTCATCAATGAGCTTAATAAAAAACCCAACGTTATTCATACCCCTGGAGATGGAGCGCAAAGTTCACTATTTACTGAATAGATGTACTGGTAAAGAATGGTCTGGACCAGCTTGGTATTCAGTGGAGAATGATACAGATGGCTTTCCAATCAGGGTAACACTAGAACACTTCCACCCTTTACACTTAGGAACTTCAGGTGAAACTGATTGGGATGGTAAAGACCTTGTTAAAATCTATAAAACCTTAAGGAAACAACACCCAGAGATAGGCAAATCTTGGGTACAAGGTAACATTCATTCACATCATAGTATGGGAGCATTTTACTCTCAAGTTGATGTGCAACAATGTATAGATGGCACGTTTAAAGATATGTTTTATTACTCTTTAGTAGTGTCAGACAAGGTAGGTAAAGAGTTTCATTTTGGAGCATCATACATGGATCAGTTTGAAAGAGTTCATGTAGACCAAGATTGGGATGTGGAGACTGAAGAGATTGACATAGTAGCAAATAAAGCCTGGGCAAGTGAGCTCAAAATTATCAGGAAGGCAGCTAAGAAGAACAAGGTAGCCACCTGGAATTATGGGAAATATACTAATGCAGGTAACACACAAGCCTCTTTATTTAACCACTACGGCCGTTCAACAACTCCCACAATCGAGGAAAAGCAACCACCACAAGAACGATACGAAGAGTGGATTGATATGATGTCCTATAACGGGTATGCACATTTAGACCAAATAATGACACCTAGTAAGTTCGAAGAGTTTGATGAAATAAACCTCGACTATGAAAAAGGTAGAATTACTAAAGCTAAATTAAGAAGCAAACTAAAAAAGTTAGGAGTGGATGAATATGGCCAACCGATACCTTCGTAATAAAGACCTTATCGACCAATCAAGGTTAGATAAAATAACAGTAATTGGGGCTGGAGGAATTGGTTCAGCCCTATTACAAAACGCTGCAATAATGGGATTTAAGGAAATAACTGTTTGGGACCCTGATATGTTAGAGGAACACAACTTATCCACAACATCATGGCCAGAACATTACTTAAACCAACCTAAAGTACACGCAGCAAGTAGAACATGTAAGAAACTTAATAAAGATGTTAAGATAAACTTGCGTGAAGCTTTCTGGGAACCTGGTATGAAGTTAGATAACAAGGTATTTCTTACTCCTGATAACATGGAGTGTAGACTTGCAGTGTACAATCAATGGAAAACTAACCCTAACAGAGAATTTCTTATAGATATGAGAATGGGAGCCCTAGGTTATGAGATAATAACTGTGACCCGTGAGTCAGATTATTTCATGGACTCCTATGTATCATCTAAAGAAATTGCTGATGACCCTTGTACCGCAAAGCATACAATATTTTGTGGTAGTCTTTCAGCGTCATTTGGCCTCTCACAAGCGTTTAATGTCTTGCAAAATAGAGTATATTATGCTTACATTTGGGGGTCGTTAGGTCCTGTGAGTTTGCGTAGAGAACATCTCGTAAAACCCCAGAAAATAGAAAAAGAACTGGAAACAGTATTGCTGTAAGCATTCGATATAGCTCGAGTTACAGAGTATTGCGTCCACAACTGAGGCACCTGTCTCATCTATCCTTCCACACAAGAATCCACAGTGGGATAGGTGTCTCTAATTTTAAATTATAAAGGAGATGTATGTTAAACGTACAAAACGTAAAAACGAGTTGGAAAGATGACTTACCAGGTGGAGTTACTTGGTATTTCATTGGACAACCAAAAAGTGGTAAAACTACACAAGCTGCATCATGGTCAAAGAAAGGTTCTGAGGGTGTATTAGTAATTGATACCGATCTAGGAGCTGACTTTGTAGATAGAGCGAATGTAGTAACATGTTGTTCTCTTAATCCTCCCACTAGAGTGAAGATGAAAGACGACATAGCTGTACTCAAAAATGGAGTTGAGGTGCAAGAACTAGTCCCTACTAATGAAAGAGGTTTCTACTATAGAAGTGGAGAACATAAGGGAACTCAGATGCACGCTTATTCATTGGCTGAGATTATAGCTGATTTAATGAAGAACTGGGACGAATACCCATATGATACCATCGTTATAGATACGATAGACCAGGTTAATGGCTGGATAGAAACAGTCGTTAAAGCTGAGCAAGGTATTCAAAATATGGGAGATGGTTCCTGGGGAGCCGATTGGGCAGCTGCTAAGCGTAAAAATGCAGATATTGTTAAGAGATTACAAGACTTCATGAAGAAAGTCGGTGGCAATCTCATACTAACAAGTCACGCTAAGCAAACATCAATGACTGATGATAAAGTCCAGTTATCTCCAAACCTACCTTCAGGATTAGGTAGAGTGCTATGCGCAAAAGCTGATGTTATCGGTTATGCCAGCATAGATAAAGCGACTCAAGACTATTTTATCTCATTTGAGGGTTATGATGAGAGAATGGTTGGGTCAAGACTAAAACCTCTGGCTCAAAAGTTATTACCATTTAGCTACGAGGCTGTAATGAAAGAAATCAAATCATATAAGGAGAATAAATAATGGCGATTATAAGATCCCAAGTAAAAAAGAACACTGGCGCTAGCTGGTTAGGCATTAAAACTGGTAAAATATCAAAAATAACAGACCTATCAGAAAAGTATGGTTGGGCAGATGTATTTCTGCAAGTTGAGTTTGATGTTGAAGGCAGTGATTACCCAAGAACAATGAAAATAGCAGGTTCATTTGATAGAGACGCTTCAGGAATGATTGAAGATTGCTCTCTATTAAAGAGACTTACTCATTTCTTGGATGCATTAGGTGAAATGGGTGGTATAAATACTGAAGGTAAATGGGAAAATGAAGATGGTACTCCTATTGCTGATATTATTTTACACCTAAATAAATATCTAGGCACTGAGTTAACTATCTATGTATTTAGAGAGTTAGCTAAGAATGGTATGGCATACACAAGAGTTCACAATAAAGTTCTTGCTGTAAATCCTAAAAGTGAAGAGGAATTAGAAGGATATATTAAATTCTTAAAAACTAAAGGGTTTATCAAGGAAGCACCTGAAGGACATGTGAATCCAGACACACCAAATGCAGCTATAAGCACACCTCAAGTTGAAGGACTTGATATTGCAAGCTTGTAGTTATATTGAAATAGCTAAAGAGACCCCTCGGAAACGGGGGGTTCTCATCCCTAAAGATGAGTTGTTAAAGCATCTTAACGGAATACCACTATATCGCTCAATGTATCTATATGATGAGAGTGCAGTGGATTTTGCAGATGCTAATAATAACAGTCTTAGAAATTTCTATGGGACCAGAGCTATAGACAATATCTTAATTGATATTGATAGAGAACAAAATACGGATGACTTCACACTTAGAAAGTGTCAGGCAATTGTTTATCAGTTAAACACTGAACTCGATTTACCACAACATGCATTCCGAATATATTTCTCTGGCTCAGGATACCACATAGTTATTCCTAATTCAGTATTCAACTTCCAACCACACGAAGACCTACCTTTCACAGTAAAGCAAACAATGATGAAACTGTTCCCAGAAATAGACTCAATGGTTTATATGAGGACAGGATTATATCGTGTAGCTCACACTATAAATAGAAAAACAGGACTATATAAAGTTCCGTTAACGTTTAGTGAATGTATGTTCGGCAAATGGCAAGATATTCATGACTTAGCAAAAACTTCAAGAATCGAATTTCCTTATGAACAATTAATAGGAGACGGAGAACTAGAAGACCATGTTATAACTGAAGTGAACATGACCCGAAAAATGGGTAAAGTAATGGAACCTAAAAAGATAGCCACATGTGTACAAACAATGTACGACATAGGCCCTCAACAAGGATCTAGGCACACTACCCTCCTACGCATGGTATCTCATTATAGAAGAAATGGTATCCCATCAAGAGCTGCAAAGGCTGCAATACTTGAATGGAACGATGGAAACTTAAATGAACAGGAAGTTATAATGCAGGTAGAGTACGGATATAATAAAGGATACAAGTATGGATGTAACGATGAGCTTATGAAAAAGCATTGTAGTCCAAAGTGTATCCATTATAAACGTAAAGACTATAATGTAGATGTAATGACTGCAGCAGATATGCAAAAAGACCTGTCAGATAGGCTAACAACTGATTTTACAGGTAGAAGTTATAATTTTGCAAAGATGTTAGGCAGTGATCGGGATTGTTCGTTCTATCCTGGAGATTTAGTAACCATATTTGGACCAACAGGTTCAAGTAAAACTACTTTAGCTCATAATATAGCACTAGGATACAATCATAATACAGATGAAATAGACCTAGACGCTCAAATCCCTACACTATATCTTAGTTTAGAGTTAGCAGGTTGGTATATGCATAGAAGAAGTTTGCAAATAGCAGCCGACAAGCCAAAAGAATATGTCTCTGAACACTATAGAGAACTATATCCAAAAGTAAAAGACCTCGTCTCACACATCAACGTGCAGACTGTCGCCCCTACTTTAGAGCAGATACAAATGAAAATAACAGAACTACAACCGTCAATGGTAATCGTAGACTATATTGATTTAGTTGCTACTCCCGCGTCTGTACGTGGTGAATATGAGCAAATAAAACATATATCACATGGTTTATCAAATATGGCTGTTAATCTAGATATAATCATAATACAAGTATCGCAGGTAAGTAGAGACTACAGCAGGAATGAGGTTTTAGATCTATATGCTGGTAAAGGCAGTGGTGCAATAGAAAACGCATCAAGAAAAGTCATAGGTCTAAACGGTCAGGCTGACTCTCACCAAAAAGAAGTGCAAATACTAAAAAACACAGATGGAGAACTATTTAACACTAAAGTTGAATGGAGTCCATCATTCAGACTAAGGAGGTCTACGTATGGCGAATAAGCTAACAACAAGAGACCTGATAGGTTCACTAATTGAACTGCAAGTTGATAGGGATAATCAAGAACTAATGGAGCCTGATAACGAGGCTTCATTAATCCCAATTGATAAAGCAATACAAGAAGTGAAAAATCAAATCTCAAGGAAAACATCAGGAATAGACTACATGATTGTTGAAATGAACAAACAGACAAATCTATTGGATGCTGAAATAGCAACACTAATGGATGAAGTAAAGCGCTTACGTGGTAGAAAGAAATCTATCAAATCAAGCGAAGACTTCTTCAACAAAGAGCTATTACCTATGATAATCGAAACAGCAGGTAATGATGGTGTATTCCAAACAGACACAACCAGGTATAAGATGTATGAAACCTGGGGACCACTAGAGATTATAGACGAAGAGGCCATTAGCGATAACTACAAAAGATACAAAGTAGAAATCGATAAGAAAACAGCACGGAAAGCAGTAATCGAAGCTGCAGAAGATGGTCTTGGTATTTCTGGTTTTAAACTAGAAAAAGTCAAACGCGTAAGGAGGTCTTAATGGCAATCATACGTTTACTAACAACCCCTGGTGGTAACATGTTAATTTTCTTTGATGTACTAGGATTTGGCTATACTGCACATTCAGATGCATTAGAGTCGTCCTTTACATTATCCTTTAAACTCTGGAAAATGAACACATTCTTAACCTTCTCAATAGCATAGGAGGGTTACATGTGGCGTATAAAAAGAAAATAAAACATAGAGGTCATATAAGAGTTTGGGAAGACAAGTTTATCGGTTTGCTTAGGAAACATCATGGCACACATGCTAAACGAATCTTTCACCGTCTTATGAAGAAAACCTCAACTTTAAAATCATCCCTAAAGAAAAGGAGTAAAGAATATGAAGTCGTATTTAATATTAGTTTGGAAGAAATTCGTACTCTCTTCTTATCATTTTATGGAAAGCAGTGTAGGTACTGCCCTTCTATATTATTGGTATCTAACATTGTATGTGACCATATGTACCCTGTTTCTTTGGGGGGCGAGTCAACTCCTAAGAATCTCACCATAATTTGCAAAAGATGTAATACTCGAAAAGGGCATTTAACTGATCAAGAATATATGAGTTTACTCAAATTCTTAAAAGATAAGCCAGACAACATGAAGAGTTACGTTTTAAGGAAATTAGCGAAAGGAGACAATTTTGAGAGTTAATATGGTTAATAAAGTTAAAGGTTTCATTATAGCTAAACCTGAATTAGCTAATAGTGATGTTGATTTAATTTGGGCGATATGGGCGTGGCAACTTGCTGCGCTCAAACCTCCACAGAAGATAACTAGCATGAGTGCTAAAGACCTATGTAGAACTTGGAAAGAAGGTACAATATCTTCACCTTTCAACATCTCAAGGTCTAGGCGAAAATGCCAACAGCATTATCCAGAAACAAGAGGAGACGAATATGTCAAAAAACAACATCATCAACGTAGAATTAAACAAGATGTCAAAAGAGAAACTGATAAAGCAGCTAAAGTTTTATCAGAAAGATCTAGCGACAGCTCACAGCAGAGCCCTCAGGTATTATAATGCATATAATTATCTAATGGACTACTGGGATTCTATAAACGATAGTGACAAGAAGATACTATCAAAGAAGTTGGCCGAAATGGGCCTATAAAAATAAGTAAGGCGCAGGTTAGATAAGGATACAAGTGAAGCCATGGTTGGCCACGTCACGTCGGGATTTGCTGGCTGGAAGTTGCAGCAGACAGGGGATAATAAAGCCTGAAAAATAAAAACTCTAAAAAGAACTTGCGCCAAACTTAGACAGAAAGGAGAAGTAATGTCTGAAAAAATGAATTATAAGTACAAAATGACACAGTGCATGGCGTGTCAAAAATTTATCTCAGCTGCAGCATGCAACTTTGGATGTCCATATTGTGGATATACAGACGGATGAGATACAAGCATACCTCCGTTGGAGGATATTAAAGGAGTCGGCAATGACAAAGAAAAACTACGAAATGTTAGCAGCAGTAATGAAAGCACAGATAGTGTTACACAAGAAGTGCGTAAAGGCAATAATGGACTCGTTGGTAATACACCTAAAAGAAGAGAATCCACAGTTTGATGAAGTACGATTTAAGGAAGCGAGTGGATTTGTTGATTAATCCCTTAACTTATGTTAAGTTTGCTACCTTTAGCGATAATCTTGGGGGGTCAAGACGCTTAATAGGAGGATTAGTGTCGCTAAGTCCTGTCAAGCGGATCTCTTCCCCCCAAATAGGAAGATTACCAATTATAAAAATGGGGCTATCAAGCACCCTAAACGTAGAAGAAACTATTGAGGAATCGACTATGGACAGGGGACTTTTAGCCCCAAACTTTACGTACATCCACAGCGACACTCTCCTCAATAGTACAGCAATCTACCTTAAGTATTCAACTATAACTAACAAAAACGAAAAAAAAGAAGGAGCAGTATGGGATATACTAAACTAGGAAAAACAACTCTGTACGTTAACAAAGATGCTACAGAGGAAAATAGACAGCCTCATTTTAAAGGATATATTAAAATGGAGCACGCAATCCCAGCAGGTGCTAGCGTAGGCTTAGCGGGATGGTTAAATGAAAAAGGTAATGATAAGTCATTATTCTTTGCAGTCTCTGCTAAGGACGAAGACCTTAAAGCAGAAGAATCGGAGGACCTTCCCTTTTAGTAATGACATGGGAAGAGATTATTAAACTGTTCAGCTTGCGAGACAAGATGAATCTCGAAGAAGCAGTCCAATATATCATAACAGAAAGGCAGGGGAAGTATGGCCATAACAATGGTGAACCTAAGTAATACAACCGAAAACAAACTCAGGACAGAGGGTAGTAGAACAAGCACAACTTATTACTCTGATGATTATCAAGGATTAAGTGTAATCGGAAGAGCTAAAAAAGCTGCAATGCTAGCATCGGATAACGGTAGATGCTGGTGGATTCATGACTACATCTATCGTGAACTAGTATGGAGGAATCCAAAATGAACCTAAAAATGCACACAGAACTTCTTGAGGATATATTTAAAGAAGTGCGCAGGGTTAGAAGCGAAGGTCAAAAGGAATATGCCCACGATCAGGATAATTGTTTTGCTAACTTTGAAAGAATAGCAAATATACAAGGCCTATCACGTGAGCAAGTTCTTATGACTTATCTCTTAAAGCATGTAGATGGCGTTATGTCATACGTGCAAGGACACAAAAGTCAACGAGAAAACGTAAGAGGTCGAATCGTTGATATAATTACATACCTAACACTATTGTGGGGTATGGCGGACCAGGATGACATAAAAAGCGACTTTGATAAGAATGAACAATCACTTATAGATGAAGAAGTAAGTGCTGAACATCACCTATCAAAGTACAAAGATGAATGGAAGCCTGAACCAAACCGATTCGAGGGGGTCAATGATGAAACCGCTTGAGGACGCTGAGGAATACATAGAGCAAAACATGAAAGCCGATAACGGCAACATGGGCCTTATTGCTTGGAGATTTCTAATAGGATGTCGTATATTAGAGTGTATGGAGGAAATGCAGGGAGCACCTAAACAAGGTACCGATGTAACTCATGTCTTTGCTGATATTGAAGACTACACTTTAAAACTAGGCGATTACGAAATCAAAATAGCACACAAGCTTGATGGTGGACATGAAAGTCCGTAATTCAGCCGAACCGCAAGGACCTGTGCCTCAGCAATGATTATAGGGGGAGTTAATTCTCCCCTTATAACACAAAATCCTCAATATCAATAGCTAACAAAGGAGCGTAATGATTCTCTGTCGTTGTTACGGTCTTATGACCTAGTAACTTCGACGTCTCATAAATGCCTATTTTTTTTATCATCTTAAGACCGAACGTACGCCTTAAGTCATGTAATGTTCCCTTAATGCCTAATCGCTGCATATTGTTTCTCATTAACCTACATGCCTGGTCTTTACTATAGTACCATTCGTTTCCATCTAACACGTCCTGTGCCTGAGTGTTGGTTCTGATTAACCTTCTTCCACCCTTTGTAACTGAATCAATATATCTTCCATAGTTAGTAAACTGCTTGGAGTCTCTCACCTCCACTTGCCTGGCACCTGTATAATAAATGAACCGAACCATTGCCTGAAAAGGTAGTGGTCGTAATTCATTCAATATTTTTTTTAATTCGTCGTCATTGAATACACGGCTTTTAACCTTGTATTTATTGCCACCCTTAAGCTTTACCTGCTCTTTGACTAATCCTTGCTCAAAACACCAACTACTAAGCCTATTTAAGCATCTTACAATCATTGCTCTATAGTTTGTATTAGGCATACCTTTTTTAATATAGGTATCCAGGCACTGCGCATATATTTTTTTAGTTCTAGAAGACCAGTTATGGTCAAAGGATAAGAATTGCTCTTTAAATAGGATTACTTGCTCTGAAGACATACGCTACTCCATTTCTAGAGTAAACATTCATAGAGGACAACACGCTTTCCAAGCGTGCGCCTTCAGCCACTCGGCCACCTCTCCAATGAAGCTTACTCGGTTTCTGTTTCTTCTAAAATTATATAATCGTAATTAGGATCGCAACTAAAAGTTGGAAAATAAATCTCACTTGGTTCACTAAAGTAATTATTTATCGGTAGTATCAGATACTTCATCTTCTTTCCTGTATTTAGTGGCTTCTCTATGAAACTGCATATAAGGTAAGCCTGTTGATTTCTCTACTGTCCTCATAGGATTCTTAATAACACCCGTAACATCACGTGCTAATCTACCAAAGGGGAACATAGTCCACATATGGTAATCTGCTATTCTAGAAAAATCATTGTTCATAATAGCGCTAAAAGTGGCAGGGACCATCCGCAAACCTGGCGGAGTAACCATTTGAAGTGGAGCAACTGCAGACGGCCACTGCCCGAAAAAGGCTCTATCTCTTTCTTCTTCATTACCAAATATCCAGTCAGCTGTATCTTGAAACCAAGAATAAGGCTGAGGCATTGCTGATTCAAAGATAGAGTAAGCAAATACATTTCCAAGTCCAAATACCAACATATCAGACATATATTGGCGTTTAAATCTTTCCATTTCTGGAGTACCTTGTCTAAAGCCATACATTTTGGCTTGTTTATAGGTATCGTTTCTAAATCTTACTGAGTTCCAAGCCCATGTCTGGAACCTTGTCATCATCTTACCCATAGATGTTGCACTAAATGCTGGTCTATAAGGTGCTGAATATAAAAACTGGGTAGCCTTCACCCCTTTTTTAGCCATTTCTATCAATAAGGGATGGTCAAGCTCCATATTAGAATGGCCATATAACTCCCTAGCTTGCAGGTAATGTGCTACAAAAGAGTCCCGTCTTAACATTCTTTCAGGTTCTCTCATGAACCATGCTGCATTCTGAAAGGCTGCTTCAGATATTTTATGCTTAGAAGCTAAAGAAATTAATGTTTCATCTTTAACCATAGGGTCTTTATCTAATAATTTTTTAGCATCATCTAGGAATGACTTCCATTTACCACCTCTAAAGTTTGGATTAAGGTTTGCCTCATTCATAATAAAGTCAGGAACAACACCATGTCCAATAGCCCAGTTATCTAAGTCTGTTTTAGTAGTCCAATTAGTTTGACCTAAATTTGTTCTAAGCCAATCAATATTTCTAGCATTACGCCAGTTACGCCATCCTGTACTTTGTATAGTATGCATTGTACCACCAAATATATTGGCTACTGCAGATTTTGGGTGAGCTAATAATGTAGCCATCTGGTATTTTGCTTCTAAATTACTCCAGTGGCGAATATCCATCTCATCAAAGCCTCTAAGTTCTTCTGGTAACTCTAAATCACCTTTAAATCCTAGTTTCTTTTTAATCTTATTAACTTTATCAGCCACCCTATTATCTGCCCACCAAGAGTAAGGTGTTGCCTTAACATTCATAAGGTCAGCTTCAGGACCATCTAGCCAATGATCGGGTATTCTTGATGGACTACCCAAACTTCTTGTAATATAATCAGTTATATATGCATTCCATGCTTGAACCTGCTTAGGGTCCTTCCAAGTCTTGGTTGCATAGTCAGTAAAATCATTTAACATTTTTTTAGATACAATTTGACCAACTTGCCTATGGAATGTATCGATAACATTCTTTTGATATACTTCCCAAGCCCCTATATCTGTTGCCCAACCAGGCAGCATAGTTTCACGAGACTGCATGTTACCTGTCTTTGCTTGTCCCAATATATCTTTCACAACTGGTGCATCTAAACGCTTATCAACAATAGCCTGTAATGCGTCTTCAAACATATTGGTCTCAACAATATCATCAATATGCCAATTACCTGTTAAGTTTCTAAACCTGTGTATTAATTTTGCAACTTTCTTGCCATGTAAATCAGCCTCTATAGTTTTAGACTTAAGCTGAGCATTCAAAGAGTTTATTTGTTCTTTAATTGACGCTAAAGCGGGTCCCTTATTCTCTATCATATGAGGATGATAACTATCTGCTCGCAGTTCTCCTGTAGGATTTAAACTCTTAGTTTTAAGAGCATCAATCATACTTTGAATTGCCTCTTTTTGAGCTTTATCATAGTTACCACTTCGGAGATCCCTTTTCAACTGGTCAAGTCTCATAGAACGATTTACCACTCTAAGGTTATCAAGTCCAAAACCAATATCAAGAGGCTTACCTTCCTTCATAGAGTTAAGCAAATATTTACTAAACTTTTCAACATTTATCATTGGGACATTACCAGCACCATCATGATATTGTATCTTCATTTTACCGTCAAGACCATCTTCAAGTCTTACAAAAAACGGAGCTAATGGACTTTGAGATTCTTCTTTCTTAACCCATCTACCAGCATCTTTATTGTATTCCCATTGTTTACCACGTATCCAGCCCATAACTCTAATAGTTTGCTCTGTTAAGACATTGTCAATATTCTTCACAACATCTTGTCCTGTCATAAACTCAACGTTAGGCTTTCCTTTAGAAGTACCAACTGTAACTTTAAATCTTTTATTCTTATTACCCTTCTTTATAACTCTGCCATTTTTATCTTTAGTATCTTCCCATCCAGCCTTTTGGTAAACATCTCTTAAATTTGCTATAGCAGCCTTAGAATCAGAATGTTTTTCAGCCATACTTCGATTTTCATCACTAGCCCTATGTCTAGAATACTTGTAGTCTCTTAAACCTGTTGCAACACTAAAGAAAGCATCTCCTAGACCCCCCTCTATTGTTTCGTAACCTGTTAATCTTTTTAACTCTTCATGTAAATGGTTCTTCTCATCAGTATCCATTTTAGTAGCCATATCTTGAGGCATACCCACAGCATACTGAATATGTTCTATAACTTGTACAGGTTTACCAACTACACCCTGTACCCAGTCTCCGTTATAGTTTTGGAACATACCTTTTTGTTCAAAGATACCAAAATCTTTCATCATCAATTCATCGGATACAGTCTTAGGAAATAGCATCCAGTGTCTTTGAGATAACTTAACAACACCCTCTTTAGTTAGTTTGCCTGGTTCAATAAACATATTACCTGAACGCATTTGTCTAAAGAAATTATTTAAAGTTCTATAGTCATCAACATTCATAGCATCTAAGTTTTTTCTAAGAACACTACGTACAATTTTATTTAAGGATACGTTATCCTCCTTAAAAGATGGTTTATAGTAATTTATATGACCAGCCAACTCGTCTACCATTTCACGCTGAGCAGTATTTAGATCGGCTACAGACTCAGCCCTTAACGAGCCAAGACCCTGATAGTCTTCCTCATACGGCATCTCTGGCACCTCTCTATCAGCCTCCTTTTTAGCATCCTTCTGAGACTCTGCAGTCTTACGTTCAGTTAGCAAGTTATCAATAATCTCTACAGGCAGAGCATCACTATATGATTCATTACGACTAAACCTAAATTCATCGGCATAACTATTCAAGAAATCGGCTATAGGCTTATCTTGGACCAAGTTACTGGACAACCCGACTCTATGGAAATATGTTCCACTGTTACTTACAGCCAGGGACCTGATATAAGGCATAACAATAGCCTTAGTTTTTGCGTTTAAGTTTTTATAACTATCTAGTGCAGTATAATCTTTTCCTCTATGATATGTTGACATCATTAGCGTATCAAACAAGAAAGCCTCTTCTTTAGATAACGCCTTGCCATCTTTTTTAGCATTTCTATACTTATAATTAAATATTTTAGCATTTAATGTAGCTACATTTGCTGAGGCTTTTGCCTTATCCTTTGTATCTAGCAGTTTTCTAACTTCTTCTCTCTCCTTAGCATTAAGTTTAGAGTATTCGTCAGAACTCATCATACGAGCCTCTTCTTTAACAGCCCTTAAAGCGTGATCTACTGATTTAACATCTTCAGCCGCTTTACTTAAACTCTCTAGAAATTCTTTTGTACCACCTTTTTCATTGAAAGCCTTTATAGCCTTAACAAGCTGCTTACCACTAGCCCTGTCTAATGCATCAAACTGCATAAATTCAGAAGTATCTCTAAAGAAAGCTTCCATTACATTGTTTCTATAAGTTTGTGCTCTATCGTAATCATGTTCAAACCTAGCACTACCACCCTTTTGCTTAGTATACCAACTGCTATATTTATTAGGGTTTGCAAGCCTA
>MDTC01227269.1_pt1 | contig 16996 bp, 10 predicted proteins | sample 811181 | NCBI WGS metagenome assembly MDTC01 (sample SAMN05326644, study PRJNA326480) | marine metagenome | isolation source: seawater | place: Pacific Ocean: North | collected 2011 | reverse complement strand
TGTGTCCACGGGTTGCAGCTTTGAGGGCTGCTCCTCGTGGTTGCTTGCTCGCAAATACTTGGCTGGTGTCTTTACCGTTCTCCATGAGAACGAAATATTTCTTGTCTGACATTTGGATTACCTCCAAATCTTAATCAGAACCCATAGTTATTATATTTTTCGCCGAAAAAAGGCTATACTGCGCAACATATAGCATTCAGTACCCCTTTCCAAACCCTGTTTTTTACTGAAATGAGGTACTGAAAAGCCTAAAATTCGGCTCCAGCGAGAGTCTTTGTATCAAGCACTCCTGGAATTTGCCGGATTTCTTCAACAACTGCTTTTGCGATCGATGAAAGGTCTGGTGCCTCTAACTTTACTATAAGGTCATAATCTCCAAAGAGTACAGTCGCATCTGAAACAGATTTTAAATCCTGTAAATTGAGGTACACATCATGTTCCGTACCTGGAGACACATTAAGGAGAACATATCCTATAGCCATCGTAACCACTCATTGCACTATGACTTAGAATAATATCTCATCGGTTACATTCTCTGGCAATGAGAGCAAAGAAGAATGCTGGTTTCTCAATTCAGACCACTGTGATTCAGTCCATTCATCTGGACAATCTCCTCTTAGCCACTCAACAAACGCTTCTTCTGTCCAACCATCTGGAACAGGGGGTGCTGCATCCTCAATCCCTGGCAAGGATGCTTCTGCTTGTGCAATCGATGCGGATGTAAGTTGTTCGAAATCGTCAAGAGAATCCTCAGTTGCCCATTTTTCAATCGTTTCTTTTCTTCTTTGAACAACAATTGTCCCACCCACAATTGTACCTATAAGTAGAATAATGTAGATTAAGAGAGAATAAGATTCTTCTGTCTTTGTATTTCGGTCATCTGCTGAAGATGCGTTACAATTAATGTTGCACACATAGGGTTCTACGAGAATTGGAGTCTTTGTTTGCCATTGACCATACTCATTATCTGAATCGCTGCAATTAACATCAATCCTGATAGAATCAGTTGATTCATTGAGGTTACGTGGCAATGGCCAGCGTAGCGTGTTTATTCCTGCCTCATCTTGGGTTTGGATAGGATTAAAGGAACGATTCCATAAGTTTGTAGAATCATTTTCAGAATAAACTGCTGCCAAACATTGAACATCATTGAGCCCATCAAGATCTGTTACTTCTATTTGGAAGACCAAATCACTTCCTGCTTGCACAGCTTGCGGCGCCGTTCCATTGAGCACAGGAGGGGCATGACGGAACAGCATAGGTATCTGACTCGTTGCAAGATACCCATCAATTGTTTGCGTCACCAGTTGAATCGACCCTATCTCAGAAGCAAATGAACCATCGAGTTGGAGTCTGAACCAGTAGGTGTCCTGGCTATCTCCATTTGCCATACAATCAGTCGTTGTTGAACTCCAGGCCGGAGCATCAATTGACGGTGCTGAAACAGACCATCCAAGTTGACGCAATGAAAGGTCAATCGTTTCAAGAGGACGTTTGCTGGAAATCTTCGCACCCAAAACGGCAGTATGCCCAAACATAAGTTCGTTTATTCGCCCATCAGGGGTGCATGGCACCATCTCAAGAATCACAGGAGCGTTGAGGAACAAGGGCAATGATGTGCTTGAAGATGATGTTGCTCCGTTTGAATCTTGAATCGTGATATCGAAAATAACATCCCCTGATTCTAATGATTCAGCGGGCGGATTGATCTTAATGGTCACTTCAGCACCACCAACTTGCCCTTCTATTGGCAGAGTAATGCTCCCAAACCCTGGCCAAGAAACTTCTATGTCACCTAAGTATGTGCCAAGAAGGTCATCAACATCCTGTACACTTACGACAATGAATTCATCATCATTATCGATAATACGATCGAGAGTCGTCTTGTTTGAATTTACAAATTGGACGTCGATTGTAGGATGTATGTCTTCGACTTTTATGGTTCGCTGCATGACAAGACTCCCTGTATTTGTGCGCATTTCCATAGCGATTGAACTCAAGGAGCTTCCATTGTCTAAGAAAAAGGTCGCTTCATAACAGTGATGATTTGAATCTGGTTTCTCTACATACTCCAACTCGCCTAGCAAGCCTCGTTCTACAAGGAATTGTGGTTGTTCTGTGTTTGTGTTGTGGTCAACATCCAACACACAACCGGTAATGGTATTGTTCACCCCGCGTAGAATTCCATTAGGAGACGTAGTTGGGAGAGGTGTTACCCCAAGCCATGATGCATCTGCTGAGGAGGCGTGCGGGCCAAACCACACTGAGGCTGCGTCAAGAACTTGAGACACGTTTGTTGATGTTTTCTCATCCTGCATTCCAAGTTTGTCTACGGCAATGACATGCAATGCTAATCCTCCTGTACTGATGTTGATTGGTAATGTTATCATTGCCTCCCATGTTGAACCGTTGTCAGTTGTTCCCATTGGACCCTGCGACCAAGTTACGTTGTCTAAGGCACAGGCTGGACAAAGAACCTCCCATCCAAATGTAACAGATTCAACTTTTTCATCATCTGATGCAAGAACTGTGCAAAGGAAAGAGTCGCCACGAGCGTATTCGGGTTGATCACAATACACTGAATCAATCGTCGGGGCAGCATTCACCCAGAACCTCATCATGATGAAGTTATTTTCAGTATCACGCTCAAATGAAGAAGAGTTGTCATGCGTATAACGAATCCGGACATCAAGCCAACCTGATTCCGTTGGCGTGACTGGAACAATCACAGATGTTCTCGAACCAGTTAAATCCCCGGCAGGTACGGAAAGAGGCGAGGAAGACATAAGAACTGACCCTTGAATGTTGATAATTTCAAGTTCACCTTCAGCACCAGCCATACCTAAATTTTCCAAACCAATTTCAATAAATCCTGCTTGACCAACCGAAAGATTGTCTTGTAATCGAGCATCTAAGATATGAATGTCATGAATAGTATCAATGTATGGTGCCATTTTAGGGTCGCCAACAGTTACGCCCATCCACGATATGTACGTATTAGCTGCAGCGTTCGCTTCAGCAAAATTGAACCCTTGAGAATACATGCTGAATAAGACACTCGGCTGCCCAACTGCAGTTAGATATGGTTCATACACATATCCTTTAACGCCGCTTACACCATCTTCGAGGAGGTCTGCAACAAGGGATTGCCCATATGTTGTGTCAATCATAAAGGAACGACCTCCGGTTGAAACCGCTGTTTCTGCAATCGAACCATCAACCCATGTCATATGAGGGCGAATTGCTCTGAAACTCAAACTGTCAAGGAAGACCGAACCGCTTGTTGATGTTGCGACCACGTCGATTGGAATTCGTATTCGAAACGCTGTTGCGTTAGGATCTGGGCGGAATCGAAGTGCTGCATCGACCCAATTCGTTTCAAAGGGCTTTGATGAGGAAGTGTTGGTTGAAAGAACCGTCCCACTTTGATCAAGCGCTTCAACAATAATGGAAAATGAACCGTAGACATCTCCAGAACGTGAACCTGAAACCGATGCAATCCAAGCATGGTCGGTTACTTCATTCGGTACGAGCAGATATTGCTCAAGTGAAGCCGCTGAGGTTCCTGACCCAGAATATGCAGAACAGTCCTTGTAAATGTCTCGGTGCAGGCGTGTTACATCTCCGTCTGTAAGAGCACTTTCCCAAACCATGACTTTGTCGATCATCCCCTCGAAAAACGTTGATTGTGCCCGGTTTACACCAAGTTTGTACAAGTCGATGTTGTTGAGAGACCCTGATGGAAAGGCTGTTGTTCGTACCAAAACGCCGTCAAAATATTGTCGAACATTTCCGCTGTCAAACACCGTGACAAGATGCATCCATTGTTGCGCTTCAATATCTCCAAACGCATGTGTTTGATTGTTGTGCAAGCGCCACTCTCCACTAAATACGGCATGTTGGAACGATGTATTCGAGCCTGCATTATCAGAGACTGCAAAGACCGATGCGTAATCTGGGAGGGTTGTTGAATTCGCCCAAACCCATTGACTAACAGTGAAATTCCCCACCCAGTCGTCGACATCGACTTCGACATAATCATCCACTCCGTCAAACCATAAACACCCTCCATCAGGACAATTGCGCCAATTTGAGGAATTCATGTTGTGCAATGTTAGCGAGGCATTCGCATCAACAGAATCATTTGTTTCAAACCCAGTGCCTTCATCAAAGTTCCAAGCATGCAGAAGAGTGGATGGGGACGGTGGTGTTGCATTCGCTACAGTAAATGCCGAGGATGGAATCAATACTTTACTCTGATTGGGTCCCGACCAGGCAAGTTTCAATCCGTGAGGGCCTCCTCCTTGGAAGAATTCAACACGGAAATCATGTAATCCAGCAGATAGATTGCGATAGCCGGACAATTCCCGCATGCCATGTGAACCATAGTTTGTGACTAAACTTAGACCATCAATCCATAATTCTGAACCATCATCGCTTGTAAGGAAAAAGGTCCAGTTCCCAGTTTCGGGGATGTCGATGAGACCACTAAATCGAGCGCCCCAATTGTTTTTGAATCGGTCATCTAATCCCGGATATGCTGCATTCATTGAGTTGTATTGAAGAGATGATTCAAGCCTGACATGGTCAGGAACTCGATCGATAAGTGATGGCATAGATCCAGTATTGAAGCTCACACCTTCATTATCAAAGAATTCTGAGTAAATACCTTGAGTCCCGTTTCCAGACTCTTCAGAGCAAGTTGCAGACATCGCAGCTTCAATTGCACCACTGCCACCCTTCTTTGTTTGCGTTTGATGAGACCAAGCAAATGTGTCACCAGATGAAAGGGATGGAGTGGTTGCATTCCAGTGTTTTACCCCACTCGACCAAGAAGAACTTTGAGTATCAAAACCGGTATTTTTTGCCAAACTGGAATCCCAATCCCCATCATTTGAACCCCAAGACGCATAGGCCATAACATTGCTAATATTCGTCAAGAATCCCGTTTCTTCGTCAAAGATAACTGTCTGATTGTATGTTTGCGTGAGCGTGGTATTTGTAGTATAGAGGTCATCATTCCAGAACTTGTACCCCGAATCGTTGCGATTTGTTGCTAAGTCGAGAACAGTCGTGCCGCGTTGGCCAAGACTATTATTGGCTTTTTCGATGAGTTGCAATGCTGTATCGACGGTATATCCGGTGAGTCTAGTCACAAGATAGAATCCATGCTTCTGTCTAGAAAAGGACTCAAAATCGCCACCGACCAATGGACCATATCCATGTGTAGCCCAATTATCTCCTCCTATACTGCCGTTATAGTATCCTCCAAGAAGAGAAAACTCTTGATCAAAGGATGCCTTATTGTTCCCTCCGCTAACTCTCAAAGGCATCCCTTTATTGGATACAAGATAATTCAAATCAGAAACATTGCTTCGATTACCCAGCATTTCAAGAAATGGATATGCGAAGTACTCGTTGAATTGATTTCGATTGATGGTCTCTCCAGAGGGCGTCCCGTCTGCATCGAATATGAACACACGTTCGAGACTAATGTTTCGAGCTTCCACAAACGCCCAACCAATGGTCTTACTGGATTCTGATTTGTTATTGATCAACACCCCTACATCGCTGTAATCATACAGAGTGAGAGCGTCGAATCCATTCGGCACTGCAATTGGTTGGTTGCCTAAATCAAGCCATCCATCGTCGATTGTGAATCCTGTAAAGAGATTGTTCGCCATGTCCTCAGGCGTCTCAATCTCTGTTTGAAGGGGTGAAATAAAGACAGAAAAGAGCGTCCCAATCATCAAAAAGACTAGAACAAGACTTGTCCTTACGCCTCCCATGTCCATTCTAAATTGAATTCTAGTTTAGCACTATTGCTTCCATGAGAGATTCATAATCAACCAAAATCCCTTCATTTCATCAAAAAATGACTGAAAGAATATGAAGGGTGGCCCCCTCTGATGATATTGATGGCAGAGTTATACATGGCTCGTACTTGTAAATGGGGGACACTCCGAGTTGTCGGAGGAGACCTATGGAATCACGAAGGTGATGTCCTTATCACTCCTGCAAATAACAGACTTTCAGGACGGGAAGGTCTTGATCTTATGGTTCACCAAAAGGCAGGAGAAGAATTAACTCAAGCAACTCGGAATATTTGCTTAGAAATGAGAAAAATCAACGCCCCGCCGTGTGCAGTTACGCACAATGTTGTTACTGAGCCATATGCTCTTGCAGACCGCTTCAAGCACATCATCCACGTTGTTGGACCTGATTGTCGACGGCCAAATCAGGATGAAACTCGCCGAGACCTCCTTCCAGTGACCTATGAGAATTTATTCAAAACTCTTGATGGGCTTGACGGGGTCACAAAAATCGTTACACCCCCAATTAGCATGGGCGTCTTTGCATACCCTCACCGTGAAGGTGCTCGTTTAACACTCGAAACAGTCCTAGGAATCCTCGATGCTGAGGAAGATCCTGGGATTAATCTGTTTACAATTGTCGTGAAAGAAAAGAATTTCATCTCGAACATGAGGACTGTTTACAGAGAAATCAACGACCTCCTCCCGGGTATTGACACAACAAACCAATGAGGATGAGGCGATGAGCGACCTACCTCGCATGGTAAGTGTTGCTTTAGAATCAAGCAAATTTGCATTCGATGCCGTTTTGATGGTTTCAAACGATAGCCGTAAAGTTCGTTCGATTGTGCCTATCCTTCCAAAGAATTTACCTCTACGCGTTATGACGAGTTTAAATCGTGTCAGAGAGGCCTTGACCGAACATCAGATTGATGCACAAGTATTGGAAGAAGGTTTGTCATCAAAGGGACTCTCTGTCCTTAACGAATTGTATGATCTCGTCTTACAAGGTATGGGAGAGAGATGGGTTGCTAAAGGTGGAAGATTGCTTATTGTTATGGCAGAGCCAATCGATGGAGTTCTTGTTGTTGATTCAGCAATGCTAGGAGCTGGTAGGCTCGCATCCATAGCAGAGGAACAATCAATCGAACTTGATGTGCTTATGCGAATGGTCGAACTGTCGCGCGCAGTTGGGACACGTGGGAGAGAAGGTTCTGCAGTAGGGGCATTATTCGCAATCGGGAACATTCAGAAGATGCGTGGCCATTCCACCTCAATGGTTTTGAATCCATTCAAAGGTCACAGTGTATCAAAACGAGATGTTCGGATTCGTGAGAATCACGAGACGATGGCAGAGTTTGCCTGGCTCGATGGAGCAATTTTATTCAATCGAGAAGGAATTGCGAGCGATGCTGGCCGCTACATTCAGGTTCCAGCAGGTCTTTCTCCTAAATCAGGAGAAGGCGGGCGCCATCTTGCCGCTCGAGCGATATCTCAACTTTCAGATGGAGTTGCAATCGCTGTTTCTTCGACAGGAAGCATTGTCCTTTATGCTAATGGCCGTGAACGATATCGTGTTCGAATCAGATGATTTTTTCAATGGCTTGTTCCAATGTCACTTCACCTTTAGCAACTTTACGAGCGAGTTCAGTCGGTATGGTGACTCTTCCGTTACTTTTCTTACGACTCATACGTTGAATGTCTCTTAATTCACCTTCGCTGGGATTGACCTCAGACTTTTCCAATACTTGACGTCCAGACAAGGTGGCTATTCGAACTGCGGCGACTCCATGTTGCTGCCGATTAAGTCCACGGGATGTTTTGTTTTCCTTAACTAATTCAATAGAATACCCCCTCGATAAAAGGGCATTTACTAGCCTATCTCGGTGAGAAGGTGAACCGTTCCCCAATCGGAAAAGAAGGTTCTGAGAGAATTGCTGTTGGAGAAGCGTATCGATACGAACAAGACATTCATCGATTGATTCAGTTTGAATTGTGTCAATTAAGACACCATCAGCAAGCCATGCAAGGCCGGGTCTTGGACCTGTATCAATTCCGATGATGAGGCGATGTGTTTGTTTTGGACTACGTAAAGCAAAAATCGCTTCTTCAACCATTTGATTTATTGATTCAAGTTCAACCGCAATAGGTCGGCCTTCATCTTGGCGTTGTGCGACTTCGTCAGGTGTCCCAATCCAAATTGTATCTCGTCTTGGAAGCATGTCATCGATTGACCATTGTTCTACGTCAATTTTACGTTCACGAAGGAGTTGCATGACGCGGTATGCTAACTGAAAATTTTCAGTCCTCACAACAATCTTCTGCACAGATCGTTGTGTCTTTCAATGTCCTTTAATCATCCGATGCAAAAGGTAAACAAAAATCACACTACATTTGTCGTAAAATGACCGAAGTCAATAAAGGCGGCTGACATTGATGTAAGAACATGTCAAGCCAGTATGAGCGAGAACTACGCCACGTCTTGGCAGGGATTCCGGATGGTGTTGAGAAGGTCATTCGGTCTTGTTCAGTGGATGAAAAACAACGGATGCGAATGGTGCTTAAGCGTCCATTTTTGGTGGTACGTGCTGCTGGATCAGGGATTGAAGGGAGCGGCGATCTTCTCGTTCTTCGTGGAGACATTTGTTTCCCAATCGAAGTGAAAACAACGCGCCCAAGGAAGTTGTACCTTAGTGGGAGAACACTCGATCAATACAATGCATTGGTGTATGAGGGTGAGCGTTGTGGGCTTATGCCATTGTATGCTCATCGATTGAAAGGAGTGCGGGGGGATTCTTGGAGAATTTTCAGAGTTGAAACAACGACCCTTTCAGGAAGCTTAGGCGTCCTTGCACGTCGAATACCTTCCCTTCCACGAACAAGAAACGGAAGGGCGTTTATTGATTGGGAACAAGGCATGCCTCTCAATGAATTTATTCAAATTGTTTGCCAGCAGGATTCATCTTCACCAACGCTCGGATTCCTTCAGGGTCGAATTGAGTTTGAGCAACCACAAGTTACCAAACCATCGGTTATCGAAGAACTCCTCCGTAGGAGATCTGCCTGAAATTCATTTTAGAAATATGGAATGAAGATTGTAAACAAAAGGGCAAACAGAATCATCAAAGATGAGATGCTGCTGGCTTTCCTTGACCAATGATCAATCCACATCGGATGGAAATTCCATAGTTTGAGTTTCCGTCCAACTGCCCTAAACCGGGTCAAGCCAGCATGAACCATATCCTTGAACATATGACCTCCATCGAAGGGAACCATTGGAATCAGATTCGTAAATCCAAGGAGAATATTTACCCACATCACCCAGAACAACAAATTCACAAGGAAAAGAAGTCCTTCTTTTCCAATTAGGCTGCTTATCCAGCCATCATCTGTTTCGAGCATTGCTTCCTCTGCGGGTGCCATCGCTACACCTTGAGATTCAAACGGCAAAATCATGACTTGAAGGACATGAACTGGCGTGAGAAGAGTTCGTTGGAGGAGTGTATAATCTTGATTCGGAGAAAGTGGACCAGCAATACGGTCGATTCCAGCAGTGTTTTGAGCCATTCCTTCAACTCCCAAGAATGCATCACTCGGTTCGATTTCTAGGAGTTCTAGATCAGATTCTGAGAAGCCTTCTGAAAGGTAGTGTTCATATTTATCCCCCAGAGTTATGTTTAGGTTCTCACTCAAACCGTCATCGTGAATGACGCCTAGCGTGATGTTCTCACCTGCTTTGTGCTCATCCATCAGAGATCTGAAACCTTCAAGACCCACGACTTCAGTTCCGTTAATTGTAGAAATGATGTCCCAGGGCTGCATTCCTGCTACATCTGCTGGTTGATCTTTGACAATTCCTCGGACGTGTATTGTTTCATCATTGGTTGAGAATTGGGCTGCAAGGCCACCAAGAAGAAGGAGAATCGCAAACGCAGCAAAGAGATTGGTTGCAGGACCTGCTGCAAACATTCGTTGCCGTTCTTTTCTGGGAGCTTTGAACAATTCTTCGGCTTGAGGTTCCGCAAATGCTCCAAGTGGCAGTGGCCCAAGTTGAAGCAGACCAAACGATCGTATTCTCATGCCGTGACCCCGTGCGAGAAGGCCATGCCCAAATTCGTGAATCACGAGCGCAACGATGAAGCCAATCAATCCCCACCACAGGGGAATCATTGGATTCAAGCCAGGAATTGCCACTAATTCACTCGCAGTTGGAGGGGGGGTGTCAATTGGGTTGAATATCGAACTGATGAAGGCAAGAATGACAAGAAGAGCAACCCCGAGCATTGCAAGATTGCACACCCACAAAGAGACTTCCCCATAGAAACGCCAAAACTTTCTCGGCTTTGCAACCTTCTCGAGGAGATCAAGACCTCGTTTGGTTCTCACCATGAGAACGAAACCAAAGACTCGTGTTGCATTCCATTCATCGAGTTTTCCATCACGTTCCCATTTTTTCAAGAGAAGATACCATGCAAAAATGAGCAATGGGATGATACGCCAATCGAAATCAACCGCACCCCATGACGCTGCCATCGCTCTTCCCAACCCTTGCCTCCATTTCAATCAATGCACATTGTCTTGAGGTGAAGGTTCATGAACGGGTGGCTCGAGGTTGGGGTATGCTCCACCGTAGCGCCATCGAAACATGGACGAGTGATAAGTGGGGTCAGGATGCTATTCAAATTGCTGAATGGCTGATTGAAGATGATATCGTTCAAGCCTTTGTTCGATTGCAACGTGGAGCACTCATCATTGATGGTACAATCGACCAAACAGGCCACATGCAGTGCAAAAACCATCTGCACATACCGTTTGATCAATGGAACCCAGGCTCAATTCAGGCATCGAGGACGAGAGACTCGAGTGTTCGATTTCGACATCGCCATGCAGAAATCACGTTATCTGCACGATTCAGAGCCCCTGAATGGGGTCAAGCACTCCTTGAAGAATGGCTTATGGAACAAAGGGGAGAGGAAACTCGTCCAAAGAGTTCTGAACAAAGGCTTGCCACAATTCGTCGGTCAAAGGCAAGCGTTGAACGCTACCTAGAACAATCAAACCTCGATTATGCCCAAGAATTGCTCTTCATGACAAAACTCAGTATTCATTCAGCTGAACGACACCTGTCGTCAAAAAAGCAATCGAGTGATAGTGAAGAATAATTATTCTTCTTCACTGATCCCAAGAGCAATAAGGAGCGCTTCTTCTTGTTTTGCTTGAGCGTACTCTGGCGAAGACTCAAACAATTTTCGGACAACAGGTTCGGCAATGATTGGCATAAGCAATATCGCCCCTATGCATAGGAACAGATTGAACAACGATGAAGAGGGAACATATTCCAGACCTGGGCCAGTTCCACTAACCATCAATTTAACGGCACCGAGCCAGGGGATTTCTCCTCCTGCTCTTCCAACAATCCATGAATCACGTACAGGCCCAAGTATTGAGCCGTCGCTTGTATCAAGCCCTTGAGAACCGTTGACTGCTGCAAAACCTTGATCGACCGAGCAACGATTGGCATCACCGAGCGTCAAAAGACCTGAGTGAGAAGGAACCCAGTCCCATATCATCAGATATTCTTCCACGCCCGAATGAACCGTTCGATCACAATCATAGTATCCCGATTGAACTCCATCAAATGCGAGAGTAATCGACGATGCGTTGGTCACATTTGTTCCCGGAACATCCCAGGTGAAGACACAAGCTCCTGTTTTTCCATCAACAATCCATTCTGAATCATATGAGGAGAAGTTGGAGGCATTGCTTGAACACTCGCTCATGTTCGAAGCATGGACGGCTTCATTTGGAATCACTCGTAGTATTGCTCTGTGAATGATAGGGGTTGTTGCTTCTCCATTTTTTTTGTAAATGACCACATCACCCTCCATACCATGCGATTCATATCCATAATTTCGATTTGATTTATCGGTTGCTTCTGCAAACGTCACGAGTGTGTCAATCGAGGTGTCATGTACGAGAACTAAGTCTCCTGCATCAATGCTACCAACTTCTCCTTCTTTTTCGTGGATCATACTTGATGATTCAACGACAACCAGTGGCGGCATCGATCCCGTATGGGCATAGAGAGCAAAGATAAGAATGACAATCATACCGCCAGCAAGGAGAACTTCTCGGATAAGAAGTTGTACTGAACTGGTCTCTTCCAAAAGTTCCACCTGCCTCAGCGTCGCAGGCCTCGTTCTTGAAGGAATGCGTTCCAACGTTGTTCATGGCCCGCTCCGAGCGCTGATGCTGAGCGATCGCCTTCAGAGCGTCGTCGCTTCAATTCGGGGTTGCTGCGAATTTCATACAACTCATCAAGTGTACTTGCATGACCCTTGAAGACAAGGAATTCTGGCGTGATAACAACCAGAGCTAGTGCCGATAGCACAAGAATTCCGATTGCAAGACCGGTATATTCAGAATATGGTTCAGTATCCTGTAAGAAAAGCAGTTGGCTCAGACCGGCTATGAAGAGAACGGTTAGGGCTCCGAAAAGAGTTGCTAAAATCAAGTATTGTCGCCCGTGTTGGGCCGCCCACCATCGTGAAAATAAACCAGCCATCGTCTCTCCTCTTGTCAAGCCATGAGGGGAAGGATTGATGACCATTGCGGAAGGATGCTCAAGTGACCTGTCGCCGATGTGTTGATATGGTACGTTAGAATAGTACGCTTTAAGGGATGTCTGCAATATGCGAAAAGCACTGTTTTTAACTCTCCTTTTTACACTCTCAGTAATGGCCCCATTGGCTTCCTCAGCAACGACTGAGACACAATTCAAGGGCGGTTCCACGTCCTATGAGCACACCTTTAATGGCCAAGGAAATGGCTCTGCGGGAGTTATCACTTTCCCTTATGGTGCTGAGGTCACATCAGCTCAATTCAATTTCCTCGGGGAAGCCAGCACCACAACCTGGAGCAATATGTCCCAGAACAAAGATTTCGGTGGAGTAGGGACTGGTCAATGGTCGGGTGGCCCGAGCGGATTCCCATACGGTGCACGGACTAATCTTGAAACTGCCAACAATGAGATTTCACTGCGTGGAAACCCCACAAACAATGCAGTTTCATTCCGAGGTTCCAATGATCTTTCAAGCACAAGTTCAGCAACACTCAACTCGACGGGTCAATTCGTTGCACTTGGCGATCAGGGATACAACAGTGTAACGAAACAATTTTCTGACCTTTCCGTATCATCAACCGCTGCATGGAATTACAGAGGCATTGTCGTCAAGGTCTCGGATGATGAAATCCACTCAACCAGATACACAAGCACCTCCATGTATACTGCTCCATCGATTCAAAGATTCAATGCCACTACCGGAGCATACCTCGGCACAGCAACCATTTCGACATCAGGTTGTACGTCATCTGTTTCCAGTTACTGGTATGATGCCGCTGTGGACTCAAGTGGAAACATTTGGACTGTTTCATATTCCTACTATTATCTCACAAAGTGGACCTTGAATGCAGCAAAGACACAATGGTCATGCTCCAGTTATACCAGTTATAATTATCCAACATACCTTACAGGTGTTGACTTTGATGACGATACAGGAAAGCTCTTTGTCAGTTACTATGACTCGTCCACATACCCAACCTACAACAGGTATCTCATGGAAGTTAACCCTTCCAATCCATCCTCGATTAGTTCCACTTGGTCGTTAGGATCCGCCGTCGACTATAATTACAAAACAACCTCAACCGCTGGAAATCCAAACTCAGGACTCGTTGTTGATTTGCCCCGCGTTATCCTCAACGAATACAATATGCAAGGTTCTCGACACCACCATTTCACCATGAACGGATTCAGTCTTGAAAAGATGGGCGTTCAAGAAATGCCAAATGGTGGCCACTATGGGCTATCCCAAGACGATGATACTGGAAAGATATTGTTCGCTTGTTATTACACATCATACTGCAGTAGCGTTTCCCGCAAAATACACATGTGGGGAGACGGGGCGGTTTTCGATGAAAGAGCGCCTACGACAACGAGCACAACCATTCTTGGAAAGACCACAACAGCCAGCCGAAACGTAGACGAAATAAAATTGCAAAGCGCAATAGGATACATCCCTACAGGCACATCAATTGATATCGACGTATCAAATGATGATGGTGTAACATGGAAATCAATAACTGTTGGAGATACCAAAGCATTCGCAGCATCTGGAAATAAAATCACATGGCGAGCAACCCTGAACGGAACATCAACAGCCACGCCTATTCTCGATCAAGTCACTGTCCAATACACTACGAACTATTACACCAGTGGTAATTTCTATGTTCGTTCAAATTACAACAATCCGTTCCCAACCTATGTTGCAGCAACGATTCATTACAACGCTACAATCCCATCGGGCACATCAATGAGTGTGCAACTTGGCGGCAGCACATCGAGCCTGTGCAGCAATGGATTGACAACGTTCGGCCAATCCGGTCTGACAAAAGCATTCACAACACCAAGTTACGGGTACCTTTGCATCAAGGTTGCATTCTCAACTTCAAACTCGGCAAATACGCCAGTTTTGGAAGACATACAGGTTGCCCTACACAGCAATGCTCCAACGAATCCAGGGTTTGAAATTCAAGCACCCTACCCAATCCCTGCAGGATTTAATCCTCCATCGAATCCGACCGTAGGTTGGAGCGAAAACGGGCCGTTAGTCGGCACAAAAACTGTCAATGCTGCAGGCGCAACCAACCTTATTGTAAAGGCGTTCAACGACCGTATTCCGGATACTGGCCAAGGATTCGTTGACATACCAATCGATTTGACATCCGAGAGCAGCGGTATTCTGACCCTCACATCGTTCAGTGTGACCTACATCATGCAAACAGTCAATCTTGAAATCAACATTCCTGAAGGAGAAATTCTCCATGAGCGTAGCGAACCATACGAAGTCATTACCCGGCACATCGTAGGAGAAAGTGCAACTGCTATTCGAGAAGCAACTCTCACATTGATGACGACTTCATCTGCTGCTAACCCCACACTGTTCTGGCAGAATGGCGATATCTTCCCATCACCAAACGACCCAGAAGGGTATGTTGTCATGGATGGAAATTCGTACTCAACACTCAACAATAGCATCCTCGAAATTCACTGGTTGTTTAGAATTACCAGTGAATTCCCAGACCAAAACAGCGTCCGCTTCAAGACTGGTTGTCTTGATGACAGCGGTTCCGCAGGATTCTCACCTCTCGATCTCATTAGCGATGAGGGCCTCCTAGTCAACCGAACCTTTGGACTCGGCTGGATGAAAGTCCGGGACAATGAAGGAGATTTAGTCCGTGATGACGTCCCAGATCATGCTTGGGTTTCTGCTGGAGAAACACTCTACTTCCAAGGAGCTATGTGGTTTATGGACTCAGATGATGCTCCATTGGACAGTGCCTTTGACGTCCGTGTTTCTCGTAACGGATGGGTCGAATCAACCGCCCGAGATACGACGAATAACAACGGTTCTTTCTTCATCAGCGTCGTCGCTCCTGAGATTGATGTCCCAGATGGACTGAAGTACGAAGTTCAGACATATAACGAGCGAAATCCGACACATGTGATGCAACCAAATTCTGATTGGGCAAGAACGTTCAAGGTCGACGCAACACCTCCTGAGCGTGTTCAATTACACCCTCGAGACGGATCTTATGAAGCAGGAGTTAACCAACAAGATGTCAGTATCTTAGTACGCGATGCAGTTGGAGTTCCAATGCAATTGACCCTGAAATATTGGGTTGAAGCAGACCATGACGTGAATAGAAATGGCATCGCTGATGACGGTGAATACGCAAGTAAGTTAGTGACGAATATGAGCGAGGACAACAACAAGTGGTTCATCACTACAATCGATCACTCAAGAAATCCAAACATGGGCCGAGTGTCCTACTACTGGGAAGGTGGCGACCAAGCTGGCAATCCAATCTTCTACTCTCAAGCCGATTCCGAAGGTGTTGTTTACGAACTTCAATCTGGACCAGGTTTCAACTTCGATGATGCAACATTCCAGACGCGAAAGGATTCCGCTGCTGTCTTCACTGGCCTTGAATGGGTTGGACACAGCGACAATGAAGCAGTCTATGCAGGCCTTGAACAATCCATTACGGTTGGGTTTATCGATGCAAACACTGCTATCGACTTCGAACACATCTCGCTTGTCTTTGACTTTGAAGGACCAAACCCAAGCAGGGATGCACAACGAATTTCGTACTCTGGATTGAACGATACGTTCTGGAGCGAAAGCAAGTATATCCACCTCAGCCAAGAAAGCGTGATGTATGAGACAACCAATGATTCAGGCCTTCCTTGGATTATTGTAACGTTTGAATTTACTTTTGCATGGGACTGGCCAGATGAAGAGATGGGAGATCTTGCACTTGTTTTCAAAGAGCGAGGTTCTCAAGAGGACGATATGCTGCTCATTTTGGAACACACATTCAGAATTGAAAATGATTTCACACTCTCCCCTACCGATTACATCGTTGAAGACGTTAGTGAACCGCGAACAGGAATCGTTGCTGACGGCACTCGTGTTCGCAAGGACGATCGATTAGCATTTAGCGGGCGTGTTGTCTACGAAGGAAGCAACGTTCCTGCGCCTCGAAACGTGGGCATTCTGGTGGAAGTCTTTGATGGCGAAAAGTTGTGGAGCGATGGTTCCTTGACAGATGATGGCGAATACTTGATCGAAGTACCGCTCGACTCTGCAAAATCGTTGCAATCATCCCCAACACGCACATGTCTAATTTCCATCACCAACATCCCAGGTCGTGGTGAAGATATGACTGGAACGTTGGTTTCTACGACCTTACGTGTTGTTGTTGACGATGCTGCACCTCGAGTTGTTCGTAGAATGGCTCCATTGAACGTTATCGATGTTTCTTCGACAAACGATCTGTCATCCATCTATGTTGAATTCCAGGGCTCAGAAGATGCTGATTTGACTGGTTCTGAACAAGTGATTCACTGGGTGATGCGTGACCAGACTCGAACTGTTACCATCGGTGCAGGTTCTGCCCTATTAGGAATGCAACAAATTGACCAAGTCGTTTATTGGACTGGCAACGTCGACATCACAGCAGGCGGAACAATTACACCTCAAGCAGGGGATTTCGTTGGATTTTACATGACTGGATGGGATGCTGCTGGAAATCAATTCCCTGTGGTATCGAACTCGGAAGCG
>MDTC01105077.1_pt1 | contig 16999 bp, 13 predicted proteins | sample 811181 | NCBI WGS metagenome assembly MDTC01 (sample SAMN05326644, study PRJNA326480) | marine metagenome | isolation source: seawater | place: Pacific Ocean: North | collected 2011 | reverse complement strand
GGCGGGTTCAAGTCCGGTAACATAGCCATCTTCGGATGCCGCGGTGTTCTTCCAGACGGTGAGGTAGGGGAGTTCATTCAAGTTCCAAGAAAGAGAGGTGGCGAGATCACCCTTTGCGTTGCGAAGGACGGCGTGAGCCTTTCCGTCGGCATCCGCTATGGGGTCGAACAGATAAACTTCCTCGATGAAGCCTTTTTTGGGTCCGGCATAGGTGTCCCAGTTCGCTATCGCTCCTCCTGCATGGGCGTTCATGGGAGTGACGCTCTTGGTGGGGGTGAGTACGGTGGCGTTGGCTTCAAGGATGGAGGAGCCGTAGTTTCCATGGTAGATGAGCTGGAATTCCTGCGGGAACGCTCCCTCGTTGGTCACTATGTCGGAAATTCGGAAACTGTCGCTCCCCGGAACAGTCGACACTTCGGCGACCAACTTCAGTTTGGGACCGTAAAAGAATTTTTCGTAAACCGTTCCACGGATCCGGATACGATGGGGAGGCTTGTTGTCGACGAGTACTTCCCAGTGCGAAGCGGGTATATTCTGGATCTTGCCGTGCAGGGTTAAGTCCATGGTGGCAGTGTCGCCTGTGTTGTTCACGAATTCGTCTTGCCCCGGGTGTCCGGCGAACTCCAGTCCGCATCGAACCATCCATTCGTTGAAACCTTCCAGCCAACCGAGACCACCCCGACCTTCCAAATTCACGAAGGACGGGTGCACGACTTCCTTGACCGGTGAATCCCAGCCGAGTCGAACGTCGCCCTTGCGGACGTCCAGAATTCCCATGCCGCGTGTTGGGATGACGCGGATGGATAGGTTGCCATTGTTGATTGTTATCAGTTCCACGCCTTCCTGCTTGCCGCCCCGCAATACGGTTCGTTTGACCGACCAAGGTGCCTTTGCCGTAAATTTCTTGTGATCGGTGGAAGACAAGAGAGTTTCGCCTTCGTTTGGATCGTCAGTCGAGGAAGAGAGGGTCAAGGTGGCGGCGCATCCTTGCATAATGAGCAAGACTGCAAGAGCTAGAAGTGGGAGGAGTTTCATAATGAGCTATCCGGTGTAGGGGGTTGATTGCATTTTAACCAAAGACTTCTTCGAGGGCGGCTCGCATGACGACAGGATTTGGGTCGACCCCTGTCCAGTGGCGAATGCCTATGACGCCTTGATTGACGAGCATGCCGAGACCATCGATCACCTTGCAACCCTTGGCTCGAGCATCTCGAACGAGATTGGTATCAGGAGGATTGGGGATGACGTCGGCCACGACCATTCCTTCTCGAAGTGTGCTTACGTCTAGGTCGAGTCTGGCGTCGATGTCCGGAAATAGGCCAATGGAGGTTGCGTTGATCAAGACGTCGGTGTCGTCGGGCGCAGCGTAAACGCCATCCCATGGAACGAAGTCGGCATTCACGGGAAGCTTCTCGTCTAGAAGCTTGGTTAACCCTTCACCTCTCTCAGCAGTTCGATTGACGATCGTGATTCTGGACGCCCCCGCAAGCGCCACCTCTACACCGATTGCCCGGGCTGCACCACCTGCACCGAAGATTACCACGTTCTTGCCCGATGGGTCGGTAAGTTCTCGAAGTGACTCGACGAAACCCTTGCCGTCGGTGTTTTCCCCGATCCACTGTCCTTCTCTGCGAACAACGCAGTTCACGGCACCCATCAGAGATGCGGACTCGCCGAGTCCGTCCAGGTACTTGATTACCTTTACCTTGTGCGGAATGGTGCAATTGAATCCTTGAAAGCCCATGGCCTTGGCCCCCTTGACGGCGTCCTCGAGTGCTTCGGGGGCTACTTCAACGGTGAGGTATCGCCAATTCAAACCGTGATGGCGATAGGCAGCCTCAACCATTACCTGAGTGGGGTTTTCAGAAATGGGCTGTCCGAAGGCAGCGGTTAATTCTTGTTTGAAATTTAGCTCTTTAGTCATTTGCTCATTGCGGGTTTCATTTCGAAAAGTATCCAAGACAACAACCAAGGCATCTAAATGAAAAGACAAAAATTCAATGATATATCTTGAGTTTGTGGGAAGCTTTCCATATTCGGATACTATTCCATATGGGGAATCCGTTTATGAGTAAGCAAAATATTTCGATTCAAGATGACGTCTCAGCCCCAGGCACGGATCGCACTCTTGCCATTCTCGAATATTTAGGTGGCTATCGCGAAGGCCAGTCGGCAAGTGAGATCGGCCGTTCATTAGGCTTGCCCTTGAATTCCGTCGGCAGAATCGTGGACACCATGCACCGTCGTGGCTGGTTGTATCGGAGGGAGGACGACCGTCGCTATACTTTGACGAATCGGGTGGCTGAGCTTACTCGTCCGCAGGTTCGCGATAGGAGTTTGGTCGTTTCGTCTTGGGATTCTCTTCGGAAGTTAAGGGACGAGCTGGGGGAGACTTCGCAATTGCTAACTATGGTCGACGGCAAGGCGGTTGTTCTAGAACAATGCGAGTCTAGCCAATCGATCAAGGTTTCCGGAAAAGTCGGCTTGCGCGTGCCCATGTACTCGTGCGCACCCGGCAAGGCGATCCTTACCGACTTACCCGAAGGTGAGTTGGATGATTATTTTTCTCGAGTCAGCCTAAAGCGTTTTACTGAAACGACTCACGATACGGAACAGAAACTGCGAGCCGACTTATTGCTTACGCGAGATCGGGGATATGCCCTAGATCTAGCCGAAGGCTTGGAGGGCATTCATTGCGCTGCAGCTGCAATCCTCGACGATTTTCATTATCCTGTTGCTGCCATTACCGTTATCGCTCCTGCCTTTCGGCTTAAGACTGAGTTTTTGGCGCAAGCCGGTAAAGCCTGCCTACTGGCTTGCCGTGAAATTCGAGAAAGCTTGTTGAAGTGATGAATGCAACATGTCAATCTGTCGTTTTGCCTTTGTTATTCATTGCTTTCCTTTCTTCATCGACCGCTGCTCCTCTTGAAAAAAAGCTAACAATAGCGAAGGCTAATGCCGAGCAGTCCGTTTTTTTTGAAGCTAAAGTCCGACCGCTCCTGTCCGAGAATTGTTTCAATTGTCATGGCGGGGATCCGAAAAAGGAACCCAAGGCGGGCCTGGACATGACTTCCCTGAAGGGCTTGCTGCTCGGAGGAGATTCCGGACCGTCTCTCGTTCCCGGAGATTTGGACAAGAGCCTGATCATCGAAGCGGTCCGCTACCGCAACGAGGATATGTCGATGCCACCTAAAAAACCTCTTGCTCCTGAGAAAGTGAAGATTCTCGAAGAGTGGGTTGAATCGGGCGCTCCTTGGCCGGGATTCGATGGGGAATTGGCTACAGGTAAGGAAGGTTCCGGAGAACCCTACGACTGGGACAAGTTCAGGCGCGAGCACTGGTCCTTCCAACCCGTGGTCAAGCCAACCGCTCCTTCGGTCCAAGACGGTCAATGGGCGAGGGGGGAGCTGGACCGTTTCATTCAGGCCAAGTTCGAGACCGAGGGGTTGAAACCCAACCCACAAGCAGAAAAGAGAATTCTGCTCAGGCGGGCCTATTTGGATTTGCTCGGACTTGTTCCGAAACCCGATGAGGGGAATGAATTCATGGAAGACGATTCGCCCGATGCCTTTGCCAAGCTGGTCGACCGCCTGCTTGATTCCAAGCATTACGGAGAGCGCTGGGCCAGGCATTGGCTCGACGTAGCCCGATACAGCGACGGACTGGGAGGCTTTGGGGACGGTCAGGATTTGCCCGGTGCCTGGAGGTATCGGGACTGGGTGGTCAAGGCACTCAACGAGGACATGCCCTTCGACGAGTTCTCCCGTCGACAAATTGCTGGAGACTGCTTGGAGGATGAATCCAAGGATCCCGTGGCGACCGGCTTTTTCGCGATCGGGCCGACCTACAAGGGCGACGGCGGTGATGCCGAGGCGACCAACGCGGCCAAGGCCGAGACTTTAAGCGATCGGGTGGATACCTTCTCCCGGGCCTTCCTCGGATTGACAGCGGCTTGCGCCCGTTGTCACGATCACAAATTTGATCCGATTTCCATCAAGGACTACTACTCGCTCGCCGGGATATTCAACAATTCGCGCATCAACCTCAATCATCCTCTCGGGACGAAGGAGGAAATCGACGCGCATAACCAAGGCAACGCCCTGGTTAAGAAAAAGCAGGACGAGCTCAACACCTGGTCGGGGGAGGTTCGGGAGGACGGCATGCGCAAGTTGATGAGGCAGTCCGGCGAGCACTTGCTCGCGCTTTACCACTACCATCGACAGCGCAAGGAGGAGGGAGGCATTGCCGACCGTAACAAGTACGCCACCCGGAATGGGATCGAGCCCAAGAGGTTGGACCAATGGGAACGCGTGCTCAAGGATGGTCGTAACAAGGGAAAGTTTCCACTTCTCAAGGTTTGGTTCGAAAAGTCCCCCTTGGACGAAAACACCAAAGCGACCGATTTGGAACTGTCAGAATCGATCCAAGTATTTGGCAAGCGTATCGTTGGCATTCTCGACGGCTTGGAGGCGAAGGATTTGAAGTGGCGCCAAGACATGAAGGTTCAGGTCAAGAAACTCGCCCGGCCCAAGGCGACCAAGGACGACCTGACTTTGCTCAACCATCTAAGGGGCGGGCCATGCAAGGTCGGCAACCCTGACGAGCTAGGAGATGAATTCAAGCAAAAGCACAAAGCGATGCGCGATGCCGTAGCTTTGGCCCGCAAGGAGGTTCCGCCCAAGCCACCTTCTGCTCATGTTCTCAACGAGGGCGGAAGCTCGGACATGTACGTTGCCCTGCGGGGGGATTTGGCCAAAAAGGGGGAGGTCGTGCCCCGTCGCTTCTTGCGGGTTTTGGCGGGAGATGATTCCCCGGTTTACAAACATGGAAGCGGACGGAAGGAACTGGCCGCCGCGGTGACCGATTCGACCAACCCCTTGACCGCCCGGGTGATCGTTAACCGGGTCTGGCAGTGGCATTTCGGGCAAGCGATCGTGGGCACGCCGAGCAACTTTGGAATCCTCGGGGAGAAACCATCTCATCCCAAGCTTCTCGACTGGCTGGCGTCGACCTTCGTGGAGGAGGGCTGGTCCCTCAAAAAACTCCACCGCAAGATCCTACTTTCCGCTACCTGGCAAATGAGCAGTGCTTACGACGAGAGCAAGTTCGCCAAGGACGGGGACAATCGCTTGCTCTGGCGGATGAACCCACGCAAGCTGGATGCGGAGAACTGGCGGGACAGCCTGTTGGTCGCATCCGGAGAGCTGGACTCTGCAATCGGAGGTGCTCCGACCAAGAATATCCTCGATTCCCCCCGCCGTACTCTCTACTCGAAAATCAGCCGGAGCGGTGATCGTTTCGATTCCGATGCCTTCCTTCGTCTGTTCGGCTTTCCCGCGCCCCAATCGACCAGCGCCAAGCGGGCTGTCTCCACCGTTCCGCAGCAATACCTCTTCATGATGAACAGTTCCTTCATGCAAAAACGGGCTCAGGCGCTTGCTCAGTCTACTCTGGAAGAGAAGGACCCCGGAGACCGGATCCGTTTGCTTTACCAGCGTCTCTACTCCCGCCTGCCCTTTCCCGGGGAGGCTACGGCCGGGTTGGCCTTTGTTTCGGGAGCGGCCGATCCTAACAAAGTCTGGGGCCAGTATGCCCAAGTCCTTCTCAGCTCACACGAATTCATGCAAATTCAATAAATTCGAAAATGAAATATCAGCAGCATCTTCGGGAATATAGAAAATCGCTCCTCGAACCGGTCACCCGGCGGGATGCCCTCGGCAAGCTCGGGGCCGGAATGGGAAGCATCGGACTTGCCTCCATGCTTGGACAGATGAGTCTTTCGGGGGCAACGGCCGGTTCCTCTGTTAATCCGATGTCCCCAAAAAAACCGCATTTTCCGGCCAAGGCCAAGCGCATCATTCAGCTCTTTCAGCCGGGCGGTCCGTCTCAGGTCGATACCTTTGACTACAAGCCCATGCTTGCCAAGCATGCCGGGGAGCGTCCTTCGATGGTTGATCGCAAGACTTTGCGCAACACCAAGAACGGGCTCATGCCTTCGCCCTTCGATTTCAAGCAATACGGTGAATCAGGTAAGTGGGTGAGCAATATCTTTCCAAAGACTGCGGAAATGGTCGATGACATCTGCTTCGTGCATTCCATGCACACTGATATTCCAGAGCATGCCGGAGCCATTCTCATGACCAACATCGGATCCTTGCAGGCCAACCGACCGAGCATGGGATCCTGGTTGACTTACGGGTTGGGCGCCGTGACCGATGAACTACCCGGTTTCGTTGCCATGTCCCCCGTCGCCTTGCCACGTGGCAAGATTGCCAACTGGGGCAATTCCTTTCTACCCGGGGCCTATGCCGGGAGCTACGTCAACCTCCAGAAGATGAAGCCCGACGCCATCTTGCGTGACCTCAAGAACAGTTCGCTTTCCAAGCCCGAACAGCGCAAGCAAGCGGATCTTCTTGCTAAGCTTAACAACATCCACCTCGAACGCTTGGAACGCGATCAACATCTGGAGTCCGGCATCCAAGCCATGGAGATGGCCTTTCGCATGCAGTTTTCCGTACCTGATGCCTTTGACGTGACCAAGGAGAGCAAGGCGACGCAGGAACTCTACGGGGATTCGCACTACGGAAAGGGTTGCCTGATCGCCAGGAGACTTATCGAGCGGGGGGTTCGGGTGGTTCAGCTTTCCCATTCCATCAGCGGGTATGACATCGCATGGGACACCGGTCATGGCGACATCAAGGGCGGTCACGCCGCCTTGGCCAATGCATCCGACCAGGGAATTGCCGCTTTATTGAAGGACCTCAAGGCAAGGGGCTTGCTCGAAGATACGCTCGTGGTCTGGGGGGGCGAGTTCGGGCGAGCGCCCACCTCGGAAGGAGCCAAGGGTCGCGATCACGACCATTACGGGTACACCATTTGGATGGCTGGAGGCGGAGTGAAATCAGGATTCAGTTACGGAGCGACCGACCAGTTCGGATGCTCGGCGGTTGAGAACCGCATGCACGTGCACGACCTCCACGCCACTATCCTTCACCTCATGGGCTTGGATCACGAGAAGCTAACTTATCGCTACTCGGGTCGGGACTATCGTTTGACTGATGTTCACGGTCAAGTCGTTCAGGACTTAATCGCCTAATTGTCTTTGAAGGTGCAAAAACTAATGGCGCATGTAATTAAGGATACTTGCTTGCCGTTAATATATTTGCTCATTCTATTCTTCATCCAAATCCCTTGAACCTATGAACAACAAAAAACAATTTCTAGTATCGATCTTAAATTCCTTCATGCTGGCTTTGTCCGGATGTGGCGGAGGCGATGAATCATCCGAAAACGGAGATGCTAACGATTCAATGGCTTCAAGTCAGAGCAAGGGCGTAATCGCTTATTCGCCTCTCACGCTGTCGAACCCCTTCTTTAAGATTATTGGCGACAGTATCGAGGCGACTGCCAAGAAACACGGTTACGAAACCCTTATGCTCGATCCCAATGAGGACGTTAAGGCACAGTCGGATCAGATCGACGACGTCATATCCAAGCAGGTCACTGCCATTGTGCTTGTGCCATGCAACAGAATCTCAATTGGTCCGGCCGTGAAGGAAGCCAATAAGGCGGGTATTCCCGTTTTTACTGTAGATGCTCAGTGCGCCGCCGAAGGCGTTGAAATCGTCAGCCACGTAGGTACGGATAACTTTCAAGGTGGCGAACTAGCTGGAAAGGCGATGATCGAGGCTCTCGGTGAGAACGGCGGAAAAGTGTTAGTTCTGGATCACAAGATAGCAAATTCTTGTATTCTCCGGGTAGATGGCTTCAAAAAAATCATCAATGCTCACAATAAGAGTAAAGCTAGTGGTACAATCGATATTGTCGCTGAACTTGCATCCGGAGGCAATCGTACGGATAGCTACAAGGCGACCGCTGACCAGTTGCAGGCTCACTCAGATTTGGTCGGGGTTTTCGCCATCAATGATCCAGGTGCTCTCGGGGCTTACACCGCAATCGATGAGGCTGGTAGAACCCAGTCCATCAAGATCATCGGCTTTGACGGACAAATGGAAGGCAAGATTGCGATCAAGGAGGGTAAGGTTTACGCCGACCCCATTCAATTCCCTCGTAAGATGGGGGTCCAGATTGTCGAAAAGATCATGAGCCATTTGGCCGGCGAAGAAGTGGAGAAAACGGTTCTCATTCCCACTTCTCTTTACAAGAAGGCTGATGCGGATCAAGACCCCGAGCTCAAATAGATAGCCCGCCGTGGGCCAAGCTGAACCAGTCTCGAATGGATCGAGCGCCCCCCTGCTTTGCATGCAGGGGATTCATAAGCGTTTTCCCGGAGTACATGCGCTAAAGGATGTGGAATTAAAACTTCATTCGGGAGAATGCCTAGCCTTGCTCGGTGAAAACGGAGCAGGGAAGAGCACACTCATCAAAATGCTTGGCGGAGCTCATCTTCCCGATGAAGGAGTGATTGAAATTAATGGTCGTCCCGTACGTATTGATGGCCCTCAAGATGCATTGACTGCGGGACTAGCGGTCATCTATCAAGAGTTCAATCTCGTCCCTTGGTTGTCAGCCAGAGAAAATATTTTCCTCGGACAGGAACCCAGTCGCCTTTGTATTCTTCCCGCAAAACGTGAGTACGAAAAGGCAATGGAACTGTTCGAGCAACTGGGTTCCGATATTGACCCCGCAACACTCTGCCGGGATCTTACCGTTGCCGAACAGCAGATCGTTGAAATCGCCAAGGCGCTGGCAACGAATGCGCGTATTCTGATCATGGACGAACCGAGCGCCGCTCTTTCGCCCCGTGAAGTCCAAGGGTTGTTCAAGGTCATCGAGAGCTTGAAGGCAAGTGGCATCGGCATCATCTACATAAGCCATCGACTGGATGAGATTTTCACAGTTGCCGATCGCGTCACCTTTCTGAGGGACGGAGCCCATGTAGGCACTTGCAGCATGGATGAGTTGACTCGCGAGAAAATGATCGAACTGATGGTCGGTCGCAGCATCGATCAGGAGTACCCAAAAGAAGTCGCCGAAATCGGAGACGTTCGCTTGACTTGCGAAGGAATGAATCGTGGAGCAAAGGTGCGAAACGTCACTTTTTCTATTAGGCGCGGTGAAATCCTCGGTTTAACAGGTTTGGTCGGTTCCGGTCGCACCGAGACTGCTCGCATTCTTTTTGGTGCAGACAAGGCCGAGTCTGGAACGATTACGCTGGACGGCAAAGAGCTCTCCTTCTCGAATCCTCGTGATGCTATTGGCTCGGGAATCTGTTTGCTTACGGAGGACCGTAAGACTCAGGGGCTCGTTTTGGGGCAAACCATACTTGAAAACTTCGGATTGCCCAACTTGAAGTCTTTCTCGCGTTACAACTGGATTGATCGCCGTCGAGAGCGTTCTTCTATGCTGGATCATGGAAAAAAACTTCAGATTAAGATGACTAGCCCCGATCAAGTCGCCGCAACCCTTTCGGGAGGAAACCAACAAAAAGTCGTTCTTGCCAAGTGGCTGGAGCGCAACGCCGAAGTCCTCCTGTTTGACGAACCCACCCGTGGTATTGACGTTGGGGCCAAGTATGAAATTTATCAACTGATGAATCGTTTGGCTGCTCAGGGAAAAGCGATTATGATGATAAGTTCGGAACTGCCGGAAGTACTAGGGATGAGCGACAGAATAGTCGTCATGCACGAGGGACAGGTCAAGGGCGAGATTATAGATGTCCCAAACGCAACTCAGCAGGATATCATGAAAATAGCGGTAGGGTAGTACTTTATGAATTCAAACTGGAAGAAACTTCTATCGGAATACGGTACGATCCTCGTTCTGATCTTGCTTGGGACTGGATTTAGTTTCGTTACTATGGAAGAGCAGTGGCCCACAGATGCAGATGCGGCTCAAACTCTTGTAGCCAATTTAGGTAATACGCACGGCATGGGGAGCAACGTCTTGGTGCTCGTTCGGCAAGGTGGAAACGGCGAGCCTTTCGCCAATGCCCTTACCGCTGAACTGGAGGCAAAGGGAATGAATGTGCTCGACACCTTGATAACTCAGCCTGTCGGGGCTCGCAAGGCATTGATTTCAGTCGCAGAATCCGATACCCATCTCGCTGCTATTGCATCGGATCGCCATATGGCCAATTTTTGTAAGGAGCAATTGCCGAAACTCTCCATCAAGTACCCAATGCTGGCCAAAGCAAAGGTCTTTACTCCAGCCAGTTACAAATGGCCCAACTTTCTGAAGAAGGCCAACCTGCTGAACATCATGAAGCAGATTTCAGTGGTGGCGATAATCGCGATCGGCATGACTATGATCATCATCACCGCGGGGATCGATCTATCGGTCGGTAGCCTAGTCGCTTTTTCGGGAGTGGTGACCGCTTTGGCTATCCAGTCGGTCGGCGGAGATTTTCCCACTGCCACACACTTGTCCGTAGGGATCGCTGCCGGAATCCTATCCTGCGGACTTATCGGTATGTTTACAGGAGGCATGGTCACCTTTTTTGGCATTCCCGCCTTCATCGTAACTCTAGGTGTGATGTTCGTGGCACGCGGAACCTCATTCATTCTTGCCGAGTCTTCTCCCATTCCCGTTCAAAACCCCGGATTCGGTTGGTTGGGACGGGGTGACGGATTACTGGGACTCCCCAACTCCGTCTTGCTGATGTTTGTACTCTTTGCCCTAGCTCACCTATTGATGACTAGAACCACCATCGGACGGTATATCTATGCGGTCGGTGGGAATCCCGAGGCTGCCCGTCTCTCGGGCGTTCCAGTAAAGTGGGTTTTGGTCTTCGTGTACACCCTGTGCGGGGTCCTGGCAGGACTGGGCGGAGTAATGGAGGCGTCACTGCATATCACTGGAGACCCCAAGGCAGGGAACATGCTTGAACTGCAAGTCATTGCAGCTGTTGTGGTGGGAGGCACAAGTCTTGCAGGTGGGCAAGGGCGCATCTTCGGCACTTTGATAGGTGCCCTCATCATCGGCGTAATCCGTAATGGAATGAACTTGACTGGCGTTGAGGCTCACATGCAGAGCGTAGTCTACGGCGTTGTCATTCTCATCGCCGTTCTAGTGGATCAACTGAAGTCGAAGGTTCGCTGACATTTCCACTTGTGTTGTCTTTATCTTATTTTTGCCCAATTTGTTGAAACTCCAAGTAGCTTACGCTGTTAGTGTTACGTTATAACAAACAAAGTTCTATTGGATTACCTTTTTTCTATCGTAAGAATCATTGCTAACATAGCGCAAAAGATTTTAGAGAAGGCACTAAGAGGATAGGAAGTGGTTGCCGCATAGCAGTCAAAGCCATGCTGCCCTTGAATGAGTAAGTCGCGGTGCCAAATTATCTTTCGAGAAAATTAGACAATATAGAAATGGGATATTTTACGAGTCGGTAAGTTGCTAGGCTTCATCAGTTTGTGACGCCTCCCATCGCTCCAGTTTTTCTTGGGCCAATCTCTTGCTCTCCGTGTGGTTTTCCCAAAAAGCTTCATAGCCAGGGACCGGCGGATCGCATTCAGGGCATTTGCTGCCTATCTGGTTTGAAATGAACTCGGTTCTCGTGCCGCATTTCGTGCAAAGCCTTGCTGCTTTACTAGTGGAAGAGCTAATCCCATTAAACGATTCATCTATTACCCTGCCTCTCTTGAGCCTTGCCTTTTCGGCTTCCACCATGGCGAATCTTTGACGAGGCAACCCGCACTTCAAGCATAGGTCGGCATGTTCGCTTAATTTCGAATTGCACTCAGGGCAGTTGATGAGAGCCATTCCCAATCAAAGCATTTCAAGCATGGTTTCGTCAATCACCATGGCATCGAGTTGTTTTGGGAAAAAGGTTACGGTGAGTATTGACGAAATCAATTGGGCAATTCCAAAAAAATCTGAGTTTCGGCCCATTTTTTCCAATGTCCATAACGCTTTCTCGCTTTAGTAGGAAAAAACCAAACTAAAGAGACCGAAACCGTGTAGACCAAGAATGCCGAGCAAAATGATTTCGGTTCTTGGAATAGGTAAAAGGAGCAATAAAACAGGCTCAACCAAATTACGGAAAGGACCACGTTCACGACCATGATCACCATTTTATAATCTTTTATCTCGAACATGCCCTCGTTGCACTCGAGGCAACGCCTAACCTCAAAAATCTCAGGATAGGTACCTGAGTCGGAATCAAGTCGCGTAACGTTTTCCCGCACGACTTTATATCCGGTGTGCAATTCGCAGTTCCCGCACCACGGGGAATCCAGATCAGGTTGCGAAGGGGAAAGGGGTACGGATTCTTCCATGATTATAGTGGTCTCACTTGCTTTTACTCATTACGACCGCGAAGACGTCGCCGTCATCCTTGTAGAAATGTATAGCCATATAGAATTTGGAGTTTTGTGGGTATCTCTTGGTCTTCCTTTGACCTCTGGTTATCCAGAAAGCTTCAACGGCTTTAGCTCGTTCGCTCTTCAAGTGACTATGTGACCGGAAGGGGCCTGATTCCCCGAATTCTCCTTCCACTTTCCATCCCTCATCTTTCCAGTCCTCGACAATGGATTTGCTGTCTTGCGAGCAACCCGAGGTGAAAAATATAAAACTCGTTATTAAAGTGAAGAGTGTCTTCATCACCAAATCTTATTGAATTATGAAGCGGAAAAGCAAACCTTGCAGGTTTTTTTGATTGCGGATGGTGGGCAATCAGCTGCTTTCGCATGATCTTAAATGAAGTACTAAGAAAAGGTTAGGTTCATTGGTAATGCCAGTCATAACGCTGAACGAATGAGAATTTTCCCACCACCTCCAATGGGAGTAGCAACTCTTTACGCCCCCCGGATTCCCTTAATACAGGGTTGAGGCTTTTCGAATCTGGAAAAGATACTGCATATTTGCCATCCACTAGATAAATTTCGCCACTAGACTCGATTGTATTCCCTGTCGCAGCTAAATAATAGAGTTTACTCTGCTTGGATTCGCTTTCGACCGTGAACTGTCGAGTAAGGTATGGCGACAACTCAGTAGCACCCATTGGGAAATCCCTGACTTTTAAGTCATGAAATCGGTAAAGAAACGCGGGGCGCCTTATTTTGTCTCTCTCATAACCCTTAAAGCGATATCCTGAGGAACGACCGTTTTCCGGCAAAGGCCATGGGGAATCGAGTTTGTCGAGATAGGCAAACGGAGAAAGCTCTGGAAAGCTTAACTTGGCAAAACCTGCAGGCGGTTGAAATCCCTGACCGCGACCGGACCAGTGCCGACCACCATCCATGAATGCACCTTGCCACAGTAGGGCTAGTCGTACTTGGTTGGCATCGAAAGCCAAGTTCACCCCCTCAGGGTAACCCACGGCAATTGCGCGAGTGCCGGCCTCTGCAATGAAATTTCGGTAGACTACGGCTTCTCCACTGACTTGCGGCGTGATCGGCATGGCAGGCCCGCGCTTCCCTGATGACGGCTTGGTAAGCCATGTAGTCGAGACACTCGGTCCACGCCATCGCAGACTCAGGCTCCTGTCGGAGTCTTTTTGGAAATAGAGAAGACGAAAGGAATGGTCGCCGGGCTTCAGGTTAATTCCCCCCGTCTTGGTCTGGTGCCCGTGGGTACCGTCATTATCTACGATTCGTTGGCCGTTGACTTCGAGTCGCGATCCGTCGTCAGATCCAAGCTCAAAGGAGTATCGACCCGAACCGGGAACAGACAATACGCCTTCAAACACTAGTCCGAATTGGTTTTCCATTTTTGCAAATTGCGTTCCGATTAAGGCATTTTCGACCTTTCCGGTGGAGACTGGTTTTAATTTTTCGAAATCCGGCAGGCGATCCCACTTCCCCTCGTAGGCTCGAAAGGTCGTCTCCGAGAACCCGATGGGCTTTCCCGTTGGAGTCTTGATGATTTTCGCTACGTTCATTATCCCCTTCATGTAAAAAGCGTGCCCCGGCAAAGTGCAGACGTATGGGAAGGAACCGGTTTTGGAGGGAGCCTTGAAATAGAAGGATTGGGAGCTGCGTGGCGGAACCAAGGTCGTGTGGAAAAGAATGGCGGGGTGTTCCGGTACGTAATGCTTGGCGATGGCGTCTCCACCTAAGGACCATGCCTTCTTCGATACTTCCATGCCGACATTTGCGATCGATGGCTTGCACAGCACCCAGTTGTGTGGCATATCGTCGTTGTTCCTTAGTACAAGTTTCACTTTGGAACCGGGTCCTACCGTAAAACGTTCTTGGTCGTATCGCATTCGCCCGCGTAAGGTTTCGATCTCTATCATGTGGTCGATCTTGCCGAATCCCGATGGGGGAGGGTTCTCCGGCACGGGCTCGGATTTCACCAAGGTGTGTGTTTTGTGATGTTGGTGAAGCTCTTGACCGAACAGTCCCGGCGAGAACAGGACAAGAACCATAAAAAAGTATTTATAAAAATGCATATTCCCATGGAAAGCTTTCGGTGATTTTGAGCAAGGCAAAGTGAGTGCCAACTAGGCAAATAATTCCATAACACTGTACTTTATTCAAAGTCACCTACAAGGATCTCAACCTTTCCCGCCAAGCCAATTACAAAATTAGCGAAAACTTATAATGGCTTAAAGGACTGTCCATCTATAATATAGGGAAATGAGCCCGCTTGTTTTGTCCCCGTACATGTCATGTTCTATCAAAAGATATGAATGGATGCCGTGGGAATGCGAGATGAACGAATGCAATTCATTGTTGATGGCACTACTCTCAAACCATAGAGAAAAGCTCAAAAGCTTGGACTCGAAGTGCAGGACGGCGAGAAACATTCTCACCCACAAGCAAAATGGGTAGAGCCAGAGCCATTTGCGAAGAGTTCTCCGATACCGTTGTGGTAGAGGTAAGAGTACTTGAATCTGAAGACTATTCTATTCGTGAAATTGAAGAAATCGAATGCTCCTTGGACACACGGAACTTCTCGGGCCTCTTTGAGAGAATGTTAAATGTCAGATATTGCTGTACCAAAGCCGAAAGATTGCAAGGCTTCGGAAAGTGCATCGCATGGTTTGAACCCCAGTTTCCGGACTAGGAGGGATACTTCAAAGGGGGGTAATGCTATCGCATAGAAATCAAAGCATCTTAGAAGGCCTCTCGATACTTCCGAAACCTCGCTTGACCTGAACTACCGCTGGTGTTGGATGGAGGGATGAAGGACGAACAAGACCGCCGAATGCTTGTGCGTGGTTATCATAACCCGATCGCCACAAAACTTGCGGAAAAGTCTTCCTACGATGGTCAGCGCATGGGTGCCATAAAGGAATGCTTACGGAAGTTTCAGCAAGTTGTGCACGAATGGGAGGGGACTCCAACTGAATTGCTTGATATATTGAAAGCAAAGGGAATTGAGCGGGATGCATCCCCGACAAGCGCCCCAAGGGCAACCGCTTCATAGCGTGGGAGGGTCACCACGACTAAAATAGTCGCTACTTACTGTTCGATGAATACTGAGGCGAAAGAAAAAAATACATGCTACCGCAGCCACGGCAACGTTGAACCAAACCCCATGCCCTCCATGACAGATAGCAAGCGTTGCCAGCGTTCTTGGTCTTGGAGACTGAGGCGGAAGCCCACACGCCCCAATGATTCACGGGAACCACGGCCGCCAGAATAATATGCGGCATTCCGATTTGCGGAACGGCCACCGCGTCTAATGGCAAATGTGCCGGTACGGGTTCCTCCAAGCGTATTGTCATATTGCGACTCTGCAGGACCGACTGGATCACTCACTGCGAAACTCGGGTAACTTCTTTCGTACAAGTCCGCACACCATTCCCAAACGTTTCCATGCATGTCGAAGAACCCCCATGGGTTTGCGGCTTGTTGGCCAATGTCAAAGGTTTGGCCGATTGCGTAATTAGCATTTGAGGAATCAATCGTAGCTCCCCAAGAATAAGTCGTGGTAGTACCTGCTCGGCAGGCATACTCCCACTGCGCCTCTGTAGGCAAATGGTAAGCCATCCCAGTAGGCAATCGTCCCGCTTCGCTTTCTCGGTAGTTAAGTATCTTGCAGAAATCTTCTACTTCAGTCCAGTTCATGCCCTCCACAGGACGATCCACTCCCTTGAAATGACTTGGATTGTAGTTCATTACCTTTTGCCATTGGGTCTGCGTCACCTCGTACTTGCCCAACCAATAACCTTTAGTAAGCGTTACTTGATGCTGAGTCTCATTTGTGCTTCTTCCCTCTTCGTCGTCGGGACTCCCCATCGTAAAAGTTCCCGGCTCCACCCAGATCATCTCCAGAGACAAATCGGGTATGGTATAAGTATCACCCGCTTTGTTTTGTCCCGGCAGGACACCCCACCTCTTGCTGTTTTCATCGAAGGAATACCACTTCTGATCACTCTGCTTCCATGCCGAGAACTTTTCGTCGCTGTAAGTACTTTTCATGTACCGCCAATCACTTTCATTGTGTGAGTAAACCCAAGGAAAGGCACCGTGCCACATCCAGTCCGACAGGGTGGCGGATGACCCAGAATTCGACAGAGACATGTACCACCAAGAGCTTTCAGCGTGGGAGTAGACCCACGGGAATGTACCGTGCCACATCCATTGAGAGGACACATCTGCTCTCAATGCTGGGGTAAGCGAAAAGGAAAGAAGAAGGAGGACAGGGGATGCGCGAAGCTTCATTCCTTTAATCTAGAATTCATAATGTACAAGTCAACCCCCCCATTGTCTGTTCCTCCTAACCCAAAATACCTGCTAGGAGCCCCCCGCACCTCACTTTTCCCTTAAATAATTAGTTTTTTAGTGTATCCGGTACGTTTGCGAGCATGTTGACGCCTCGATTATATATGGTCTGGTATTGAATTAAACAGAGTCCTTATAGCGCCTCATCCTTTATCTTTTGGGGGTGGGGCGTTCGCTTTTAAAAGAATCTCGCTAGTGCCAAAGTGCGAAAAGAAGGGGCGGAATTGCCACCAAATTGCCACCAAGGAAGATTTCCGGAACCTTTAGTTTTCCCCTAAGTCATTGATTGTGAATGGTGGCGAGACCCGGAATCGAACCGGGGACACAAGGATTTTCAGTCCTCTGCTCTACCAACTGAG
>MDTC01135687.1_pt1 | contig 17001 bp, 16 predicted proteins | sample 811181 | NCBI WGS metagenome assembly MDTC01 (sample SAMN05326644, study PRJNA326480) | marine metagenome | isolation source: seawater | place: Pacific Ocean: North | collected 2011 | reverse complement strand
ATTTGAAAAATTCAACTTCTATAGTTAAGTCACTATTTGAAAATCCAACATACATTTCACATTTAGAATCAAGAGAAAATAAACAAACTATAATGCTAGGTTTTTCTGATGGAACAAAAGATGGTGGATATCTCATGGCAAATTGGAGTATATACAAAGCTAAAGAGGATCTAAGTAAACTAGCGTCAGAATACGATATTTCTGTTGCTTTTTTTGATGGAAGGGGTGGCCCCCCTGCAAGAGGAGGTGGAAGAACCCATGAGTTCTATAATTCATTAGGAAATGATATTCAAGCAGATGACATTCAGTTAACTATTCAGGGACAAACAATAAGTTCAAATTTTGGAACATTGGAATCTTCGCAATATAATCTTGAACAATTACTTAGTTCAGGTATAAAAAATGAAATATTCATTAATAATTCAAATAATTTAGACACTCAAGATAGAGATACAATGGAAAATCTTGCATCAATGAGCCATAAAGCTTATGAGGATTTTAAAGCCCATCCAAAGTTTCTTAAATATCTAGAAAACATAACAACACTTCCATATTATGCCAAAACCAATATTGGTAGTCGTCCATCCAAAAGAGGAATAAATAAAGAGTTATCCTTAGACGATTTAAGAGCTATCCCATTTGTTGGAAGTTGGAGTCAATCAAAACAAAATGTTCCTGGTTTCTATGGGGTTGGAACAGCACTAAATGAATATAAAAAGAATAATAAATTCAGGGTGGTAAAGAGATTATATAGGAATAATGCATTTTTTAGAACACTTATTGCAAATAGCATGATGAGTTTAACCAAGTCTTTTTTTCCTCTAACAAAATATATTTCTAACGATCCTGAATATGGCAAATTTTGGAATATAATCCATAATGAATTTGAATTGAGTAAACAGATGATACTAGAACTTACAGGTTTTAAATACCTGATGCAAAATGAAAAGGCTGGAAAGGCTTCAATTGAGATAAGGGAGGATATAGTAAAACCCCTGATTACAATCCAACAGTATTCTTTAATGCAAATTCAAAAAAATAAAAAAGAAAATCATCTCGATGATAAGAGTCTTGCAGTATATGAGAAGATGGTTACCAGATCGTTATTTGGCAACATAAATGCAAGCAGGAATTCAGCTTAGGATAAATAAAATTCAAATCCTTCTTTTATTTTTTTATCAGGTACTTGAACATCTATAACAGGATTTCCTATTGTATCTAATAAAACAAAATTGGTTTTACCATGACTATTTTTTTTATCATATTTTAAAAGTGATAGTATCTGGTTATAATCGTTTTCACTGATTTTAACTAGATTAAAAATAGAGTTGAAAACTTCCTTGATTTCCTTAGCTTTAGAAATATCTAGTTTACATAAATTAAAGGAAATATGTGCCTCAATAATCATTCCTATTGCAATTGATTCTCCATGTGTTAGGTTGTTATGTGTTTTCGAATTCATAAAAAAAGATTCAATTGCATGACCAATTGTATGTCCAAAGTTTAAAACTTTTCTTTTATGTTTTTCGTATGGATCATCTAATACAATTTCATTTTTAATCTTAATTGAATTGAATATTTCATTTATCCCAGGAATTTTCTTATCAATCAGTAAAGTAGAAATTTCATTCCAATATTTTTTATCTGATATCAAACCATGTTTAAGCATTTCGGAGTAACCACTTTTTAACTCTTTGATAGGAAGAGATTTTAAAAATAGTAGATCAATTATTACTAGTTTAGGATCATTAATTACACCAATCTGGTTTTTAAGATTTCCAAAATCAATACCTGTCTTTCCACCTATTGAAGCATCAACCATTGACAGAAGTGTAGTTGGGATATTTATGAAATCAATTCCACGTTTAAAAGTTGAAGCAATAAAACCACCAATATCTGTAATTACTCCACCTCCAAGGTTAATTAGTAAGCTTTTTCTGTCTCCACCAAAATCAGATAGGGCAGTCCATACCTTTTCACACGAGCTAATAGTCTTATTCTCCTCTCCATGCTTAATATCAATAACTTTGAAATCGAAGGAATTAGAAATATTTTTTTCAAAAACAGGAACACATTCCTTTTTAGTATTCGAGTCAACCAAAACAAATATTGAAGAGTATGATTTTTTTTTGATAATTATATCAAGTTCATTGAACCCATTTTCTTCAAAATTAACTGAGTAATTTTTCGCATTAATTTGATTCATGGTGCAAAAATAAAATTTTATCTTGCAAAAGAGATTACTTTCTTATTTCAATATACTTTTTAATTTTAAAAATTTGAAAAAAATAATTGATTTTAATGATTCGAAGACAGCTTTTGAATTAAAATCTAACAACGAACTACGGCGTGCTTTCTTTCTGTTTAAATTAATTTCCTATCCTTTCCTTGTAACCATCGGAAAGACATTAGTTTTCTTATCAATTAAATTACGATTACCTGTTAATTTTATAATAAAAAACACCGTTTTTGATCACTTTTGTGCAGGAATTAATGATAATGATTCTATTAAAGTAGTAAATTCATTAGCCTCAAAGAAAGTTAGTTCTTATCTGCATTATTCTATAGAAGCCTCTGAATCGGAGAGTGATTATAATAAATGTTTGGAGTCTACTTTAAAAACTATTGACATTTCAAAAAATAATCTAAATCTTCCTTTTATAGTTTTCAAACCAACAGGATATGGTTCAACTGATTTATTAGAAAAAAAAAGTAAATCAATTCCTTTTAATTCATCGGAAAACAAAAAATGGGAAAGAATGATTAATCGTTTCAGAATAACTTTTGAAAAAGCAAAGTCTTTAAAAATTAAGGTTTTTGTTGATGCAGAGGAAAGCTGGATTCAAACAGCGATTGATGAAATAGTTGAAAAGTTCATGATTGAATATAATAGGTCGGACGCTTTAATTTTTAACACTATTCAAATGTATAGGAAGGAAAGGCTGGAATATCTAAAACAATTAAAAAATAAAGCTGTTAAACTAAAATTTAAGATCGGTATAAAACTGGTTAGAGGCGCATATATGGAAAAGGAGAGAAGTAGAGCTAAAAAAATGAATTATAATAGTCCCATTTGTGATACAAAAAAAGATACAGACCACCAGTACAACAAAGGGGTAGAGTTTATGTTTAATAATATTGATTTATTTTCAATTTTTTTAGGCAGTCATAATGAAGAGAGTGTTTTAAAAGCATTGATCCTTGCAGAAAAGATGTCAATCTCTAATAATCACCCGAATTTATATTTTGGTCAACTATATGGTATGAGTGATAATTTGACATTTACTTTAGCCAAATATGGATATAATTCTGTCAAATATTTACCATATGGACCTGTAAAGGAGGTTATTCCATTTTTAATCAGAAGAGCTGAAGAAAATACTTCTGTTTCAGGTCAAACTAACAGAGAACTTGATTTAATTAAATCTGAGGTAAAAAGAAGAAAATTTATTACTTAATTTTTATAATTTTAATTGTTTTAGAACAATTTTCAAATAGAATTTCTTTGTATTCGTTTAACAAATATCCATCTAAACTATATGTTTTGCATGAGTCTTTTGAAGTATCACTTTTAGAGAAATTTACCGATGATTTTTTAATGAATTCTCTAATTTGGTCAATATTTAAATAATTAGTTGAATCCTTTATAATATCCATCCTGATTAAGTCTTTTTTTAATAATTCATTTTTAACTCTTGCTTCAGGAGTGTAATTACAACTTGTTTTTTTACCACTTAAAAAAAAAGACAATATTACAAGACCTAAACAAAGACCAAAAAAATAATAACTAAATCTTTTTACGAACGACATTTAATTTATTTTAATTTTTCTTTTATTATCATCTATCAGGCTTAATTCTATAATAGTATATTTAAAATTCAACAATTCAGTTATAATTTCAGGCCATTCAATGAAGCATTTATTTCCTGAATCTAAATATTCTTCAATTCCAATATCTAAAGCTTCTTCTAAATTTTTAATTCTATATAAATCAAAATGATACATTATATCATTTTCTTTGTTTTCGTATGTATTTACAAGTGAAAACGTGGGACTTGAAATATTACCTTTGAAGTCTAGGTGTTTACATATTGATTTAATTAATGTTGTTTTTCCTGAGCCCATTGGGCCTTTAAATAGCACAACCTGATTATTTAATTTCATGGATATTTTCTTTGAAATTGAATTTATTTCTGTCAATGAATATATTGTTTCCACTTTTTAATTTGTATGAATTATTTTGGAAGTAAAGTTACAAATGGTATAATCATTTCTTCCATTGAAATCCCTCCGTGCTGAAAAGAATCTTTGTAATGATTTGCATAATGATTGTAATTGTTTTGATAAACAAAATAATTATCATTTTTACAAAATATAAATGAACTATCCAATGAAGTTTTTGGTAATTCATAATCCTCAGGATTTTTTACCTCTACTACTTCTTTTTGATTATACGACATACTTCTCCCAAACTTATATCTTAAGTTTGAACTAACATCTTTTTTCCCCCTAATTTCAATTGGATTTTGAACATTAATCGTACCATGATCAGTTGTTATTATTAATTTAAAATTTAAGTTCTTGGCTTTTTTAATAATATCGAGCAGTGGAGAATTTTTAAACCATGATTTTGTTAAAGACCTGTATGCTTTATTGTTAGGTGCAAGTTCCTTTATGATGTCCATTTCAGTTTTAGCATGAGAAATCATATCTACAAAATTATAAACTAAAACATTTAATGAATTTGATTTATAATTAGATAAATTCTGGATAATTTTTTTTGCTGCTACTAATGATTTGATTTTGTTGTAGCTATAATTGAATTTTTTATTCAAATTATTTATTTGTGATTGAAGAAGCTCATTTTCATATAAATTTTTACCTCCTTCATCAAAATCATTTTTCCACCATTTTGGATAACTTTTTTCCATTTGCTCAACTGTCATTCCTGAAAAAATTGAATTCCTTGAATATTGGGTTGATGTTGGAAGAATACTAAAATATGTTTCTTCTTTGTCAATTTTATAATATTCTTCTACAATAGGGCTTATTGTCTTCCATTGATCTAGTCTTAGATTATCTATAAGCAATAGTAATGTTGAATTTTGATTATTTAAAAAAGGTATTATTTTATTTTTAAAAAGTGTGTTTGATAAGACGGGTGAATTAGAGCTCTTATTTTTTATCCAATTAGCATAATTATTCTCGATAAACTTTGAAAATTTTAAATTAGCTTCTTTCATTTGAACTATAAAAATTTCTGTCATTGCGCTATCTTCTAGATTTTCTAATTCTAGTTCCCAAAAAATCATTTTTTTATAAAACTTGATCCAATCTTCTGTAGAAGAAACTCTTTGAATAGAATTTGAAATTTTAATGTATTCTTTTTGATAAGATTCAATAGTTTTTTCTTCAACCAGATTTTTAGTTTTTAGGATTTTTTTTAATGAAATTAGAATTTGATTCGGATTAACAGGTTTGATCAAGTAATCAGTAATTTTTCTTCCTATAGCATCTTCCATGATTTGTTCTGCTTCATTTTTTGTGATCATTACAATTGGAATACTTGAATCATATTGCTTTAATTTATCCATAGTTTCAATACCATTTAATCCTGGCATATTTTCATCAAGTAGTATAATGTCAATTCGGTTATTTTTAACATATTCCAATGCATCTAAACCATTTGTGCATAGGGAAACATTGTAGCCTTTATTTTCTAAAAATAATATATGTGGTTTTAAATGATCTATTTCATCGTCAACCCATAGAATTCTGGTAGAATCCATTATAAGTCTTTTTTTTAAATATATAAATCAATTTACATTTTTATTGTATTTTTTTTAAGTAACTATATTTTAAACTATTATTTCTTACATAAAAAATAGATTCTTTAGAATTTTGTTAATTTTACGGTCATGAAATTTACTATTCAAGAAATTTTTAATAAGACAAATAGTATTTTAGATCGTGATCTTCAAAATAAAACTGAATAACACATACTAATGATATTAAAAACAGTTCCTCAGAAAACAATTGGACAAGCAGTCGATTTAGAAGGTGTAGGCCTTCATACAGGATCAAAGGTGAAATTATCTTTCCTGCCAGCACCAGTAGATACAGGTTTTGTTTTTATTAGAAATGACTTAAAGGGTAAAAATAAAATTGGCGCTGATGTTAATTATGTCGTAAATACTGATAGAGGTACCAATATTGAAAAGGATGGTATAAAAATTCAAACCTCAGAGCATGTACTTGCAGCTCTTGTTGGTCTAGATATTGATAATTGTTTTATTCAAATTAATGGTCCTGAGCCACCAATAATGGATGGTTCTTCTAAGTTTTTTGTTAAAGCCCTTGAATTAGCTGGAATTAAAGAACAAGACTCCCTACGTGATGAATTTGTCGTTAATGAATTGATTAGTTATAAAGATGATAAAACAGGTAGTGAAATAACTTTGATACCCTCAAATGAATATCAAGTTACCACCATGGTTGATTTTGGAACTAAGGTTTTAGGTACTCAAAATGCTTCTTTGGAAAAGTTAGCTAATTTTAAAAATGAAATTTCTTCGGCAAGAACTTTTAGTTTTCTTCATGAGTTAGAAGGTCTTTTAGATCATGGATTAATCAAAGGTGGAGATTTAAATAACGCTATTGTTTATGTTGATACTCCTCCATCAAAATTATCAATGGAAAAGTTGAAAAAAGCCTTTAAGAAAGATAAGTTAAGTATAAAGCCAAATGGAATTTTAGACAATTTAACACTACATTACTCAAATGAAGCCGCGAGGCATAAATTACTAGATGTTATCGGTGATCTTGCATTAGTTGGAACAAGAATTAAAGGTAAGGTGATTGCTAATAAGCCTGGTCACAAAGTAAATACATCCTTTGGGAAAAAACTATTTGATATTATTAAGTCAGAAAAAAGATCAAATATTCCAATCATTGATATAAAGAGAAAACCATTATTAGATGCTGTGAGTATAATGAAAATACTCCCACATAGACCTCCTTTTTTGTTAGTTGACAAAATTTTTGAGTTATCTCAGAATCATGTAATTGCTCTAAAAAATGTAACGATGAATGAGCCTTTTTTTCAAGGTCATTTTCCAGGAGTTCCAGTAATGCCAGGTGTTCTCCAGATTGAAGCCATGGCTCAAGCAGGAGGTGTACTCTTATTAAATACTGTTCCTGATCCAGAAAATTATATCACCTTATTTATGAAAATGGACAAAATTAAATTTAAGATTCCTGTTTTACCTGGTGATACAATGTTGTTTAAATTAGAATTAATTACTCCAATAAGAAGAGGTATTTGTCATATGCGTGGATATATATACGTTAATGATAACATCACAACACAAGGAGAATTAATGGCGCAAATTAAAAGAAAAGAATAATGAATCAACCTTTAGCATACGTTCATCCTGGGGCTAAAATCGCAAAAAATGTTGTTATTGAACCCTTTACAACTATTAGTAATAACGTTATTATTGGAGAGGGTACTTGGATAGGTTCTAATGTAACTATTATGGAAGGTGCGAGAATTGGAAAAAATTGTAATATTTTTCCAGGCTCAGTAGTTTCTGCTGTTCCTCAAGATTTAAAATTTAACGGTGAAGATACAACTGCTGTCATAGGAAACAATACAACTATCAGAGAGTCTGTAACAATAAACAGGGGGACTAAGGATAGAATGAAAACTAAGATTGGAAAAAATTGTTTGATAATGGCATATTCACACATAGCACACGACTGTATTGTTGGCGATAATTGTATTTTTTCAAATAATAGCACATTAGCTGGCCATATTACTGTAGGAGAGCATGTGATTTTGGCAGGATTCGTAGCAGTTCATCAGTTTTGTACTATTGGAGATCACGCTTTTGTTGCAGGAGGCTCACTGGTTAGAAAGGATGTTCCTCCATATGTAAAAGCAGCAAGAGAACCCCTTTCTTATGTTGGAATTAATTCTGTTGGTTTGAGAAGACGAGGTTTTTCCTCGGAAAGAATAACTGAGATACAAACAATCTATAGATTATTATTTCAGAAAAAATATAATAATACGCAAGCAACTGAAATAATTGAAGCTGAAATGACTGCCACTCCTGAAAGGGACGAAATATTAAATTTTATCCAAAATTCTCAAAGGGGAATAATGAAAGGATATTTTCAAAAAAATTAATTTTATGGCAAATACATCTGACATTAGAAAAGGGTTATGTATTAAGTATAATAATGATATATTTAAAATAATTGAGTTTCTTCACGTTAAACCAGGAAAAGGTCCGGCTTTTGTTAGGACAAAATTAAAGAGTGTCTCCTCAGGAAAAGTTATTGATAATACCTTTTCTGCAGGACATAAAATAGATTCAATTCGTGTTGAAACAAATAAATATCAGTTTTTATACAAAGAGGCTGATCAATATCACTTCATGAATACTGATAACTATGAACAAATTGGGATTAATTCAGATATTATAGATTCATCAGAATTATTAAAAGATGGAGAAATTGTAAGTATTTCCATTAACTCCGAGGATAGTATGCCCCTGGCAGTTGATATGCCTGCAAGTGTAATCCTAGAAATAACACATACTGAGCCTGGAATAAAAGGAAATACTGCTACTAACGCTTCAAAGCCAGCTTTAACTGAGACTGGAGCAAAAATTAATGTTCCTTTATTTATTAATGAAGGAGATAAAATCAAAATTGAAACCGAAAAGGGAACCTATATAGAAAGAATCAAAGAATAAAGATATGAGTGTATTAGTAGATAAAACTTCAAAAATTATTGTACAAGGTTTTACAGGAGGAGAAGGAACTTTTCATTCAACTCAGATGATTGAGTATGGAACTAATATAGTTGGGGGCGTAACACCTGGTAAAGGTGGTCAGCTACATTTAAACAAGCCTGTTTTTAACTCCGTCAGTGAGGCAGTTAATAAAACTTCAGCTGACACATCTGTTATATTTGTTCCACCTCCATTTGCTGCAGATGCTATTATGGAATCAGCTGATGCAGGTATCAAAGTTATCATAACTATTACTGAGGGAATTCCAATTTCAGACATGGTCAAAGTTGCGCCTTATGTAAAGAAAAAAGGATCAATATTAATAGGTCCAAATTGTCCAGGAGTAATTACACCTGAAGAAGCAAAGGTTGGCATTATGCCTGGTTTTGTTTTTAAAAAGGGATCTGTTGGTATTATTTCAAAATCTGGAACCCTAACATATGAAGCAGCTGATCAAGTTGTCAGAGCTGGTTTAGGTATAACTACTGCTATTGGAATTGGGGGAGATCCAATTATAGGAACAACCACTAGAGATGCAGTTGAGTTGTTTATGAATGATAATGATACTAAATGTATAGTTATGATAGGTGAAATTGGTGGACAGCTTGAAGCTGATGCTGCACGCTGGATAAAAGCTCAAGGAAACACTAAACCTGTAGTTGGATTTATAGCTGGCGAAACAGCACCTAAAGGAAGAACAATGGGTCATGCTGGAGCAATTGTTGGTGGCTCAGAAGATACAGCAGAGGCAAAAAAAAGAATTATGAAAGAGTGTGGCATTCATGTTGTAAATTCGCCTGCAAATATTGGAAAAAAAGTTTCTGAAATTTTAAAAAAATGAAATTACTTAAAGACAAAAATGTTGTAATTACAGGCGCTACAAGAGGGATTGGTAAGGGGATAGCTACTGAATTTGCTAAACATGGATGTAATGTTGCTTTTACTTATTCAAAATCTGTGGATCAAGCCAACGATCTAATTAAAGAATTAGAATCATATAATGTTAAAGTAAAGGGGTATCAAAGTGATGCATCAATTTTTTTAAAAGCGGAAGAGTTAATAAGTTTAGTCTTATCAGATTTTTCTGGAATTGATATTTTAGTAAATAACGCTGGAATAACAAAAGATAATTTATTGATGAGATTAACTGAACAAGATTTTGATGATGTTATTAATGTAAATTTGAAATCAGTTTTTAATATGACTAAAGCCGTTCAAAAAACTTTTTTAAAGCAGAGATCCGGATCTTTAATACATATTAGCTCTGTTGTAGGAATCAAAGGAAATGCAGGTCAATCAAATTATTCAGCATCAAAAGCTGGAATTATTGGGTTTTCTAAATCAATAGCCTTAGAACTTGGTTCAAGAAATATTAGAAGTAATGTTATAGCTCCGGGATTCATCGAAACAGAGATGACAGAAAAATTATCGGAAGAAGTAGTGGAAAAATGGAGGAATGCCATACCTTTGAAGAGAGGAGGGACAGCAGAAGATGTAGCAAACCTTTGTGTTTTTTTAGCTTCTGACTTATCCTCTTACATCACAGGTCAAGTTTTAAATGTAGATGGAGGAATGTTAACCTAAAATATATATTAATTAATTAAAATAAAATATTATGCAACGTTTACCTAAAATTGGATTACCTATTCTTGCGATAGGTTTTTTAGCTTTAATTTTAATCTCTCGATCATCTGTTAACATTGGTTATGGTGAGGCGGGAGTTCTTTTTAAAACTTTTGGAGGAGGAGTGGTCACTGATGAACCGCCATTAGGTGAAGGTTTTAAAATTATTGCCCCCTGGAATAAAGTTTTCTTATACAATGTTAAGCAACAGGAATTTTTCGAAGGAAACATGCAGGTTCTTTCTTCAAATGGACTCGAAATTTCCTTAGATGTATCGGTTTTATATCAACCAGATATTGCCAAATTAGGACTTTTACATAAAACAAAAGGTGAGAATTACGTAAATATTGTTCTGATTCCTCAGATTCGAGCTGTAGCCAGATCAGTTGTTGGAAGGTATACACCTGAACAATTATACTCAACTAAAAGAGATGCAATTCAACAAGAAATATATGAGGAGACTCAAAAAGTTGTTGAAGGGCAGTATATTCAGTTAAATGCTGTTTTAGTAAGGGATGTTACACTTCCACAGGCAATTAAAGAAGCTATCGAAAGAAAACTTCGTCAAGAGCAGGAAGCTTTAGAATACGAATTTAGAATTGCAAAATCAATTCAAGAAGCAGAGAGACAGAGGATTGATGCTGAGGGTAAAGCTAAAGCAAATAGAATTCTAAGCGCCTCTTTAACAGATAAAATCCTTCAAGAGAAAGGTATTGAGGCAACTATTAAATTATCAGAATCAAATAATTCCAAGGTAATTGTTATTGGAAGTGGTAAAACTGGGATGCCGATTATTCTAGGAAATCAGTAATTATTTATAGAAACATGACCCTCAAGGATTTTCCGTGAGGGTATCCTTTTGTGTATGCCAAGTCTAGATTCCTCAGTTTTAACTTTTCTAGAAGATCTTAAATCAAATAATAACAGAAATTGGTTTATTAAAAATAAATCAATATTTGATGAAATAAATTTAAAAATAAAAGCTTTTGCATCTAATTTATCCAATGAATTAGATAAACATGATAAAATTGAAAGTTATAAAGTTTTTAGAATTTATAGAGATGTTCGGTTCTCGAGAAATAAAACTCCCTATAAGACAAACTTTGGTATATCATTTAAAAGAAGAAAACCGGATTTAAGAGGTGGATATTATTTTCATTTAGAACCAAAAAAAACTTTTATTGCTGCAGGTTTTTGGAATCCAAACAAAGATGACATAACAAGAGTAAGGAATGAGTTTCTTAATGATTCAAGTGAATTTAGAAAAATTATAAATTCAAAATCTATCAAGAGTATTTGGGGAAATATAAGCGGTGAAAAACTAAAAAGTGCACCAAGAGGATTTTCTAAAAATGAAACCAATATTGATCTTATTAATATGAAACAATACATATTCATAAAAGAATACCGGGATGAAAATTTATTCTCTGATAATTTGCATACACAACTAAGCCAAAGCTTCAAGACAATAAGACCTTTTTTTGATTATATGTCTGATGTTCTAACTACAGATTTAAATGGCGTTTCAATCATAGAGTAATTTAGTATGGCATGTGTAAAAATATTCTCTTTTCTTCTAATTACTCAAATCATTTTTTCACAAAAAATACCAATTATTATAGATGCTGATACAGCAAATGAAGTTGATGATCTTTTTGCAATTGTAGGTGCTTTAACAGAACCAAAATTTGATATAGTTGGAATAACTACTTCTCAATTCCATACATCTCCATATGCTACCAATAATACCCCTTTGGAGAGTAAAATAATTAATGATAATATTTTATCATTATTAAATTATAAATCGACACCCTCATTAATGGGACATAATCTACCAATTAGTAGTTTAGATTCAATAAGTAATTCTGAGGCTTCCGATTTTATTATCAAAAAAGCAAAACTTTTTTCAAAGATTAATCCTTTAACAATTATTGTTTTGGGTTCATGTACAAATATTGCCTCAGCAATTATAAATGATCCTTTAATAACAAAAAATATAAAAGTATATTATCTTGGGTTTTGGCACGATCCTGAAACTAATTATTATAACTTAAATGAGTTTAATACCAGAAACGATCCAATTGCTGTAGATTTTCTTTTAAATAATAAAGATCTTGATTTAACAGTAATGAGTGCCACAACGTCTAAGAATTTAGTTTTTAAACGATCAGTTGTTTTTTCTAAATTAATGGAGTTTGATGAATTAGGATTTTATTTGATTAAAAGATGGAATTCATACAAACGATGGTGGACTGAGCTAGATAAAGAAAATAAGAAATGGACCATGTGGGATGTAGCATTAGTTGAAGCTATTGCTAATCAGGATATTTCATTTAAAGATTTATTTGACACTCCTGTTTTAAATACAAAAAGAAAAATTAATATTTACACAAAAATAAATCCAAATATCATGAACGAAAGGTACTGGAAGAAGATTGATTTTTATATGAATAGGTTGAATCATGAATGAATTAAAATTAAATACTTCAATAGAAGATCTGACTGTTTTTTTAAACTCTTATAATCTTTTAAATCAAAGGGAAAAGATTAATAAAATTTCAAAAGCTGGTGAGGGTAACATGAATTTAGTTCTACGAATAAAAACAAATAAGAGGTCATTTATTTTAAAACAATCAAGACCATATGCTGAAAAATATCCATCAATTAAAGCGCCGATTGAAAGAATTAATACTGAATATTCATTTTATAAAACTCTGGGAGATAATGGAGTTGTAAAAAATATTCCAAAAATAATTACTTTTCAAAAAAATGATTTTTTTATGCTTTTAGAAGACATAGGAGAATCTGATTTTTCTGATATATATTCCAAGGGATATGTTGATGATAATATCGTCAATACTCTTATAGGAATTTTAAAAAATATTCATTCATGTAAAAATATTTATAATTACCCTTTAAACAAAGAATTAAAAGAATTGAATCATCAACATATTTTTATTTTACCATTTGAAAAAGATAATGGCTTTGATTTAAATTCTACTCAGCAAGGGCTCATGGATCTCGCTAAAGAATTCATAGAAAATAAAACATTAAAAAATAAAGTATTGTTAATGGGGAAAAGGTATTTAAATACTGGTAAAACTTTATTACACGGTGATTTTTATCCTGGTAGCTGGATGAAAAATAATAACCAAATTTATATAATTGATCCCGAATTTAGCTTTGTTGGAGATATTGAGTTTGATTATGCTATATTAGCCGCCCATTTAATTTTAATTACTTCTAATATTAAACTTTTGGAATTGATAGTAGATAAGCATATTAATAAAAAAACAATTAATTTGAAATTATTTTATAATTATACAGCGGCTGAAATTATTCGAAGATTAATAGGTATAGCTCAACTTCCTCTTAATTCAACAATTGAACAAAAAAGAAAATTACTTTACTTTTCAAAATCATTAATTACTTAAAAATGAAATTACTTACAAATAAAACCATATCAAAAATCTTATTTTGTATTATAATAATCACCCATATTGGATGTTCAGCAATAAAGTTTGTGGGAAAACCAATTAAAGTTGATTCATCAATTGATTTAAATTATGATGTTTCAAGTAATGAAAAGAAAAGTTGGTTTTTATTAGATGTAAAAGAGGATAGTATTCCAGGAATGAGTGTCCTTAAGGCAAAAGATCAATTAATTAAAGATAAAGTTGGAAAAAAGGTAATTATTGGAATTATTGATTCTGGTGTTGATATTAATCATCCCTTTTTAGCACCTTTAATTTGGAGTAATGAAGATGAAATACCCGGAAATAACATTGATGACGACAAAAATGGATTTGTAGATGACGTTAATGGATGGAATTTTCTTGGAAATTCAGGTAAAGAGAATATGGAGTATGTTAGATTACTCAAAAAATCATCACCATCGGATTCTTTGTATGACATCTATATCAGGGAAATGGAAAAAGCAATACGAAAGGCTGAACTTAACATAAACCAAGCAAAAGATATTTTGGATGAACTATATGAATCAGATAGTATTCTCTCTTTAATGACTGGTAAAAAAGACTATCAATTAGATGATATAGAAAAATTAAACCCTAAGAGCTTCAGGGAGTTTAAAGCGATACAATTTAAACAGCTGGCTGATACATACAGCTGGAATGAAGAATTACTCAAAAATGATATTAAAAATAGTCAGAATAGAATCAATTATCATTTTAATATTGATTTCAATGGAAGGGAAGTGGTTGGTGATAATCCAGACAATTTATATGATGAAAATTATGGAAATGCTGATGTTATAGGACCAGTATTGGAAGATGCACTTCATGGAACCCATGTAAGTGGAATAGTTTTGAAAGTCTATGATAACATATCTATAATGCCAATAAGAACTGTGCCTGACGGAGATGAATATGATAAAGATGTTGCTCTAGCAATTAGATATGCAGTAGATAATGGTGCGTCTATAATTAATTTTAGTTTTGGTAAATCATTTTCACCCCACTCAGATTGGGTGTTGTCCTCATTAAAGTATGCCGCTGAAAATGATGTTTTAGTTATTAATGCCGCAGGAAATGATATTAAGGATATTGATCTTGAATCAAATAAATCATATCCCACTGATGAATATGATGGTATTGAAATGGTAGATAATATGATTACAGTAGGAGCTTCAACTTCTACTTATAACTCTAATCAAATGGCATATTTTTCTAATTATGGATCAAAGAACGTTGATATTTTTGCTCCTGGGTATCAAATTTATTCTTCTGTTCCTGATAAATCAAAATCAGAAACAAAAGGAAAATTCAAATATTTAAATGGCACCTCGATGGCTGCTCCAAATGTTACTGGTGTAGCTGCTGTATTGAGATCATTTTATCCTAAGATTCCAGCTAAGGATATTAAAGATATAATTATAAAATCAGGTGTAAAAATGTTTAGAGAAATTCAAATTTCTGGAAAAGAATATAAAATAGATTCCGAAAATCTATCTGTGTCGGGAAGTGTGGTTAATCTTTATAATGCTTTAATAGAGGCTTCATCTTATAAATAATTTTTCATATTTTTAAGTAAAACATTAATCTTATGTATTCATTAATTAGACACTCTATTTCGTTACTATTTATTTTTCTTCTATTTTCTTGTAATAACTCTGAAGTAAGCTCAAAAAAGCACAACATAGTATGGATTGTGTATGAGGATCAATCTCCTGAATTTTTTCCTCAATATGAAAATTTACCATTTAATCTTCCGGCTATTCAATCTCTAGCAGATGATGGAATTATTTTTAATAATATGAATTCTCCTGCTCCTGTTTGCGCTCCAGCAAGAAGTGCAATAATAACTGGAATGTATCCTACAACTCTTGGAACACATAATATGAGAACCTATAATGCATATAAGGCTGAAAACGAGCCTTCAATTGGCATTCCAAACTATTCACCTAATTTCCCCGATTATATAAGACCATTTACTGAATATTTGAGAGCTGCAGGATATTATTGCACAAATAATGCAAAAGAGGATTATAATTTTAAGATACCTGAAACTGCTTGGGACGAATCAAGTCAAAATGCTCATTGGAAGAATAGGGGGGATAGCTCTCCTTTTTTTGCCGTATTTAATAATGGTCATATGCACGAATCTGGTATATGGAAGCAAACTAATAATGATATTTTAGTTGATAAATTAAAAATTAAAATACCACCATATTTTCCAGACACTGAAACCGTAAGGCATGATTTAGCTGTTAATTTTAGCAATTTAATTAGGGCCGATATTACAACTGCTAACATTATCAAGGAACTTAAAGATTCAGGAGAGTATGACAATACTTATATATTTTTTTATTCAGATCATGGAGGACCTTTTCCGAGGCACAAAAGAGCAATTTACGATACTGGAACAAAAGTTCCTTTTATAATAAAACCCCCTAAGGGTGTTATAATGAATTATAATCCTGATCAATTATTAAGTTTTATGGACTTAGCCCCAACTATTTTATCAATAGTTGGAATAGATATTCCTGATTATATTCAAGGAAAAGCATTTTTGGGTGATCAAAAAGCTGAAGAGAACAACTTGTTGTATTTTGCCACTGATCGATTTGATGAGGTTTTTGATAGATTAAGGGCAGTTAGTGATGGAAATTTTAAATATGTAAGAAATTATGATATTAATAAGCCTCACGCATTAAACAATTCATATCGAATGCAAATTCCAATGATGAAAGAACTTGTGGAATTACATAAAAATGGAAAATTAAATGAAATTCAATCATTTTGGTTAGATTCTCCAAAACCACCTGAAGAACTTTATGACTTAAATGAGGATCCTTATGAAATAAATAATTTAGCAAATTCAGAAAAGCATAGTGATATTTTAAAAAAATTAAGTAAGGATTTAGATAGTTGGATTATCGAAACAAATGATTTAGGAGAATATCCAGAAAAAGAATTAATACCCGAAGAATATCTAAATTAACAATGAAACATTTATTTTTTGTTTTATTTATATCCATTACATCATATTCACAAATTAATTATCAACCATCTAAAGATAATTTAATTGCAAGAGAATGGTTCGAAGATTCTAGATT
>MDTC01055752.1_pt1 | contig 17002 bp, 15 predicted proteins | sample 811181 | NCBI WGS metagenome assembly MDTC01 (sample SAMN05326644, study PRJNA326480) | marine metagenome | isolation source: seawater | place: Pacific Ocean: North | collected 2011 | reverse complement strand
TCACCCTTATCAGGGGTGCGCTCTAACCAAGCTGAGCTACAGACCCGTATTGAAACGGAGACGCATTTTAACTTTTATCTATAAAAGATAAAAGACATAAAAGCATTCTTATTTTTATTGATTCCTTAAAGATTTATATAGGCTGAAGTAAACATATCCCCAAGGAATTACTACCACGTATTCAATAATGGCAAGAACTACTAGCTGACCAATTCCAGGATCAAGCAGTGATTGAAATATAGAAGCTAGGGCAAGTGTTATTGAAAAGAATAATAAAGTTAGTCCAAATAGTATCCCGCCATGCTCATCAGTTTTATCCCATGAGAGTTTTAAGGAATCCATCACTCTTTTATCTTCAAGCATCATTAGAGCTGGAAATAGAGAAAATCTACCAGCTATATAAAAGGCTGGCAGAATAAGAAGAAAGGCACTAAAAAAAACTGCAATAGAGCAAAGAAGATATGCGCCAAATAAAGGTAAGAATTTTTTAAAGCCAGCTAGTAAAGCATTTAATGGATCTATGTTTTCACCTTTATCCTTTACCTCATAGGAAACATAGAGGCCTCCTATAAAAGAAATACTTAGCAAAGTTCCAAAAAAACTAACTAGGCCAATTAAGGCTCCATTAGATGAAAAGAAATCAAGGATATCTTCCGGTTGAGTAAAACTTTGTACTGGTAAAATTAAGTAAGCAGTAATTACCTCAATACCCATCACCGGTGCCGCAAGCATCAAAAAATACTGCCAATTATTAATATAAAAAGTCCAAGCGTGTTTGAATTGATTCATGGGCTAATTGTAAAGTATTATTATTTCTATGCACAAACTATATATACCTCTCTTAGCAGTAATTTTTTTAATTAGCTGCTCTCCTCAATCAGAAACACCAAATTATCCTGAATCAAAAAAAATAAATTTTTCTGAGACTATTCATGGATATGAGATTGAGGATTCTTATAGATGGCTTGAAGATTTTACGAGCGCAGAATCTGTTGACTGGGTAGAAAGACAAAATAAATTTACCAAGAAATTTATCGGTAAAAATGCGTTCAAGAAATCTATTGCAAAGGACTTAGAAGGTATATGGAACAACGAATCTATCAGCATGCCTTATAAAGTAGAAGATAAAACTTTTTACTACGTTAATGATGGGACTTGGCAGCAAAGTAAGTTGATGATTAAAGACTGCGAAAGTTGCGAAGAAAGAGTCTTATTAGATCCAAATACATTTTCTAAAGATGGCACTATCTCCTTAGGTGGAACTAGCGTTAGTAATAATGCCTCACTTTTAGCCTACTCAATTTCTGATGGTGGATCAGATTGGAGATCTTGGAAAGTGCTTGAGATAGCATCAGGTAAAGTTCTTAAAGATAATATTAAATGGGCAAAGTTTTCAGGTGCCTCATGGGAAAATGATGATTCAGGTTTTTACTATCAAAAATATGACGAACCAAAAGACGAGCTACTTAAAGAGTTAAATTCTAGTCCAAAACTAATGTTTCATAAAATTGGAACTGATCAAAAACAAGATATTGTTGCATATGAGAATTCGGATAAACCTAGATGGAGCTGGGGAATTAGTGTTGTGAAAGATTCTAAAATAAAGTTTTTGTCTATTTCTGAAGGAACTGATGAAAGAAATAGATTATATGTTCAACTAAAGCCAGGGGATTCATTTATTCCTCTTATTGATGACCTGATAGGTGCATATCAATATCTAGATAGTCTTGATGATATTCATTGGTTTTATTCAACTCAGGGTGCAAAAAATGGAAAAGTGGTTTCATTAGAAATTAAAAACGGTTCTTTCGTTTGGAATGATGTTGTTGAAGAGGGAGAAAATTCTTTGAGGAGTGTAAACTTCATAAATAACTCTATTGCCATTACCTATCTGGTAGATACATTCTCTGAGGTTCATTTTTTTTCCTTAGATGGAGCATTTAAAGAAAAATTATCTACTCCATTAAAAGGTACGATTGGGGGCTTTGGAGGAGGTATTGAAGATAGTACTTCCTACTTCTCTTTTACAAATTTTGTTACCCCAAGAGAGATTTATGAAATTGACTTAACCGATATGTCTAAAAAACTTTTTTGGAAAGAGAATCCAGATAATTATAATTCTGATTCTTACACTTCTGACTTTAAGTTTTATACATCAAAAGATGGAACTCAAGTTCCAATTCACATTAGTTATAAAAAATCTTTAGAAATAAATGAAAATACTCCTGTTCTTTTGTATGGCTATGGGGGATTTAATATTTCTAGACTTCCTGGTTTCAGCAAAGGCTATACCACTTGGATGAATCAAGGTGGTGTTGTTGCTGTAGCAAATTTGAGGGGTGGGGGTGAGTATGGTGATAAATGGCATGAAGCAGGAATGTTATTTAACAAACAAAACGTATTCGATGATTTTGCATATGCTGCTAAATTTCTTCATAACAATAAAATAGGATCTCCAAGTTCTACTGCTATGCAAGGTGGATCTAATGGAGGATTATTAGTTGCTGCAACAATGCTTCAGAATCCAGATTTATTTAAGGTTGCCATTCCACAAGTAGGTGTTCTTGATATGCTCAGATTTCATAAGTTTACAATTGGATGGGCATGGGAAAGTGATTACGGTTCTCCAGATAAAAAAGATGAGTTTGAAAATCTTTTAGCCTATTCGCCTCTTCATAATATTGAAAAGAATGAATGTTACCCAACAACTCTTGTAACTACTGCTAAACGTGACGATAGAGTCGTTCCATCTCACTCATTCAAATTTGCTGCAAAACTTCAGGAGTATCAAGGATGTGATAATCCTATTCTAATAAGGATTGAAGAAAGAGCAGGACATGGAGCTGGTACTCCGAAAGATAAGATAATAAATCAGATTGCTGAAGTTTATGGCTATGCTTTATCAGTTATAAATAGTAATTGATTTTATTGAATATCGAGAAGTTCTATATCAAAAATTAAAATTGAATTTGAAGGTATTCCAGGTCTGCCCTCATCTCCATAAGCCATACTAGGATCAATATAAACTCTCCATTTATCATTCACTTTCATTAATGAAATAATTTTTTGGCAGCCAATAATTAATCCTGAAAGCTGAACTTGTAAAGGCTCATTTGCTTCAACCGAACTCCAGAAAACGCTTCCATCAGTAAGTGTTCCATGAAAATGGGCAGTTATGGTATCAGTCAGTTCTGGTGATTTTGAGCTTTGATCTCCGCTACTTAATATTGAATATTGAAGTCCTGACTCAACAACATTTATTCCGCCCTTACTTTCGTTATCAATGAAAAATTGCATATTGCCTATTTGTTGAATATTAAGGCTATCTTGGTTGCAGCCAACAAGAAATAGAAGAACAGAGAGTTGTATAATTTTTTTCATATTTAAATTTTAATTTTAAGAAATTTTCTTTTCCCGACTTGGTAAATGGCTTCAGATCCTTTTTGTATTTCTAATTTTGGATCGTCAACTTTTACTGAATCTATTTTTACTCCACCTTGCTTTATTAATCTCATGGCCTCAGAGGTACTTGAAGTCATTTCTGAGTCTTTTAATAAATTAACTAAGGGGATACTTTTTGAATCAATTTTTAAAGAGAGTGATTTTATATCATCTGGCATTTGTCCCTTTTGGAATCTTTGAAGAAAAGCTTCTTTGCATTTATTACCCTCTCCTTCTGAATGAAATCTATCAACAAGTTCCTCTGCTAAGAGGAATTTTACATCTCTAGGATTTTTTCCACCTTCAACATCTTTTTTTAATTTTTTTATCTCTTTCTCAGAAATAAAACTTAACAGCTCAAACCATCTCCACATTAATGTATCTGATATAGACATAATCTTGCCAAACATATCATTAGGCTTTTCATCAATTCCAATAAAATTATCAAGAGACTTAGACATTTTATTAGTTCCATCTAGGCCCTCTAATATTGGAACTGTTAAAACAACTTGTGGGTCTTGATCATAAGATCTTTGAAGTTCTCTACCAACTAATAAATTAAATTTTTGATCTGTTCCACCGCACTCAACATCTGCTTTTAATGCAACAGAGTCATATCCTTGAACTAGTGGATATAAAAACTCATGAATCGCTATGCTTTGATTGGCATTGTAACGTTTATTAAAGTCATCTCTTTCAAGCATTCTTGCTACATTATATTTGGAAGCAAGTCCGATAAGACCATCAGCTCCTAACTTATCACACCACTCTGAATTAAATTTAACTTCAGTAAGCTCTTTTTTTAGAATCTTGAAAACCTGTTTTTCGTATGTCTTAGCATTTGAAATTAGCTCTTTTGCACCCAGAGATGGCCTCGTTTTATTTTTGCCAGATGGATCCCCTATTTGCCCAGTAAAGTCGCCAATTAAAAAGATTACTTTATGCCCAAGCTCTTGAAAATGTCTAAGCTTATTAAGAAGGACTGTATGTCCTAGATGAAGATCTGGTGCTGTGGGATCAAAGCCTGCTTTTACAATTAATTGTTTACCTGATTCTAATTTCTTTTTTAAATCAGACTCAGTAAGTATTTCATCTGTTCCACGTTTAATGAGTGCTAAGGCTTCTTTCATTCTCCTATCATAGTATTTTTAATGCATTTTTAGAATGAGTATGTTGATACTTAACACTTTAAGATTAAAATACTCTTTATGCAGTTTGCTAATAAAAAATTTACTACTGAATCATCGATTGTTTCCGAGCTTATAAAGGATTCAAATTTTTTAAATGATTCTGCCATCTCTGATAAAGCAAAAAAAATAATTGATGCTTGTAGAGAAAATAAAAGTGAAAGAACCAAGTTAGATGCATTTTTAAGTGAGTATGGTCTAGATAATCAAGAAGGTGTAGCCTTGATGTGTCTGGCTGAATCAATCCTAAGAATTCCTGATAAAGGAACAAGAGATCTTATTATTGCTGAGAAACTCTCGGAAGGAAGATGGATTGATCACCTAAATAAAGCAGATAGTCTTTTTGTAAATGCATCGACGTGGGGACTACTTCTTGCTGGAAAAGTTGTTAATACTCCGCCAGATTGGTCAAAAAATCCAAATAATTTTGTAAGTTCTTTAATTTCTAAATCTGGTGAGTTTCCTATTAGAAACGCAGTAGTGGCTGCTATGCACATCCTTAGTCAAGAATTTGTAATGGGCAGAGACTTTGATGATATTAATAAAATTAAAAATATTAACAATGAAATTTATTCATTTGATATGCTTGGAGAAGCAGCCAGAAATGCTGATCAGGCCGACATTTATTATCAATCGTATAAAAATGCTATTGATGAAGTTGGTAAGATAAATATTTTAACCAATCAATCTAATGGAGTTTCAATAAAAATATCAGCTTTGTATCCAAGATACGAAATGATAAAACTTGATGATATTGATTCTATTCTTATTCCTAAATTAATTTCATTAACTGAGTATGCGCAATCAAAGAATGTTGAAATTACTATTGATGCAGAGGAGCAAGATAGACTTAGCGTAAGTCTAGAGATTATAAAAAAGATGGCTTTCTCATCTAAGATTAAAGATTGGTCTGGTTTTGGAATTGCCCTACAAGCATATGGAAAAAGAGCTCCCTTCGTTATCGAGTGGCTAGGTGAGATGTTACAAAAAAGAGCGCCAATGCATCTCAGGTTAGTAAAAGGTGCCTACTGGGATTATGAAATAAAGCATGCACAAATTTCTGGATATGAAGATTATTCAGTTTTTACAAAAAAATCCATAACCGATTTGTCATACCTCTCATGTGCTAAAAAAATATTTGAGATTAATTCTATATACCCAAAATTTGCTACTCACAATGCTCATACGATTTCAGCCATTCACCATTTAGGAGCTCAAAAAGACTATGAATTTCAGAGGCTTTATGGAATGGGTGAGCTTTTGTATAAATGTGCAGATAAAGTTTTGCAAAATGAAAAAACTACATCGATATATGCGCCAATTGGAAAATATAAAGATCTCTTACCCTACCTTGTAAGAAGATTGCTTGAGAATGGAGCAAATAGTTCATTTATTAATAGATTGCTGGATCCACAAACTGATTCTACTTGGTTATCTAATAGTCCTCATCTTAAAATAGAAGAAGAGAAAAAAGACATCCCCTTACCAGTTGAGATATTTAACAATAGGAGTAATTCAAAAGGAATGGATATATCTGAAAAAGAAAATCTAGAAGAAATAAGAAATCAAATAAATAAATATAAAGGTAAGCAAATCAATGCTACCTCATTATATAAAAATAGAGATGTGGCTGATTTTAAGAAAAATGAAATTACTTCTATAGGAGATAATTCTATTTTAGGCTCTGCTATATTTGATAATCCTGTTCTTGTAGAGGAATGTCTTAACGCAAAACATTCAAGTGAATGGGCCAAGATGACTGAACAGGAAAGAGCTTCTATTTTAGTGGCTATTTCTGATGATATTGAAAACAACCCTTATCAATTAATTTACTTCTTAATGAATGAAGCAGGTAAAACCATTCAAAATTCAGTTGACGAAATAAGAGAGGCTGTAGATTTTTTAAGATATTACTCTAATGAGATAGTAAAACTGCACGACAAAGACAATAAACTAGAAGGCCCTACTGGAGAAATTAATACTTTGTCTTATTCAGAAAAAGGTCATTTCTTATGCATTAGTCCATGGAACTTTCCGGTTGCAATCCTAGTAGGTCAAATAAGTGCTGCACTTGCATGTGGCAACAGAGTGACTATTAAGCCTTCTGAACATACATCGATATTAGGCTATCTAATAGTTCAAAAATTTCATGAGCATGGAGTTCCTACTGATGCGCTTGAACTAGTTTTGGGTGACGGGCTTTATGGCGATATGCTTTCTAACATTAAAACAATTAAAGGAGTTGCTTTTACAGGCTCTCTTCCTACGGCTAAAAGAATTCAAATGAATCTTAACAATAATCATAAAGAGATAATTCCTCTTATTGCAGAAACAGGAGGAATCAACGCAATGATAGTTGACTCTAGCGCACTTCTTGAACAAGCAACAGATGACATTGTCAGATCAGCTTTTGATAGTTCTGGGCAAAGATGTTCTGCTTTAAGAGTTCTCTGCGTTCAAGATGATATATACGATGACCTATTAAAAATGATTAAAGGTAATATGCAAGAATTGAAAATTGGTAACCCTGAAAATCTTGATACAGATATTGGTCCAATAATAAATAATCAATCTTTAGAAGCCTTAAATAAGCATATCGAAACTTGCAGAGATAAAGGAATGGTTATTTATAAATCATCAGAAGAGCACCAAGCAGGTTTTATCTCACCAACTATTATTGAAATAAATGACATTTCAGATTTAACAGATGAACAATTTGGTCCCATTCTTCATGTACTAAAATTTAAATCCAATAAAGTCGATGATCTTATCAACAATATAAATGAAAGTGGCTATGGCCTTACGATGGGTATTCATACAAGAATTGAATCAAGAGCAGATTTATTTAGTGAAAAATGTAATGTAGGAAATATTTATATAAATAGAGATATGGTTGGAGCAGTTGTTGGATCTCAACCATTTGGAGGTCAAGGTCTTTCTGGAAGTGGTTATAAGGCTGGTGGACCAAATTATTTAATTCAGTTTATGAATGAAAAGGTTGTTTCAAAAAATTCTGTAGCTTTTGGCGGAAATGCAGAGTTACTGAACATACAAGAAGATGCATGATTGGATTTAAGAAAGTTCCTGTCAAAGGAGTCTTAATTACTTTCACTGCTTCTATAATTCTAGTTCTGCTACTTTATACGGATGTAAAGACATATCAATCTCTTCCAGTTGAAAATATTGAATCAACAAAAATTTTAGAGAAAACTCCTCCTGAAACACCAACTTATAAAATACATGAAGTGGAAGATGGAGAAAATCTTTCAATTATTTTTGAAGATTTTGAAGTTCCTCTAAATACAGCATATAAAATATTTAGATTGGATACTCAAAATTTGCTAAGCAATATCAAGCCTGGCGATAAGATGCGTTTTAATTTTATGGGAGGAAATTTAAGCAGCATTGAAATAATGAAGGATCAGATAAATTCTTTACTTATATCCATCTCAAACAATATTTCAATTAAAAAAGTACAAAAGAACGTTGAATTGATAACTTCTTTTAAATCTGGTGTCATTGAGTCTTCCTTCTACCAGTCAGCCATTGACTCTGATATCCCGGATAGCGTTATTATGGATTTTGCATACATTTTTGGCTGGGATGTAGACTTTGTTTTTGATATCAGAGAGGGGGATTCTTTTCATGTAATTTACGATACGCCCTACTCTGAAGGTGAAAAGGTTAAAAATGGAGATATTGTTATTGCAAAGTTTATTAATAATGGGAATACCTATTATGCGAATAGATTTTTTAGCAAAAATAAAAAAAAGGAATACTTTGATGCAGATGGAAATAATATGCAAAAAGCTTTCTTAAGAGCTCCATTGGATTTTGCATATATTAGTTCTCACTTTAACCCGAATAGAATGCATCCTATTTTGCATACAATAAGAGCTCATAATGGTGTAGATTATGCTGCTAAGAGAGGATCTCCTGTTAGAACTACTGGTGATGGAAACATTTCATTTGTTGGAAGGAAGAATGGATGTGGAAACGAAATAGTTATAAAACACTCAAATGAATACACTACAAGATATTGTCATCTAGAAAGATTTGAAAAAAATATCAAAAAAGGTAAGAAAGTTAGTCAAGGGGATACAATAGGATTTGTTGGAAGTACTGGGCTTGCCACTGGGCCACATCTTCATTATGAATTCAAAGTGGGCAATAAACATACAAACCCTATAAAAGTAAAACTTCCATCAGCAGAGCCTGTTGCTGATAATTTAAAATCTAGTTTTGATACACTTTTTATGAAAAATAAATTAATGTTAGAAGAGTTTAATAAACTTTTTTCTTATGAAAATGGATAAAACAATTTATATAGGTGCAATGTCTGGAACCAGCCATGACGCTATAGACGTTTCCATAGTAGATATTAAAAAGACCATCGTATTAAAATATTTTTATTCTCAAAAAATACCTCCTGCACTAAATAAAAAAATACGAAAACAGATTGAATTGAACCAAACCTCACTTTCTGAACTTGGCAAGCTTAATAAAGAAATGGGAAGTTTATTTTCAAAAGTTATAAGCAAGGCGATTGAGAAAAGTAAAATAAAGAAATCAAAAATAGCATGCGTGTCCATATCAGGTCAGACTATTAGGCATGAAATCCATAAAAAAGATTCTTTTTCAATGCAAATAACAGATCCAAATATAATTGCTTATGAAACTTCTCTTCCTGTTATTAGTGATTTTAGAAATATGCATATAGCATTGGGCGGTCAAGGAGCTCCTCTAGTGCCAGAGTTTCATCAGGAAATTTTCTACAAAAAAAATAGCCCTAGAATTATTCTTAATATAGGGGGAATATCCAATTACTCGTATTTAAAAGGTAAAAGAGAATTATGGGGTTCAGATGTTGGCCCAGGAAACGCTCTTATGGATGCTTATTGTAATAAATATTTAAATCTTGGTTTTGATAAAGGTGGACAAATAGCCGCTTCAGGCAAAGTGATCAAATCAGAGTTAAAAAAATTATTAAGTCATAAATTTTTTGCTGCAAGCTTTCCGAAATCAACAGGCAAAGAAATTTTTAATATAGAAATGCTTTCAAAAAGTTTAATAAAAAAAGATTCATGTGATGTACTGGCAACTTTAGTTGAATTCACTGCCGAATCAATTGCAAAAGCAATATTAAAGAATAAGCATGCTAGTAAAAATATTATTGTCTGCGGCGGCGGCGGAAATAATACTTACCTCTTAGAAAGAATTTCTAAGCTATCAAATAGAGAAGTCATTCTTTCAGATGATGAGGGGTATAACATTCAATCTATCGAATCTATGGCTTTTGCTTGGTTAGGCTATAAAAGAATCAATAATCAAGATTTAAAAATTCAACTAGGAAAAAATAAGTTTAACAAAGGTATATTGGGTTCTATTACCAGAGCTAGACGGTAAAAGATTCTCCACAACCACATGTAGTTTTTGCATTTGGGTTATTAATTACAAACTTCGCGCCTGACAGATCTTCAACATAATCTAAGGTTGAACCAAATAAATACGGGTAAGACATTGAATCCACTAGAATAGTGAATCCATTAGAACTAATAACGTCATCATCAAAAGCTATTTCTTTATCAAATTTGAAGCCATAGCTAAAACCTGAACAACCTCCACCAGTTACGTAAACTCTAAATTTTGAACCTTCTTCTTTCTCAGACACATCTTGTATTCTTTTTAAAGCAGATTCTGTAAGAGCTATAGATTGATTATGATTCATTGATTCCATTTTACTATTTTATTCTTTTTGCTTTAATCTGGATACCACTTGCTTCATCCATGAGCCAGAAACCCCCTAATCTTGCCTTTTTAATAGTTATTTTATTTCCTGATTTAAAAATTCTGGTTTTAGTTAAAGGAACGGATGTATAGGATTGCCATGTTTGTCCATTATTTAACTTCACAGAAAACTTTCCAGTTATGGAGACTTTTGCATTCATTATTGAGGATTCAATACTGGTATCTTCTTCAATATTTTTAGCATCCTTGATCTGTTTTTGGTTTAAACCAAAGAATTCATCATTATTGATTCCTTTATTAACAACTACCTCTTTTTTTGTATTTACTTTTTTAGTTACTTCTTGATACTTGGAATTTCTTACATTAGCTTTTGCTGGAATCTTCTTTCTAATTTCTTTATTTGCCACAACTGGTTTGGTTTTAAAAAATTGGTCATAGCATGCTAGCCGATTCTTATCGTTCTCAATTGAGGCGCATATGCTAGCTTTTTCATTAGAATAAGCAAAGGATGAGAGAGAAAAAATAAATGCAAATAAAATTCTAATCATGGTCTATTGTATGAATGTTGTTAAAATTAAATATACACCAAAATGAATAAATATTGTTTCATCTGAATTATTATTAATAACAATATAAAATATAAGGATAGTTTTAAAAGAAATCTTTTAACTCCCTTCTAACTCTTATTAATAATGGGGCTAATGAATTGCAAAATATAATCATATATTCTTCTACTGACGGACAGACCATCTTAATAGCAGAGAAGATGGCTGCAATTCTTGGAGATTCTAAGGTTATTTCAATTCAAGAATCTAAGAATATTAACCTAGATGATTTTAAAACTATTATTATTGGTGCAAGCATTCGATATGGGAAGCATAGGCCAGAGGTTTATAAATTTATTAAAAATAATTTCGAAATATTAAATAATAAAAATAATGCTTTTTATAGTGTGAATGTGGTGGCTAGAAAGCCAGAAAAAAATACACCTGATACAAATCCGTATATGCAAAAATTTCTTAAGTTATCCAATTGGACTCCAAAAAATCTTTGTGTATTTGCAGGTAAAATTGACTATCCTCAGTATGAATTTGTAGATAAATATATGATTCGTTTTATTATGTGGATGACAAAAGGGCCAACTGACTTGATGGGCACATTTGAATTTACTGACTGGGAAAAAGTTGAAAACTTTGCGAGAAAATTAAAATAACAATAAAAATAGTTTATGCTCATAAAAAATTTAATTAACCCCTTTACTCTTTTTAAAATTGAATAAAATAAATAAATCTATAGAGCTTTTTGAACAAGCTCAGCTATTAATGCCAGGGGGTGTAAATTCTCCTGTGCGAGCATTTAAAAATATTGGTGGTAATCCTATATTTTTTGAAAAAGCTAAGGGTGCTTATCTGTATGATGCTGATGGAAATGAATATATAGATTACATTGGATCATGGGGCCCTATGATCATGGGTCATTCTCATCCTAAAATAGTTGAAGCTATTAAAACACAAGCAGAATTAGGAACCAGTTATGGAGCGCCTACTGGACTAGAATCAGATGTAGCAGTATTAATAAAAAAATGTGTGCCTTCGATTGAAAAAATTAGAATGGTTAACTCTGGCACTGAAGCAACCATGAGTACAATTAGGCTGGCAAGAGGATATACCAACAGAGATAAAATAATAAAATTTGATGGCTGTTATCACGGTCATGTAGACTCGCTTCTAATAAAAGCTGGTTCAGGTGTTCTGACTTTTGGCCTTCCTGATTCTCCTGGAATTCCTGAAGATCTTGCTAAACATACTTTGAGTTGTAGTTTTAATAATAAAGAAGAGTTTTTAAGAGTTTTTGAAGCAGTTAAAGAAGATCTTGCAGCTGTAATAGTTGAGCCTATTGCAGGAAATATGGGTTTTGTACCTGGCGAAAAAGATTTTCTTAAGCTTTTAAGAGAAATAACAACTTCAAATAATTCTCTTTTGATTTTTGATGAGGTCATGAGTGGTTTTAGAGTTTCTCTTGGTGGTGCTCAAGAAATATTCAATATTCAGCCTGATCTGACTGCTTTAGGGAAAGTTATTGGTGGAGGATTGCCTGTTGGGGCATTTGGCGGTAAAAAAGAAATCATGGACTGCTTAGCACCCATTGGTCCAGTTTATCAAGCCGGCACTTTATCAGGAAACCCCCTTGCAATGGCAGCAGGATCTGCATTACTAAATCTAATTATTGAAGAGAATCCCTATAAAGAGCTAGAAAAAAATGCTTCCATTATTCTTGAAGGTATTAGCGATATGATGCAATCTTCTGGCATTCCATTTTCAACAAATCAAATTGGAGGAATGTTTGGATTCTTTTTTTCTGAAAAACTTCCAACTAATATTGAAGAGGTAGCGAAATCAGATGATAAAATGTTCTCTAGCTTCCTTAATTCATGTATCAACAATGGTATATACTTTGCGCCTTCAAAGTACGAGGCTGGATTTATTTCGGCAAAGCATAAGAATTTAGAAATTGAGAAAACATTAGGTATAGTTAAAAAAATTATAGATAAAGGTATTTAATATGAAATATGACATTAGCGCTTTAGGAAATGCTTTGGTAGATACTCAATACAAAGTTAGTAGTGAATTTTTATCAGGCGTTGGAGTTGAAGCTGACACTATGACACTTGCTTCAGCAGAAGAACAAGCTCCTATTATAGAAAAACTAATCTCTATGGGTTCGGAATCTGTTTCAGATTGTGGAGGCTCTGCTACTAACTCACTAGTTGCTGCTGCAAATTATGGCTCTAATTGCCATCATGTATGTAGAGTTGCTGATGATGAAGATGGAACAAGATATCTTGATAGCCTAAGAGCCGCAGGTGTAAAACATATTGGTGTTAGTTCAGAAAATTCTGATATGCCAACTGGTAAATGCTTAATTTTAGTAACTCCAGATGCTAAAAGAACAATGATTAGTATGCTGGGAGTTAGCGCTTATTTAGGAGCTTCTGATATAGATTATGAAGTAGTAGAAAATTCTAAAATCTTTTATATAGAAGGTTATATGGTAACTAGTGATGATAACTTTAATGCAGTTATATCTACTTTAGAACATTTAAAGGGTAAAGATGTTTTAAAGGCACTTTCTCTGTCTGATGCCGGCATTGTTCATGGCTTTAAAGATAAATTTGATCTAATAGAATCTTATGGGATAGATATGATCTTTTGTAATGATGATGAAGCTGTTGCATTTTCTGGAAAAGAAAATCTGGAAGATGCTATTGAATACTATAAAAGTAAGTCATACATGACAGCAGTAACCAAGGGAGCAGATGGAAGTGTGATTGTCCAGAATGGAGTTGAATATTTAGCTCCAGCTGAAAAGATAACACCAGTAGACACTAATGGTGCTGGAGATATGTTTGCTGGCTCTTTTATGCATGCCTTTTTACAGGGACATGATGTAGAAGCATGTGCAAAGTTCAGTAACTTCGCTTCTTCAAAGGTGGTAGAGACTTTTGGGCCAAGATTAAGCTCTGATGGATACGCAGAAGTTTTAAATAAATTATGAAAAAGCTAGCTAATTTCCTCAGTATCTGATATTTTCACCACCCTAAAAATCATATTTACAGTTTGATACATGGCTGAAAAAAAAATTAAAGCAACTACTAAATCAACAACAAAAAAAACTACAGCAAAAAAAGCTCCTGCTAAAAAACCAGCAGTAAAGAAAGTTGCTGCTAAAAAAACACCTGTAAAGAAAGTTCCTGCTAAAAAACCAGCAACAAAGAAAACTACTGTTAAAAAAGTCACTACGATAGCGAATAACAAATCTAAAATAGCTCCATATAAAGCAAAAAAGAATGAAAAATATATGAGTGTGGCTATGAAAAGACATTTCGTGGCAGTACTTCTGCTATGGAAAGAGCATCTTAAAGACGAAATGCAAAAAACTTTTGATCATCTTAGAACGAAAGGTGAGACATATGCTGATCCAATGGATAGAGCTTCTCAAGAGGAAGAGTTTGCTTTTGAATTGCGAACTCGAGATAGAGAAAGAAAACTTATAAGCAAAATAGGAATTTCTATAGAACAACTTAAGCAAGATGATTACGGCTGGTGTGAATCATGTGGTGATGAGATTGGTATCAAAAGACTTGAGGCAAGACCAACAGCTACTCATTGTATTGACTGCAAAACACTTGACGAGATTAAAGAGAAACAATTAAATGGTTAATGCCTTTAATTAAAAAAATCCATGGTTAAATTTGATAGATAATAAAAAGATAAGCAAGTTTGCTATATCTGTCGTAAATGACCTCCAAAAAAATAATTTTCAAGCATATTTAGTAGGCGGATGCGTCAGAGATGCTCTTACAGGTATTGAGCCAAAAGATTTTGATATCGCTACTAATGCAACTCCAGAGCAAGTCCGTAAGGTATTCAAAGCATCTAGAATTATAGGTAAACGATTTAAACTTGTTCATGTATTCAACAGATCTGAGTTACTGGAAGTTGCAACGTTTAGGGCTGGAAATAACCAATCACAACAAGATAGCAACTTAATCACAGATTCTTCAGGAAAAATTATTAGAGATAATGTTTGGGGAACATTGCAAGAAGATTGTCATAGAAGAGACTTTACAGTTAATGCTCTCTACTACTGCCCTATTTCAAAAAAAATAGAAGATCATAATGATGGCTTGAAGCACATCAATAAAAAAATAATTGTATCTATTGGAGACCCTCTAAGAAGATTTGAAGAAGATCCTGTAAGAAGTTTAAGGGCAATACGATTTAGTAATAAATTAAACTTTAAAATTGATAATCAAGTTAAAGAAGCTATATATGAAAAAGGACATCTCTTATCTGATATTTCAAATGCAAGATTGTTTGATGAGTTTTGTAAGATTTTCTTAAATGGAATGGGCGAAAAAAACTTTACTAAACTATGTTCATTTAATTTAAATAAACATCTTATTTTATCTAATCCAAGGAAAAGTGAATTTTCAAATAACGTTATGATTCAGGCTCTCAGAAATACAGATGAAAGAGTAAAAAATGAGCAGTCTATTACTCCAGGCTTTCTAATGGCAGCATTACTATGGCCAACTCTTCTTGGAAAATGTTCAAAAAATGGTGAAATAAATATTAGGAAATTCTTTAGATCCATGGATGGAGTTCTAAGAGAACAACAAAAACTAACGGCAGTACCAAGAAAATTCTCAAGTTACATTAAAGACATATGGGTGTTGCAATTAAAACTTCATAGCAGAATAGGAAGTCAACCATACAAGACTCTAAGACATCCTAGATTTAGAGCAGCTTATGATTTTCTTTTGGTTAGAGAGATGGCTGCTGGTGATAAAAACGGTCTTGGTAAATGGTGGACTGATTTTCAAAAGAACGATGATTCTCTAAGGGGAACCATTATTGCAAAAATGAATGAAAAAACTGATGAAGAATCTTCAAAAATATTTGGATTCTCTAACGAGTTGAGATAATCTAGGATAAAAACATATACGTAAAAAATGAACCCAGCTATTAAAGAAGTGCCACTTCCAAAATACATTGCAATTGAAGGCCCTATCGGTGTCGGTAAGACTACTCTTGCAAATAAAATCGCTGAAACTTTTAATTACGATGCTTTTCTTGAACAACCTGCAGAAAATCCTTTCTTAAAAAATTTCTATAGAAATCCAAGTCAATCTGCTTTGGCTACGCAACTCTTTTTTCTATTTCAAAGAATGCAGCAAATCCAAGATTTAAAGCAAAGAAGTCTTTTTGAAACCGTTCGAGTTGCAGATTTCTTAATTGAAAAAGATCGTCTTTTTGCAGAAGTAACATTATCAAATGAAGAAATGAATCTATATGACAATGTATATGATCATTTAACTTTAGATGCTCCATCTCCTGACTTAGTCATATACCTTCAAGCTCCTATAGATGTTTTAAAAGATAGAATTACAAAAAGAGGCAATATTAATGAGCAATATTTGACTCTTGATTATCTAGAAAGACTCAATGATGCTTATTCAAGATTTTTCTTAGACTATAACGAAGCTCCTCTTTTAATTATTAATGCAGCTGATATTAATTTAGAATCCAATGAGAGTGATTACGAATCCCTAATTACTCAAATCATGTCAAATCCTAAAGGTAAAACATTTATAAATCCTCAGCCTTCAATAATCTAAAAGGCTGTAATGTCAGAAAATATTTATACTCCTAATGCTAATTCAGTCAATCCTCACTTAAAAGATTTTGAGGAATATCAAGAGCTATATAGTCAGTCAATTGAAAATCCTTCAAAGTTCTTTGGAGAATTAGCTAAAACTAATTTGGATTGGATTCAAGACTTTGATGTTACTCATAATGGTAATTTTTCAAATGCAAAATGGTTTGAAGGCGGGAAAACTAACGTAAGTATAAATTGTATTGATAGGCATCTAAAAGATAGTGCTAATAAAACTGCTCTTATATGGGAGGGAGATGATCCGTCTGATTCAAAAGAGCTTTCGTATCAAGAACTTCATGATGAAGTTTGTAAATTTGCTAACGTATTAAAAAATCTTGGAGTAAAAAAGGGTTCACGAGTCTGTATATATATGCCGATGATAGTTGAAGTTGCTTATGCGATGT
>MDTC01277977.1_pt1 | contig 17005 bp, 15 predicted proteins | sample 811181 | NCBI WGS metagenome assembly MDTC01 (sample SAMN05326644, study PRJNA326480) | marine metagenome | isolation source: seawater | place: Pacific Ocean: North | collected 2011 | reverse complement strand
TTGATATAGGTATTAGTTAATGAAAAACCAAAAAGAATCAAGCTTCTTGCAGTCAATAATTTGTTTTGGTGGAATTATACTAATAGTAATTATTGGTCTGTTATGGCTGAACATTAGCCTTCATACTTTATTACTAATTTCCATTGTTTGGACAGCAATTCATTCGGTAAATCTTGGCTTCGATTTCAAATCTATCAAAAGTGCAATGATTAAAGGAATTGAAAAAGGTTTAGGAGCAATATTTATCTTTTTCCTTATTGGCGTTTTGATAGCAGCCATGATCGAAAGTGGAACAATCAGTAGTCTTATATTTTATGGTTTAGATATTTTACAACCTATTATATTTTTACCAGCTGGTTTAATTTTATGTAGTCTAATGTCACTTGCAACGGGAACTGCATGGGGGACTATCGGCACACTTGGTGTCGTATTAATGGGATTGGGAGATGCGCTAGGTATTCCGCTGCCTTTAGTAGCTGGTATGATTGTCTCTGGTGCAAGTTTTGGTGACAAAATGTCGCCCGTATCAGATACAACAAATCTTGCTGCAATGAGTGCCGATACAGATCTTTTCTCGCACATCAAATCAATGCTTTACACAACTGTTCCTACCTACATAATCTGTCTTTTTATTTATGTAATGCTTGGATTAAATTACGCTAACCAAATAGTTCCCAGTGAAGAATTGGAAAATCTAAAAAAATATATCTCTTTTGAATTTTCAACAAACCTTATATCGCTTCTACCAATATTAGTGTTATTTGTATTAAGTATAAAAAGATTGCCAGCTGAAATAAGTATGATGGGCAGCATAGTTACCTCGGTAATATTGGCTATTTTTTTACAAAAAAGTTCCTTACCTGATGTATTGAATAGCTTATACAGTGGATACAATGCAAATACAGGCATGGAGCGTTTGGATGTAATCCTTTCACGTGGTGGAATCGAAAGTATGATGTGGACCATGTCACTAGCATTACTTGCATTATCACTTGGTGGTTTACTTAATAGTGCAGGCTTTGTAAGAGTTTTAATGGAAGGACTGCTTTTGCGTATTAAGCGCGCTGCAAGTTTAGTAGCACTGACGATAAGTACAGGCGTAATAAGTAATATGAGTATGGGTGAAGCTTATCTGTCTATAATCTTTGGCGGCCAGATTTATAAAAAATCGTATAAAGATCACAATTTAGAAAAGCATATGTTATCGCGGACTCTTGAGGAAGGAGCGACCTTAAGTACAACATTAATTCCGTGGACAACATCTGGTGCATTTGTTACAGGAATTCTCGCAATATCGCCATTGGATTTTGCTCCGTGGGCTTTTTTTAATTACATTAATCCTTTGCTATCTATTATTCTTGCATATATAGGTTTAGGAATATTTAGACGAAAATATTAGGTTTTAGTTAGAATAAATCTTTTATCTTTTTAATAATTTTATACTACTAGATCTATCTTTAATTGATCACCATTTCCAAAAATCTTTTTGTACCGATCAATTTCTTTTTTTGACCCTAAGGCCTTATTAGGATTATCTGATAATTTTACCGTTTCTTTTCCATCTGCGACTACGGCCTTACAAACCAATGAAAAGGGGTCCAAAGCTTCGTTTGGAATCAAACCTCTAAAATCATTTGTCATCAACGTGCCCCAGCCAAATGCTAATTTAACTTTACTGCTGAATTTAGAATGCAATTCTTTTATTTTAAAAGCATCTAACCCATCAGAAAAAATTATTAATTTATCTTTTGGATCCTTACCCTTTGATTTCCACCAATCAATTGCGAAATTAGCGCCTTTAATAGGGTTACCTGAATCTACTCTTATTCCAGTCCAATCACTCATCCATTGTGGTGCTTTTTTCAAAAAATTTTGAGTTCCAAAAGTATCTGGAAGAATAATCAATAGATTCCCATCATGGTCCTCTTGCCAGTCTTGAAAAACCTTATAGGGAGATTGAGCTAGCTCTGAATCGTCTTTTGCTGAAGCAGCATACACCATTGGAAGTTCATGGCCATTTGAACCTATAGCCTCAACTTCACGCCTCATAGCAATAAGACAATTTGATGTACCCGTGAAACTGGCTCCTAGGCCTTCCTGCATTGCTTGGACACACCAATCTTGCCACAAAAAAGAGTGGCGCCTACGGGTGCCAAAATCTGCAATAGATAATTGGTTAAGATCTTTTAGAGCTTTTATTTTTTCCCATAACTTTGTCATGGCCTGAGCATAAAGCACCTGAAGCTCGAACCTTCCCATATTCTTCAAGACAGCTCTACTTCTAAGCTCCATAATTATCGATAAAACTGGGATTTCCCAAAACATTACTTCTGGCCAGCTTCCCTCAAATTTAAGAGAATATTGATCATCTATTTTTTTTAAATCATAGGGAGGAAGTTTTAGATTTTCAAACCATTCCATAAATTCAGGTCGAAACATCTGTTTTTTACCATAGAATGTATTACCCCTTAACCAAGTGCTCTCACCTTGAGTTAATTTTAAAGTTCTAACATGATCCAACTGCTCTCTTAGTTGATTTTCATCAATTAATTTAGCTATGGGAACATTTGATCGGTTAATGAGACTAAAGGTTACTCTTGTGTTTGGCTTGTGTTTAAACACAGATTGACACATCAATAACTTATAAAAATCAGTATCAATTAAAGATCTTATTATTGGATCAATTTTCCATTTTGTATTGTGAACTCGTGTAGCTATATCAACCACAAATGCCCTCCTTTGGACATCAAAATATATGAACCGTTAAGGCCTAAATTCAAAAAGAATATTACTAATCATTAATTTCTAAGTAGTAAGTCGATATCGATAAAGATTTGATTAATTTAAATTCAATAAAAAAATTTAAGTAAGCATATCAGTTAATAGTGATTTATTGCGACATAATTTTTTAAAATAAGATTTAGTTTTTTTACTTTTTTATTTAAAATTTTAAAGCTCATATTTATTTTTTTTATTCAATAGAGCTGCATAAAAAAAGAAAAATTACATAAAATTATTTTGTAATTCTTTCTCAAAAAAATGAATTAAAAATAAAAAAATACAATCCTTGATTGACAGAACAATTGTTGTAGTCTAAATTATTTTTTGATGGTGCTCATAATTTGAGCTAAGAGGGAACTCAGTGAAATGCTGAGGCTGTTCCCGCAACTGTAAGCTAGTAGATACTGTTCGAATAAGCCACTTAATTTTATATTTGGGAAGGTGTTCAGTATTGTTGATTGGTAAGCCAGGAAACCTGCCATCAGGTCGTTCGTCCAGGGTCGGGATAACTCTTGGGGCCGGATTTTTTATTTTTCCCGTGAAACGACAATTTTGACTCGTCGCTTTGTGTATTTACCTACACTTTGATTGTCGCTTTTGATCAGTTTTTAATCGGCGTTAAAACTGAACAGGGGTTTAATAAAATGTTAAGAAAAATATCTTTCTTCTGTATCTATGCTTTTTTTTGCTTTAAATCTTCTATTGCACAAGAGCCTGAAGTGAATGAACCGCTGGAAAACCTAACAGTCTATGGAACAAAGCTACAACAATCTGTAGAAAATTTAGGATCTAGTGTATCTGTCTTAAAAGCAGACGAAATTCAAGCTTTGGGATCAAATTATTTAATTGATTCAATCGCAACTCTTCCTGGTGTAACAGTTAATCAGAATGGATCATTTGGAGGTGTTGCTACAGTTCGGATCCGTGGCGCCTCGAGTGAGCAAACACTTGTAGTTATTGATGGAGTCGTTGTAAATGATCCAACCTCTCCAGGTGGAGGGTATGATTTCTCGAGAATTGATCCATCAAATATTGAACAAATAGAAGTACTAAGGGGGCCTCAATCAACACTTTGGGGAACAGATGCTATGGGAGGTGTTATCAATATAATCACCAAAACCGCTAAAAAGGGATCTAATAAAAAATTATTCTCACAAATCGGCTCGTTTAACACTCTTAGAGGAGGCGCAGAATTTAACAAGGCTACAGATAAATATAACTATAGACTTGCTGCTACCAATATTTCCTCAGATGGAATTTCTAAAGCCGACAGAATCAATGGTAATGATGAGAAAGATGGATACGATGCAAAAACAATGAGTGCTTCTGGTGGTATGAAGTTTATTAATGGTTCTCAATTAAGAACAAGTATTTTATGGACCGATGCAAAATCTGACTTCGATAGTTTTGTATTTGGCGCACAAGGCAATATTGGTGACGGCAACGAATACAGTAAATCTGAAGAAATAACTGCTAATGTCAAATTTCTGTTTCCTTTATTTGAGGGGAAACTTGAAAATACTCTTTTAGCTGGGTCTTCTGAAATAGAAAGAGAAAGTTTTAACGCAGGCATTCCAAGCTTCTCAAGTAAAGGCAGTCGAAATACTTTCCAATACCAATCAACTTTTAAGATAAATCAAAATAACCGATTAGCGTTTGGTGCCGACCAAGAGAAAAGTAAGTCTAATGGTGAAGATATAACTATTAATGGATTGTTTGCTCTTTACGAGCTGCATGCTTTTGATTCTCTAGTTATAAATGCTGGGTTGAGACGTGATGACCATGATCGATATTCAGCAGTAACAACTGGTCGTCTTTCCATAGCTTACAATCCAAATGATAAAATAACGTTATATGCAAGTTGGGGTGAAGGATTTAAGTCCCCAACAATATTTCAAACAACATTCTTTTGTTGTGATGCTACCTCTCCAAATTCAGACTTAAAACCGGAAAATTCTGAATCTTTTAATATTAATTTAACTTATCAGACTCTCGATATGCGTGGAAAATTTTCATTAACTTACTTTGATCAAGATACTGAAAATCTAATAAACTACTCATCTGGTAGCTATGAAAATATTGCAACCGCTAACACAACTGGAGTGGAAATTGAGAGTAATTACCGTTTCACTAATTGGCTTAGCTCAAATTTAAATTATACCCATCTTAATGCTAAAGACGGAACAGGCGCTGGTCTAGTAAGAGTACCTAAGCATTCTGCAAATTTAACTATCTCATTTATGATAAAAGATCGATTAAACGGCTCTATAAGGTTTAAATATAATGGAAAGGAGCAAGATCCAAATGGTTTTGTTGATTCTTGGTCTCGAATTGATTTAACAAGCAATTACACAATGAATGAAAGTTTAGAAATCTATGCTCGAATTGAAAATATTTTTGATACTCAATATCAACAAATTCTTGGCTACGGAACGCCCGGAATCTCAGGTCACCTAGGTGCACGATTTAGTTTTTAATTAATTTATGAAGAATTTTTTCATTATTGCTGTGTTTTTTTTAACTTCAATTGCTAATAAATCTATTGCAGATGTAAATCGAGTCGTAAGCATTGACTTTTGTGCTGATCAATACGCACTTAAGTTGTTACCTAAACATAGAATTCTTGCTGTATCTAATAATGCCGATAAACATTTCTCGTTTATGCGTGAAAAAACAGGAAATCTTCTCAAAATAAAGCCTATAGCAGAAGATATAATTCTTCTTAAGCCAGATCTAATAATTCGTTCTTACGGAGGTGGTCCTTATGCCACTAGTGCTTTCGAAAAAGCAGGCATTCCTGTTTTGCAAATACCTTTTGTAGATAGTATTGAAGGCATTCAAAAAACGATAAGAGAAGTTGCAGCTCGTCTAGGAGTTCAAGATATTGCTGAAGAAATAATATCTGAAATGATTCTTCGGTTAAACAATATAAAAAAATCAAATTCAAAAAAAACAGCTCTTTATATGACACCAAGTGGTGCAACAGGCGGATCAGGTACTTTGATAAATGAAATTTTTACCAGAGCTAATCTTAAAAATTTTTACAAGAAGAAAGGATGGGGCTCAATTCCACTTGAAGATCTCGCTTATGAAGGACCTTCCTTGGTTGCCGGGTCATTTTTTACTGAAAAGAAAAATACATTCATGTGGAGTGCAATGCGTCATCCAATAGCTAGAAAACAAATTACTAATAATCAGTCCATTATGATTCAAGGTGCTTTGACAGCTTGCTCTGGTTGGTATGTAGTGGATGCAATTGAGGCTATTGCAGCTAGTGTAAATAAGGAAAATATGCAGTGAGCTCAAGAAAACTTAGTCTATTACTATTCTTGAGTTGTTTAATCTGCTTACTTTTAGCTTGCGCCTTTGGTTCAACATCTATGAATTTTTCTCGAGTTTTAGCAGCTCTGTTTTGGGAATCCTCAACTGCAGATAACATTGTAATATGGCAAATTCGTCTTCCAAGAGCGCTATCTGCTTTACTTGTTGGGGCAGCGCTCGGTGCGAGTGGAGCAGCATTGCAAGGTCTTCTTCGTAATCCATTGGCTGAGCCCGGGGTATTGGGCGTAACCGCGTCTTCTTCCCTATTAGCTACATTTAGCTTATATTATGGTCTTATTATAAGTTCTCCATTTTTATTGCCCATTTACTCCATAGTTGGTGCCTTGATAGCGACAGGACTACTTGTAGTGGTTGCTATTCGAGTAAGCTCTGTTGTTACTTTAATTTTAGTAGGTGTTGGTCTCTCGAGCTTTTCAGCAGCCTTAATGTCTCTATTATTAAACCTTGCTCCAAATCCATTTTCTTTAGCAGATATGATTAATTGGTTGCTTGGGTCAGTTGCTAATCGAAGTTTCAATGATATTTTAATTGTTTCACCATTTATGTTGTGCGGGTTTGTAATTTTGTTTTTTTCTAAACGAGGTCTTGTAGTACTTACCCTAGGTGAAGAAGCTGCCAGTGGTATCGGTGTAAATCTTTATCGACTTCGCATTGCTGTGATTCTTGGTACTGGATTAATGACTGGTGCTTCTGTTGCTCTTGCTGGTGCTATTGGATTTATTGGAATTGTTGCTCCTCATATTATAAGACCATTGATTCATCATGATCCTTCTAAGAGCATAGTTCCAAGTGCTTTATTGGGCGGTTTAATTTTAATTATTGCAGACATTATTATTAGACTGTTACCAACATCCAGTGAGCTTAAGCTTGGCGTAATAGCAGCCATCATAGGAGCTCCAGCATTTATTTGGATTGCAATGAAACAGCGAATAGCTCATGACTAAACTCATTGCAAATAAAGTAACTTATGAAGTTAATGGTACTTCTGTAATTAAAAATGTTACAGCATCACTTCAGCCTGGAGAACTCGTTGTAATATTAGGCCCAAATGGGGCAGGCAAAACATCTTTATTAAGAGTTTTAATGGGGTTAACAAAAATAAATTCAGGAACAGTTGAGTTAAATGATATATCTTGCCATGAAATGCTACCTGAGAAACGTGCTCTACTAATCTCATACCTACCTCAATCTCGACCATTGATCTGGCCTAACAGAGTTATTGATATAGTTTCTTTAGGAAGATTTGCTTATGGTGCTAATTTAAGTCATCTTGGCCCTAAAGACGCTGCTGCAGTTGAAGATGCTTTATCTACCTGTAATCTAGAAAAACTTGCCAAAAGGAATGCTTTAACCTTATCCGGAGGTGAGCTTGCAAGAGTTCATTTTGCAAGAGCGCTTGCATCAAAAACTCCTTTGCTTCTGGCTGATGAGCCTATTGCAAAACTTGATCCTCTTCATCAAATTCAAGTGGCTGATTTACTGAGGCAATACGTTGATCAAGGTGGCGGTGCTATGATAGTTCTTCATGAATTATCTATAGCAGCTCGTATAGCTGATAGGCTAATCTGGATGAAAAACGGTGAAATCTTCACAGAAGGGAGACCTAAAGAAACACTTACATCAGAAATGATGAAAGAAATATACGAGGTTGATGCTCACATCACAGAAGATAGTCACGGAATTGATATTCGCTTTAAAGGTACATCAAAAAAAATTTCTTAATATTTAAAATTATTCTTTAGTCAAATGGATGGTTTTTTATGATTGTATGCTCCCTATCCGGACCTGTAGAAACTATATCGATAGGTACTCCAACTAAATCTTCAATTCGCGATAGATATTCATGAGCTCTTTTAGGTAGATCATTATAGTTGGAAATCCCTAAAGTAGATTTTTTCCAACCGGGCCAACTTTCATAAATTGGCTCACATTCTGAAAATTTATTAATTAGATCTGGCATATTTTTTATTACTTTACTGCCGAGCTTATATCCAACGCAGATATCTATAGTGTCTAATCCATCCAAAACATCTAACTTCGTAACACATAAACCAGAAACGCTGCTATTCATAATTGAATGACGCAATGAAACTGCATCAAACCAACCACATCTTCTAGGTCGACCTGTTGTTGCTCCAAATTCAGCACCTTCACGAGCTAAATGAGCCCCTTGTTCGTTAAATAATTCAGTAGGAAATGGGCCTGCACCCACTCTGGTAGTGTAGGCTTTAACTATACCTAAAATGTAATCAAGATTTCTTGGACCTATTCCAGTTCCAGTGCTGGCAGAAGCAGCAACTGTATTAGATGATGTTACAAATGGGTAAGTGCCATGATCAATATCTAAAAAACTACCTTGAGCGCCTTCAAAAAGAATACTTTTGTTTGAAATAGAAAGTTCATGAAGAATTTTTGTTACATCAGTTGCCATTGGAACTATGACTTCTGCGTAACTAAGCATCTCTTCAAGAGTTTTTGAAAATTCTACTCTCGGCTCATTATAGTATTTAACTAAAAGAAAATTATGGTAATCGAGAATCTCTTCTAATTTAATCGAAAAATCATCTGTTGATAAAAGATCCGATACTCTAAGGCCTCTACGAGAAACTTTATCTTCATAAGCTGGGCCAATCCCTCTCCCCGTCGTTCCAATAGCATTTGATCCTTTCGCTTTTTCTCTAGCTACGTCAAGTGCAACATGAGATGGTAATATCAATGGACAACCTAAACTTATCTTGAGACGCTCATAAACAGGTATACCACTATCCTTTAACGAATTAGCTTCCTTGATCAAAGCATCAATAGCTAAAACAACACCATTACCAATAAGACAGCTAACTTTCTCACGTAGAATTCCTGAGGGAATTAAATGTAGTACTGTTTTTTTTCCCTCAATTACTAGAGTATGACCTGCATTGTGTCCACCTTGAAATCGAACTACAGCGGAAGCCTTGTCTGTCAGAAGATCAACAATTTTTCCTTTACCCTCATCTCCCCACTGAGTGCCAATAACAACAACATTTCTACTCATTTTTTTTTCTCTAGTGACGTATAAAAAATAAAACGATTAAACCAATAATCATAATTACAAAACCGATTGTACGTATATGACTATCACCAAGTTGTGAAATTTCGGATATAAGTTTACGGTATCTCCTGGGGGAAACAAATGGAAACATGCCCTCAATTATGAGGACAAGTGCCAGCGCCATAAAAATCTGAGTGGCTATTGATTTCCTCTCGATTGATTTAAATATTGAAAGAATTCTGAATTAGGATCCAATACTAATAAATCACCAGCCTTACCCATTGATTTCTTGTATGCATCAATGCTTCTATAAAATGAATAAAATTCTGCGTCTTTTGTATAAGCATTGGCATAAATTTCAGCTGCCTTTGCATCGCCAGTTCCGCGGATTATTTGACTATCCCGATATGCATCAGCAAGTATGATAGTGCGGTCCTTATCAGCTGTTGAACGGATGAGTTCAGCTGCCTCTTGACCTTCCGCTCTTGTTTCAGCGGCAACCCTTGCCCGCTCTTCTCTCATTTGATTGTAAACAGAATTACGAACCTCTGATACAAATTCAACCTGTTTGACCCGAAAATCTACAAGCTCAACACCAATACCCTGAGCAGTTTCTGCCGCATTAGCTAGCATATCTCTCATTAACTCAACTCGTTCTACTGATATGGCTTCAACAATAGTTCGCTTACCAAATTCTGTAACAATAGAGTTTTTAATTATTTCACGAAGTCTATCCATGGCTATATCTTGTGAACCGCCTGTTGATGTGTAAAAAGGAACCTCATCAACAATTCTCCACTTAACAAAATAATCTACTGTCATTGCCGTGCGTTCAAGTGTAAAAACACGCTGGGGCGCATCATCAATTTTAAGAATTCTACTTGGAAATTTACGAACCGTTTGAAGAACAGGTATTTTAAAATGTAAACCCGGCTTTAAATTGGCTTCAACAACTTCGCCGACTTGCAATTTTATAGCAAGCTCACGCTCATCTACTGTATAGGCAGAGAGACTGATTGCTATTAATCCAATACCAAAAAGAATTACAAATGGATACTTAAGGCTATTCATTAACGAATCCTCCTTTCACGGCTATTATTTGAGGAATCATTTGATTCTGTAATAGACGATTGTGATTCATAGTCATCAGAACGTGATGAGTCCATATCTTGAGAATTACTATTTGACTGACGCATGAGCTGATCTAGAGGAAGATATAAAAGATTTCCGCTTCCTTCAGAATCAATAATTACTTTATTAGTTCTACTGTATACATTTGAAACAGCATCGAGATACAGCCTGTCGCGAGTAACTCTTGGTGCTTTTTGATATTCTGCTAATAAGGCTTCAAAACGTGATGCTTCACCTTCAGAGTCTGCAATAACTCTATCCCTATATGCTTCAGCATCTTGAAGAACTCGCTGGGCAGCACCTCTGGCTCGAGGGATTAAGTCATTTGCATATGTCGATGCCTCTAACACATAACGATCACGATCATTTCTTGCTTTTTGAGTATCATCAACAGCTTCTTGAACAGATTTTGGATAATCGACGACATTCAGATTTATTGAAGTAACAGTTAAACCAGTCCCCGATCCATAATTTTTCAAAGTTTCTTGCAGCTCTTCCATAGTTCTCTCTGGAATTTCTTCTCGTTGATTTCCAATTAATAAATCTAGAGAACTGGTCCCAACTACACCGCGAAGCGCACTCTCAGTTACGTCTTGCAAGGTTACTTCGGGATTAGCAACTTCAAAACTAAATAAAACTGGGTCTGTACGTCGATACTGCACAACAATATCAATAAATACATATTGCTCATCTGCAGTTAACATCTCGGTGCTAAAATTATAGTCATTTACTTCTTGAATGTTAATGATATTTACAGTCTCAATAGGATAAGGAAAGTGCCAACGTAAACCAGGTGATGAGGTTTCTGAGTAGGCGCCAAATCGCTGAACTACTCCGCGTTCTGCCTCATCTACTCTATAAAAGCCAGTGAGTCCCCATGCAATGAGCAAAAATACAATAAGCGCGTACCCGCCTGATGAACCGCCGCCCATTAAGCTATCAAAACGTTTTTGCCACTTTCGTGCTATTTGATCTAAATCGTTGGGTTTACTGCTTCCTTTTTTCCATGGATCCCTTTTCCAAGGATCATGGCCATTACTTGAATCTTGATTACTCATAATATTTATATTTTTCCTATCGTTCCGTTATTAAATTCCATTTTTAAATTTTCATGCTTTATTAGTCGCTGCAAGTCCTTTTCAGTTATATGCAGAACTAACTTCCACCCACCATCTTCTTGTATTTCCTCTTTTACTACCGCACCAAGATCAAATAGTTTAGCTCGTTGACGAGCTTCAGATGGTCTTAGACAAATAGTTTGTTCCATTCTATCTTGTTTCAAGCTATTTGAGATTGAATCTTTTAATAAATTTAAGCCCTCGCCAGTATTTGCTGATAACCAAACCGCATAACTATCATTATTAACATTATTTGTAACCCAAGGCTGACGTTTTAACTTATCGATCTTATTGTACACACGTATTTGAGGTATGTTATCAGCTTTTAGTTGTTTCAGAATTGAGTTTACTTGAGATATTCGTTGCCATCTATTTGGATCACTTATGTCAATAATGTGGAGAATTAAATCTGCTTCCCTGGCCTCCTGAAGAGTAGACTTAAAAGCTGCAATAAGCTCAAGAGGCAAATCTCTTACAAAACCAACAGTGTCAGCTAAAACAATTCGCTTTTCCTTTGGAAGATCAAGGTGCCTAACTGTTGAGTCAAGGGTTGCAAACAGCTGATCTCGCACATAAACATCGGCACTTGTAAGTGAATTAAAAAGTGTTGATTTTCCCGCATTTGTGTAACCTACAAGTGCAACTGTAGGTATGTGCGCCTTTAATCGATTTTGTCTATTCATAGAGCGACGCATATCCACTGTTGATAAGCGTTCGTTTAATTGTCGAATGCGAACTCCAATAAGACGTCTATCGGTCTCTAATTGAGTTTCACCTGGACCCCGAAGACCAATACCGCCCTTCTGACGCTCCAAATGAGTCCATCCACGAACTAAACGTGTTGAAAGATGCTTAAGTTGCGCTAATTCAACCTGTAATTTTCCCTCAAAACTTCGTGCACGTTGTGCAAAAATATCAAGAATCAAGCCAGCGCGATCAATTACACGGCATTTTAGCTCTGCTTCTAGGTTTCTTTCCTGGCTAGGTTTTAATAAAGGACATGATATAACTAAATCTACTTTATTTTTTTTAACCAAACTCTTAAGGTCGTTAAGTTTCCCTTTGCCTATGAAGTACCTTGAATTTGGACGTCTATCAGATACATAAATTTCTGCAGCTATAGTTGCACCTGCCGAACTAGCAAGTTCATAAAATTCAGTTTGTTCAGATTTATTAGCAAGACTATTTTGATTAGAATGAATTAGTATTACTTTTTCACCGCTTGTTGGGCGTTCAAACAAATATAATTCTCCCTAAAAAATTAATATAGGATTAATTTTCAAGATTTTAAGTCTCATCATTTATCATTGATAAACGAACATTTTGTGAGGGAACAACAGTAGATATTGCATGCTTATAAACCATTTGATTAACATTACTTTTAAGTAAAATTACAAATTGGTCAAATGAATCAATCTCTCCTTGGAGTTTTATTCCATTAACTAGGTATAAAGATACTGGTATCTTTTCTTTTCGTAATAAATTTAAAAATGGATCTTGAAGTATTTGGCCTCTAGCCATAATTGATTACCCTTATAATTACAAATTATTTTTTTTAGATATCCACGATTTATGATGCCAATCAATTGATTTTTAATATTAGCTAAAGAAGATAAAAACTTATCATGCAACTTTTTATAAATGACAAAATATTTATACTGAATTGTTCTTAATATAATTTAATATAGTGTCAATAATACTGGCTTCAAGTGGATCAACAAAAAACAAATCTTTCTCAGAGCGAAGCCAAGTTAGTTGCCGTTTAGCCAATTGCCGTGTCGCAAACAGACTGCGATCCCTAGCTTCTTGCCAAGAGTAATCCCCATCTAAATAAGCCCAAAACTGTCGATACCCTACAGAACGCATAGATGGACTGGCTCTCTTTAATAAAGGGCGACGCCTAAGAGATACGACTTCCTTTTCAAATCCTTTGCTTATCATATCGTCAAGACGGGTTTCAATTAACTTATGTAGCAAAGCTCGCGGCTCAACAACTAAACCAATTTTTATAAAATTAATATTACTGATGTCATAAGTACTGTCTTTATGCCAATCACTAATTGATTTACCACTACTGCGAAATACTTCTAGCGCTCTTTGAATACGCTGACTATCATTTGGATTTATTCTTAATGCAGAACATGGGTCATGCAATTTTAATTCACTATGTAGTGCAGGCCATCCTCTAATGACGGATTCTATTTCTATATTTTTTCGAATTGTTTCATTTTTTGGTGGGAGTTTAGCCATACCTTGAGTTAAAGCGCGAAAATACATCATTGTTCCACCAACAAGTATTGGTATTTTGCCTTTGTCAAAACTATTATTAATCCCAATGAGTGCATCGCGAATGAACTCTCCAGCAGAATATGTATTTTCTGGATCACGAATGTCAATTAAATGGTGGGGAACATCCTGAAGACATGAGCTATTAGGCTTTGCGGTACCAATATTCATACCACGATAGACCATTGCTGAATCAACACTGATAATATCAGATGGAATTTTTTTAAAAAGACTTATTGCTATATCAGTCTTTCCTGATGCTGTAGGTCCCATTAAAAGAATGACATTTTGCTTCATTAAATTTCCAGAAGTTTTTTGGTATATTTTCTTTTAATTTAAATTCGTTTTTTTAAAATTAGCCGCCAGCTAATTTTGGAATATTAAGAGTTTGGCCAACTCGAATATTATCATTCGAGAGATTATTTAAGCGGCGAATTGCTGATGGACTAACATTATAGAATTTTGCGATTTGCGATATTGTATCGCCTCTGACAATAACATGCCGAAGTTGAGTTGATGACATATTGCGTAAGCTATAAGCGATTTTACTATCTGGTGGGGGATTAGCATAAAAATAGCTTTTAATGCCAGCTACTAGTGCGCTAGCTAATTTCTCTTGATGTTTTTTGTTTCTAAGCTTCTTTTCATCTGCTCTGTTTGATATGAAGCCTGTCTCAACCAAAATTGATGGAATATCAGGTGCTTTAAGTACTAAAAATGACTTTTGTTTTATTTCCTTGCTGTGCATATTTGTAACTCTACTCATTTCGCGACTAATTCTTGCACCTACATCTAAACTTACGCTTAAGGATTCTTTTTGCGACAAATCCAATAGAACAGAGGCCAATATTTCATCTTTATCATGTAAAGAGACTCCTCCGACACTTACTTGTGAGGTTTCCCTTCTTTGAAGTTGTCTTGCAGCCTCATCATTTGCGCCTTTTAAATTCAGGGCAAATACAGATGCACCATTAGCTCGCGAATCATGAAATGCATCAGCATGAATTGAAATAAAAAGATCTGCTTTATTATCACGGGCTTTTGAAATACGATCGCGAAGCTCAATGAATGCATCACTCTTTCTAATCATCAATGCCTGCATGCCTTGTTCTGCATTAATACGAGCAGCAAGTTCTTTACTTATAGCGAGATTAATATTTTTTTCATGGGATTTTCGACCAAGCGCTCCGGGGTCTCGACCGCCGTGCCCAGCATCGACCGCAATTATAATGTTCCTTTTTGATTGATAACTCTCATCAACACGCTTTACCGTTGTTACCTTTGAAGATCTAACAAGGTCAATTACTAACCGGTCTCCATATTTAGTGTTTGGCCCTGCTCTAAAGCTTCTTGCAATAACTCTCTCACTCAAGTCTAAAACCACTCGCAATTCACCGTTAGGACGCATTGCACTTCGGATAGATTCGACGAAGCCAACTTTTTTAGAAAGTTTATTAAACGATTCAGATAATTGACTATCTTTTAAATCGATAACAAGTCGTTCAGGTCTTTGTAGTGAAAATATGTTGTGATTAACTGATTCGTTGAGATCAAGGACGACTCTTGTTTTATCATTTTCTGACCAAACGCGAATATCTTCAACCGTCGACCCAGCATTTGCTGATGAAATCAACAAAAAAATAAGCGATAAAAATGTCAGTCGCATACAAATCATCAGAGCATAATGTTTTTAATTAATGATTTTGTTAAGTAAGTATACAAATTTAACAAAAGAAACCAAGTGTTAATTTTTAAAAAAAATTTAAATTATTTATAATTTAATGTTCCTAACCATATAGGAACCGCGATCATTAAGCCCTTTAATTGCCACTTTGCGAGAGGATCCCTCGTAACGGAGCTCTAAACTAATGTCAGCCTTCAAGAAAAGGTTTGGTGCTCTGTCTGGCCATTCAACCAGTCGTAAGCCGTGCTCTAAATCACTCCAGCCCAAATATTCTAGTTCTTCAGGATCTATTACTCTATATAAATCAATATGATATATGAAAACAGCTGGTAAATCATAAGGCTCAATTAAAGTATACGTTGGGCTTGGAACCGGCCCAATATGTCCAGCTGACTTAATAAGAGAACGTGCAAAAGTAGATTTTCCAGCGCCTAATTCACCATTTAGTAAAATAGTCCACCCCGATTTATTTTCAGGTAATGCATTATAAAAATCCTCTGCCAGATTAATAGTTGCTTTTTCATTTTTTAGATATTTATTCATAAAAACTTCACAAAATATAACAAAATGATTAATTTTAATCAGTAGACAAATCTCTATTTAATTTTTTTTAAAAAATAATATCAAAACTTTTTCAATATAATAGTAAAATTATAACTAAAATTAAAAACGTATTAATCAGAAGTAGAAGTATTAAGGTATTTTTAATTACTAATTTTGAGTTACAAAATGCAAATGTTAGATAAAGAGCATGAAACTATAGATTTTTTATCTCTGAAGAAAAAAATAATTTCTTGGAGTGATGAGGTTGGTTTTCAAAAAACTGGTATTTCTGATATCAATCTCTCTTTGGCAGAAGAAAGATTGACCAATTGGCTTAAGTTGAAGTTTCATGGCTCTATGAAGTATATGGAAAAACATGGTTCAAAAAGATATAGGCCGCAGGAGTTAGTACCAGGTACAATCAGAATTATCTCTGTTCGTATGGATTATTTACCTCAAGAACAAGATGAAGCGATAAATCAACTAAATGATAATCAAAATGCATATGTATCTCGTTATGCACTTGGTCGTGATTACCATAAAGTTTTAAGAAAAAAACTTCAATTGCTTGCAAAACTTATTGAAGAAAATATTGGAAAATTTGGATATCGTATTTTTGTAGATAGTGCGCCAGTTTTAGAAAAAGCAATTGCTGAAAAGTCTGGATTAGGTTGGATAGGAAAACATACCAACCTTATTGATAAAAAAAGAGGCTCGTGGTTTTTCTTGGGAGAATTATATACTGATCTACCACTTCCAGTTGATGCTGATGAAGTTTCTCATTGTGGATCTTGTAACGTTTGCATTGATGTCTGTCCAACTAAAGCAATTGTTGGACCTTACTCCTTAGATGCAAGGCGATGTATTTCCTATTTAACAATTGAAAATAAAGGATCTATACCAGTTGAATTTCGTAAAGATATTGGAAATAGAATTTATGGCTGTGATGATTGTCAATTATTTTGCCCTTGGAATAAATTTGCAAAACCAACTGGAGAAAAAGATTTTGCACCTCGTCATAACTTAGATAATGCTCAGTTAACAGAGCTCTTTTATTGGAATGAGGAGACCTGGTTGGCCAAGACGGAAGGA
>MDTC01155364.1_pt1 | contig 17005 bp, 16 predicted proteins | sample 811181 | NCBI WGS metagenome assembly MDTC01 (sample SAMN05326644, study PRJNA326480) | marine metagenome | isolation source: seawater | place: Pacific Ocean: North | collected 2011 | reverse complement strand
TGGATAGACAAACAGATAGACAGGGTGTATATTCTAACTCTCGTCAAGCATCATTGTTTGTGTTTCCAGATAGTTCTTATGGTAAGGCAGGTTTTGATAAATACATTAATGAACGTAAGAGAAAGGGTGCCTTAGTTGTTAATGATGATGGTAAAAAACAACAATTATCAAACTTTTCTCTAAAATCAGAACTTAGAGATGTGTTGAAAGCTGATAGTGTTGAAGAACAATTAGAAAATGTTAAAAAGTTTAGTACCATATATGGGGCGAGCGTCCTAAATATTTTACGAGCCCAAGCCGAAGGTAAATGTATTTTTGTATATAATGAACTTGTCACTGGTTCCGGTATGATTTTATTTGGTTTAATACTTGAGTTGTTTGGTTTTACAAAAGCTTCAGGTAATGAACCAGACAAAAACTACAAACCACGATACATATCATTGAGTAATGCTACTTCTACACCAGCTCAAATCAAAGACCTTATAGGACGTTTTAACAAACCTGATAATGTTAATGGAAAGGTAATTAACGTTATAATAGGTTCTTCGGTATTAAGGGAAGGTTTCTCGTTTCAAAATATCCAAGTTGAAGAGATACAAACTCCATGGTTTAATTATTCGCAGTTAGCCCAAGCCATAGCTCGTGGTTATCGTCTTGGTTCGCATCGTATGTTGATTGAACAAGGAAAGAAACCAAGTTTGCGTATATATCAACGAGTGGCAATACCCCTATCTACAGTTTTGAAAAGAGAAGATAGTATAGATTTGAAAATGTATCAATTAGCGGAAGATAAAGATATCAGTATCAAAGGTGTTGAAAGATTGATTAAAGAAGCTGCGTTTGACTGTGCGTTAAATTATGAAAGAAATCATATTACAGGTTTAGATAATCAGAGAGAATGTGAATATATGAACTGTGATTACAAATGTGATGGTGTTCCTCCTGAAATGATTCGTAATGAACTGGATACATTAGATTATTCTACTTATCAGTTATATTATGCTTCTGAGAACACAAATAGGGCTATAGAATTGATACAAGAATTATTTCGGACAGAATTTAGTTTGGATTTTAATTATTTGTATAATTATTTGACAAAATATAGTTTTAAGTCATTTGAAATACTTACAGCGCTTAGGGAGATGATTAACAAGAATATACAAATCACTAACAAGTATGGGTTCAAATCATATCTTAAGGAGGAAAACAATATTTTTTATATTGTAGATAGTTTGTCTGTAATTGGAACATTATTTTCTGATTATTATACACAATTTCCTAACATAACCCAGAATAAGACATTTTCTCAGATTCTTCAACCTATTTACTATTCTACTTTACCAGGGATTGTTGAGGAAATTTGTCAAAGTACTGATATACAAACTACGAGAAGATTATTGTTTAAATTACCACCAGTTATTAATGAGGAATTCTTGGAGGCTGCGCTGTTAGCTGATAAGAAGAAGATTAACAAAAGTACTACACAAAGGGCACTTATATTAGAAAATTTCAGTAATTACTATAAAGACTTTGATGGAACAATTGTATCATGGTATTTGTATCAAAGCGAAGATATATTGCGATGTCTTAAGGGTAATACTTGGAAAAATTGTAGTAATGATTACATAGAAAAAGTTGAAAACCTAAAACAAGAACAACAGCAAGATATGGAACAAAATCCCTACGGATACTATGGACAAAATAACCCAACTAATGACAACTTTTGTATTCGTGATGTAAGTCAAGATATACCAGACAAGAAACATAAACGAACATCAGGAAAAATGTGTGCTACATGGACTGCTGGACCTTTATATGATTTAGTAATTAACAAGTTGAAGATGCCTTTACCGGAACAAAAGGAGTTTATAGAATATCTAAAGAAGTTGGTTAAGAAAAATAGGAAAATACGTATGCCATCTGATATAAATAATAAGAAAGAGCTTTGGAATATTATTAAGGAGTTGAAGGTTATTAACACGATGTATACAGAAAATTCTTTGAAAAAGTTGTCTGTGGATAATATTCATAAGATTATATATTGGGGAAGTATGCAAAAGAAACCATTATGTGAATTTATTAAACAATGGTTTGATTCCCAGGGATTATTGGTTGAAGATTTGGGATGTGGTAGTGTTGATAAACCAAAAATATAAATTTTTTCCAAGCAAAATTTAAAATTGAAATTTCAATCCAAAGTTCGGGATTAAAATTAGAAATCATGTCTGCTTTAGCAAAAAACATTGATGATATTATTTCACAGTCTATTCAGGACTTTGTTCAACGTATTGCTGATACTTACGAACTTGATCCAGAAGATATTATGAGTTTATGGGATGATCATGTATCAGAACCTGTTAAGAAATCTGTGCCCAAGTCTGTGCCGAAAGTCGTTAAGAAACCTTCTCCGGCAAAATCTACAACCAGTGAGGTTTCTAATAGTTCATCTATTAAGTCTAAGGATACGGGACTTGGATGTCCATATGTATTTGCTCGTGGAGAGAATAAAGGTCAAGTCTGTGGTTGTAAGCCACAGAATGGCAACAAGTATTGTTCTAAGCACAAAAAATATGAAGGAGAACCTCAAAAGGAAAAGAAAGTCTTACCTAATGCAAAGAAATCTATTGTTTCCCCCTCAAAGAAACCATCTCCCAAGGAAAAGACTCCGGAAACTATCCTTCGCAAACATAAAATCTTAGATAAGTATTGGAACCGTGAAACAGATATGGTTTTTAAGTCTGGGACTGAGCGGATTGTTATTGGTAAGTGTTTGAATGATAAGTTGGTTGCTTTGACAGCAGAAGATATTGAGGTATGTAAGTCTCGGCGTTGGAAGTATGAGGAGGCTGAGGAGGATGTGGAGGATGTGGCTGAGGATAAGAAACCAGCTTATGATATTGATTTCGGTTCTTCTGAGTCTGATGAAGAGCTTGAAAAAGAAATGAAAAAAGCTGTTAGGAAGGTTACGGCAACTTCAAAGACCACTAATGACGATGCCGTTAAAACCAAAAAGAGTCTGAAGTCTGTTATTAATGGACAAACAGAGGATGTAGAGAATATTCTCTCTGAACTACAAAAACCATCAGCTGATGATAGTGATGAAGAGTTGGAGGAAGAGGAAGATGATGACCAAGAACTATATGATGAACTTGATGAACTGGAGGAGGAAGATTAGTAGTATATTTATAAGTTAATTTGTATTAACAAATTAACTTTTTCAGTAATTAGTGTGGAATTTAACGAATGGAAAGTTAAGATTCTCGCAACCATGACAATTGGCTTGTGGATCCAAGAGACATGCCATATTTTCTTCTGGGTTTTTCATAGCTTGGTGTAAACTATGTGAACAAACGTTGTTATGATTCTGAACGGCTATTAGTTGATTGAAATTAGCTTGATACATTATTCCTGGATCTACTAAACCAGTGTATTGTCTGGACTCACTTGCTATAGGTGGTGCCCAGTATTCATTATGTTCATGTATCGGTAAACAGTGAGGATTTGGGAAAGGTTTACGCCATCTATTGATATTTTCTGGTAATGGAAGTTGTATGCCTTTATCACACATTTATAATTATATAACATATTTAATTTTTTTGGTAATATCCTATAATTACCAAGTTTAATATAATATTTATTTCTATCTGACTTATAATAAAATGAGTGTTAAACTATTTTGCGCAAACCCAAATACAAAACTATGGAATAACTTAAATAAAAAGACCAAGTTATTCTTTATAGAAGCATGTAAATATTGTATTAAACAGAGGAAAGGTGATGTCAGTTTAGCTAAAAAAATATTAAATATATCCAAAAAACCAAGTACAGATATAGATACATGGGAATATATAACTTTACCAAAGAATACACTATTGTGTAGGGCTACAAAGACTATTCCTGAAAGCTTAAATAGGGCTACTTATTATACTACTAATATTAGAACAGCTAATATGTATTTACCTCCAACCAAGAAGGGTTATCTAAACTTCTATAGATGTAAGAAAGACCTAAAATTGTTTAAATTTGATAGTTTAGACAACGTGAACAAACTTCTGAGAGATAGTTTCTCAGATAATAAAATATTGATTCCACCAAAGAAATTGCGAAGTGGAAACATATTACCAGGAAAAAGACTTTATGATATAGTTAGAAGTATGTTTACTGGGACAATTTGGGTAGCAGCTCCCAAAGAGGATAAACCTATACAATTGTCTATATTAAAACGTAATAGTATTATGGCTGATGACATTAGTTTTTCTAATTGGTTATGTGATAATAATTTCAATGGATATGATGCGTCGCTTATGACACAGAAATTTGGAGTTGGTTTTTCCGAAGAAACCGTGATTTGTAAGCCCCTAGATGACTTAATTTTAATAGAAAGTATTGAAATGAATAAATCTAAAAATCCTGTTACTTTACTTAAAATTAAAGAAAGAATATCCAAGTTAGAATAATTTAAAGATTGATTTTTAACTAAAAAATGACTAAAGAAGACAGTATTTCAGAGGAATCTGTTGATGATGATATTAAAATAACCAAGAAACCTATTAAATATGTTCCTACAAGGGATGAAATTACTGATTCATGTGATACTATTATTTCTCAAACAGAAAGTGAAATAAAAATAATACGTGAAGGTTCAGGTTCTACGAAAGGTATTAAGTATTTACGTCAAGTTATTAAAAATGTAAAATTACTACGTGGACAGGTTATGAAGGCTGTTAAGGCAAAGAAGGCTACTAATTCTGCTGCCGCCAATAATTCTGGTTTCATGAAACCCGTTGCTATATCCAAAGAGTTAGCAGAATTTACCGGGTGGGACCCAAAGGAACTACACTCTCGTGTTGATGTTACTAAATATATTTGTAACTATGTCAGAGAGAATAATTTGAAAGATTCTACAGATGGACGGATTATCAAACCTGATTTTGACCTTCAAAAGTTGCTAAAAACGTATAATCCGGATGAAGGTGTTCTAAAATATTACAATTTACAGACACATCTCAAACATCATTTTCCAAAGGTAGATGAAGAGAAGAAGGAGGATAAGAAGAAGGAGAAAAAGGATAAGGAGAAGAAGGATAAGAAGGATAAGGAGAAGAAGGATAAGGAGAAGAAAGAGGATGATAAGGAGGAGAAGAAGGATAAGAAGGATAAGGAGGACAAGAAGGATAAGAAGGACAAGAAGGATAAGAAGGATAAGGAGGAGAAAGATAAGAAGGATAAGGATAAGAAGACTTCATAGGTTATATAAATTAATAATTAATTTATATAATAAAGAAAATGATCCATTTATAAAATGAATCAGAATACTGGATTGAATAGAGATACTTTAGACAAATATCACACTAATCTTAATATTTCTAGGGAATGTATTAAAACTATATCAGAGAAACTTGATATAACAACAAATGATTTGGTTATTGAACCCGGAGCAGGTAATGGTTCGTTTATAGATGGTATTAAGACTCTAACACCTCATTATTATTTTTACGATATAGAACCAGAACATGAGGAGATTATTCAGCAAGATTATTTAACTTTTGATTATAGTGTTATAGTTGGTAAATATAGGAAAATACATATAATAGGTAATCCACCATTTGGTCGTCAGGGAACTTTAGCCAAAAAATTTATTAAAAAATCACTTGAATTCTGTGATACTTTATCTTTTATTTTACCAAAGAGTTTTAAGAAACAAAGTTATTTGAAGATATTTCCTCTACAGTTTCATTTAATATATGAGTACGATTTACCTAAAGATTGTTTTGTGATTAATGGAACAACAACACATGACGTTCCGTGTGTATTTCAAATATGGGAAAAGAAAAAATACATGAGGATGATATCTGATATATTGGTGCCTAATAATTATAGATTTGTCAGTAGGGATGAAGAACATGATATATCTTTTAGACGTGTTGGGTTTAAGGCTGGTGAGATAAGTAGAAATACTGAAGGTAAGTCTATACAATCACATTATTTTATTAAGTTTGATATAGAATTAACTGATGAGTTGTTTGATAGATTGTGTGTTATTGAGTATCCTTGTAAAGATGATACAATTGGTGCAAAATCTATATCTAAACAAGAGTTGATTAAAGAATTTAATATATATACTGTATAAATAAAATGAGTGTGTATGACAAAGATACTACTTCTGAATTACTAGAACGTTGGAATTCTGCTAAAAAGGACTTAATAGAGGTAGAGGCACGTATTGAAAAGTATAAGAAACTTGCTAAGAAAATTATGTCTAAGACAGGTTCAAACGTCATTGAGTCTTCTTCATATACGTTAAATAGACAAGAGATATCACGTAATAGTCTATCAAAGAATGATGTTCCTAAGGATATTTGGGATAGATATTCTAAGTCATCATCATACGATGCGTATTATCTTAGGAAAAATAAGTAAAATTTGTGGTTGATAAAATGAAATTGAAATTTAATCTAAGGAAATGATGTAGTAAATAAAACATATAACATGCCAACTGATAACACACAAATTACCCCGATTGAGGGATATGATGTATCGCGAATTGTCTTCTCGGAACCAGTTTCGGGGGCTATTCCGGATAGTAAGCCAAAGATTGAATTTAAACGTATTAATATCTCAACTCGCAATGAAGATGGGAGTGTTGGAGAGCTAATTCTACCGACTACTCGTCTATTTTCGTTTGGTGTAAGTGAGAATACTAGTCAAGAAACAGGAAAGGTAAATGGTTATACATTTCCAATTTGTCTATGGGACCGTGAATCTCCTACCGAGCAAGAGAAAGCATGGACTGATACTTTTGAGAAGATTGTTGGTCGTTGTGTCGACCACCTTATTGATAACCGTGAAGAGATTGAGATGTTTGACCTTACTAAGGCTGATTTGACAAAGGCTAAGGGTGGTCTTGATCCATTGTATTGGAAGAAGGAAAAATATACTAACCCTAAGGGTAAGACTGAGTTGCGAGTTGTTCCAGGTTCTGGTCCGACTATTTATACTAAGCTTATCTTTTCTAAGAAGTCTGACAAGTTTTTGTCTCAGTTCTTTGATGTGAATGATGAACCATTGAATGCGCTTGAATTGATGGGTAAGTATTGTTATACAACTGCCGCTATTAAGATTGAGTCAATCTTTATTGGTAGTAAGATTTCTCTACAAGTTAAACTTTATGAGGCAGTTATTGAACCTCAATCTACCGGTATGAAGCGTCTTCTTGCTCGTCCCAAGGCTCACAACTCTCGTGTTCTAGAACATCAGACTACTGGTTCTTCGGCAGCACCAGCAGTAATGTTGGATGATGATGTAGATGATTCGGGAAGTTTGGTTGGTTCTGATACTGAGGATGCTGAGAAGGTTTCTGAGCCTGTTCCAGCAGAGAAGGTTGCGGCGCCGAAGCGACAAGTTAAGAAGGTTGTTAGGAAAGTCGCATCTTCCTAAGTATTATTAATGTTTTTATTTCACAAAAATGAAATAAAACTAGACTAAAGTATTATGAACAACCAGAAGAATTACTATTTAGATGTGGATTACCTTTCTTTACTTTACCATCACGTCCAGTATACCATACATGACCTTGGGCACAACGTTTATCACTATGAACACAAGGACAATTATATACTGCTAAATCATTACATACAGGACAATTATTATCTTCTACTTCTTTATCGTTGTATGATGTATAGAGACTACCTGCCACCGTCTTACCAAATTTTTCTTTCTTGTCTCCTTTTGGCTTCTTATCTGAAAAAGTTTTATATACTCCTCCACGTGCCGAATCAGATATAGAATTACTATCTGGATGTTCATATCCAGGTATTGAATCAGGTCTCCTAGGTTCTGCCATTTTTTATTGTAAAAACGTTTCTTTAAAATAAGTCAGTATAAATAAAGTTGAATTAAATATATAATTTGGTATATTTAATAAAACAATGGACAAAAAAATAGCAAGTATAACAAAATACTCAGACAATAAATTACAAGAATATCTCAATAAGGAAAAGCTTGATGTTCTTCACAAGATGAAGATATACGCAGATGATTTGTACTATAATTTAGGAGAAGACACAGGTTTTACGGATGAACAATATGATATGTTGAAAGAAACTTTACAGAGGAGAGATAAAGACTACTCAGTCCCAATTGGAACTACTCTTAGAGAAGGAGAAAACAGAAAAGAACTCCCATTTTGGTTAGGTTCTATGAATAAGTTTAAACCAGAAGATTCTGAGGATATTGCCAAGTGGTTAATCAAAAATAAATCGTCTGAATATGTTATAGAAGATAAATTAGATGGAGTTTCATGTCTTGTAATTATAAAAAATAATAAAATACAATTGTTTACACGTGGTGATGGAGTTATAGGAGCTGATATATCATATTTGTCTAAGTATATTAAGAGTATCCCCAAGAATGTGAAAAGTGATATTAGTGTACGTGGAGAATTGATTATCCCCATTGATGTTTTTAATAAGAAATATGCTGGTAAATATAAGAATCCGCGTAATATGGTTGCTGGTTGTACGGGAGCTAAGAAACTTAAGGATGGATTACAAGATATTGTCTTTGTAGCTTACGAAATAGTTGGTAATGGAACTATGGAACGGCCTACGGCGCAGATTGCCGCTATGGATTACGCAGGTTTTACCACAGTAAGATACAAAATGGTAGAAGATATTACTATTCCAGTGTTGATGGAAACGTTGATAGAGTTCAAAGATAGTAGCCCATATGAAATAGATGGTATTATAGTTCAAGCTGACGAGCCGTATGTTAGAAACGTTGATGGTAATCCAGATTATGCGTTTGCTTTCAAGATGAGACTAAAGGAAAACTTGATTGAAACAGAGGTAGTAGCAGTAATATGGAACATAAGTAAGTGGGGGCAACTAAAACCTCGTGTTGAAATTAAACCTGTAGAGTTAAGGGGTGTAACTATTACATACGCCACGGGTTTTAACGCAAAATATATTGTAGATAATGTAATAGGACCAGGAGCAAAGATTAAGATTACGCGCTCTGGTGATGTTATTCCTTATATAGTTGAAGTAGTTAAACCTTCTGACTCTCCAGAAATGCCAGGTATTCCGTACAAATGGAATAAAACAGGTGTAGATATTCTTGCTGAAGAGTTTGGAGATACCATGTGTATCAAACTAATAACTAATTTCTTTCATAAACTTGGTATTAAACAACTTGGAGAGAAAACTATAGAAAAAATGTATGAGAATGGGTTGGATACGATACTTAAGATCATCAAAGCACCCCAAGAAAGGTTTGAGGAAGTTGATGGTTTTGCAGCAAGGGGTGCTGAAAGGGCTTATGAGAACATCCACGAGGGATTACAAAACCTATCACTACCAATTGTTCTAGGAGCTTCAGGTATTTTTGGGTTTGGATTGGGTAGGAAGCGAGTTAGTAATCTTTTCAATGAGATGCCTAATTTACTGACAGATTATAAGAAGATGAGTAAGAAGGAACTATACACACGTATAATGGAAATAGATGGGTTTTCAGACATAACTACTAAAAGTATAGTAAATAATATGAAATGGGCTGATAAATTTATTAATGAGTTGAAAAAACATGGTAAATTTAAGAAAAAGCAGAAGGTTAATAATAGTTTAGAGGGTATGACTATTGTTTTTACTGGTAAGAGAGATACTAAACTGATGTCTGATATTGAAGCACGTGGTGGTAAAATTACAGGGACTGTTAGTAAGAATACTTCTGTATTAATTATAGCAGATGGTGGTGAGCGTCAAGGGAAAGCACTTAAGGCTGAGGCTTTAGGTATACCTATCTTAGAAAGAAGTCAGTTTATTAGACAATATATCAAGTAAGAGTTATATGAAATTGAATTTTAAGTATAAGATTATAATTAAAATTCAACAATGGATACGACAGTTATTGAAAAACGTATATGCTTAGAATCTAAGTTTCTAAACTCTAACTATGAACAACACATACTTGACAAAGCCAATCAAGATACAAAGAATGAATGTAGTCAAAACTATGGTTTCATCATTCGTATAATAAGGATTCTTGATATCTTAGACCATGAAATTAACAGAGTCAATGCTGATAATGTTTTTACTGTAAAATTTGAAGCAGAGAGTTTGAAACCTGAACCTGATAAGATTTTCAGGGGTTCTGTGTGTATGATATACAAGGATGGTATATTTATTAATGTTTTGGATAAACAGAAGATACTAATTCCGGCATATACTTTGGCTGATGCCTATGATTTCAATCTAGAAAAAAATTCATATGTAGGTAAAGATGATGAGGATGATGTTATCAAGGAGGGAACCGTTCTAAGTGTTAAAATCACAGCTTCCCAGTATAATAACCTAAACTTCAGTTGTTTTGGAACTATTGTTTAAAGAAGTATAGCTTTTAATAAAAATGTCGCAAGTTCAAATACTCACAGAATTTAAGAAGAATCTTATTATATTCTTTGATGAGTTGGTTGGTTTATTTCCACAACAAGGTGACTTAGTTATAGCAAGATTATTTATAGCTAATCAAATGCCTTTAGAAGATGCAATGAACACATTTATATATAAACTTAACCTAAACGACTCGGAATGCCGAACAATGATTAGGGAACGTAATGAAAAGTTTTTCCTTGAACATGAAGTCCTACCCATTGGTGATGGAAATAAAAGCTTTGATGGCAACATTTTCAAAACTATGTGGTTATCAGGAACTCTTGAAGATGAAGACAAAGATGTTATATGGAAATGGATTGATACATTTGTATATTTCGCTGACAAGTTTATCAAAGCCAAAAATCCAAGTTAAATATTTATAGGGTAAAATCTATAAATATATATGAGTTTGATACACACTAAGACAAAACATATCTGTATGTGCTGTAATGATACAGATACATATATTATTATACTACATAAAACTCGCAGACAAAGTCATGGACTTTGTATAGACTGTGCGGAAGGTTATATCAATCCTATATTAGAAAGAATTACTCTTAATATCAAGAATAATCTAGGAATTCCATCATTAAAAATAAAGTGTCCGGGAACTTATACGGGACAACGTAGAAATCAATGTAATCATGAGATAGATATTAAGGAATTATTAGTTCCAAATGGTTCAAGTATATACACTAATATTTTACGGATAAAGTTGTCCCTAGATAGTCCTAATATATTTATATGTCAAAATAATAACTGTTTGGATATAGTTGAAAAATCTCCGAGTTTGGACTCATATTTTATGGAATGTCATACCTGTAAAACTACATGGTGTTCAAACTGTTTATCTCAACCCTACCATTATGGATATAATTGTGTTGAATATGATATTAAAACATCTAACAATAACGACTCAAAGTATCTGGAACAACTTAAGAATAATGGAGACTTAAAATTCTGTCCCGTCTGCGCTGTTTCTACAACAAAAGAAAAAAATAATGAAGGAAAAGATGTTGGCTGTAATAAAATAGTCTGTTCCAGTTGTGGAACGAAATGGTGTTGGTTATGTGATCAGACCAATATTGACTATGACCACTTTAATAGCAAAGCCAAGAATCCTTGTGCTAACAAACTATGGTTAGGTGTAGATGTACAAAATGTAATTTAAAGGCTGATGGGGTAGTATATAATAATAAATTAACCGTTTAATTACGTAGATAATTATCTGAATATGTAGATTTTTTAGTTTTAAAATAATAATTAGATAAGAAAACAAAATAATTAGAAAATCTACATGTTCTGGGACACAAGCTATAAAAGTCCAGATAATTATGAACCCTACATTTCAAGGGAGGTGTATTGTATTTGGAATTGTGAGTTGATGATTGAATATTAGTCTGGCCAGCTAATAGGATTTTATCCTCCCTTTCTAAGTATGATATATATACTTTGTAATATATCAAATATATTACAAAATTAGTGTTTATGGAACACAATATTTATCAGAATTATCTCTACATTCTGAGTCTTGTGCTGGACAGAAGAAGTAATAACCAGCACTCCCTGCTGCTTTTGAGTCAGAACAGTTATGTAATTCAAATCTTTGAATCAAATCATCGTCTCCACTCCATTCAATCTCAGCACAATATGCTTGAGAATTGTCCGCACAACCACCATCTCCAGCTCTACAAGCAAAAATTGAATTGGGAACTGGAGCTACTTGACCCCCGCCGCCACCTCCCAAAGCAGAACTTGACCAACCTGGTGTTCCATCACTGTGAACATATTCTTCACATCTATGTTGAATAGTGTGAGTTCCCATATTAGGCCCCTCTGTAATCATTGTTGGACAATGGTTGGGTGAATCATCATTACAATTCTCAGTTTCCGACCAACAAGAAAATCTGTTATTAACTTGTTGAGATCCTACATTTACTAAACTATCCTCCGTTAGAGTTATAGTTAAGGCACTATCAGCTGGATTTGTTGTAACACTGACCGCAGCTAAGGCAGCTGCGCTAATGGTAATTACATCACCTACACGATAACCAGCTGCGTATTGAGTATTTACACCTACACTATCGTCTATTGGAACTGATATACTTTCAAAGACTCCGGCATCAGTAAAAGTCATAGTTATTGTAAAATTACTAGCATTACTGCCAACAATTAAGCTTCCTCCACCACCTCCACCACCTCCACCACCTCCACCGTCTCTCTCAACAGTTATAGTTCCAGCTTCTGTTGAGAATGAGACTGTTGTTCCATCGGCCACCGCCGCTGTTGAAAGGTCGCTGAGAGCTGCTACTCCACCTATAGTAGAGTTTGATAAGGCATTGGCAGTATTAGAATCAAGAGCCCTTAAAGTACAGTTATGTACCTGAAGTGTGTTGGCTGAACAATATAAAGCGTCATTATCTTGAACATAATCCTCCGAATCATCAGGATTAATAGGGGTAGCAAATCCATCATCCCTAGGAGATAAATTATAACAAAATACATACCCACTTTCATTTTGAGCCCCCGTACAATATTTAGGCGAATCATCATAACACTCTGTTTGTTGCTCGTTACAGTAGAAGTATGAAGCTTGAATACCTTTATTAATATCAGCAGAACAGAAATGTAATTGTTTTGGGTTCTTTTCGTCATTATCTCCATGACTCTTATCCTTCTTATCCTCACATGCATCTTGGAATATACCAAGGTTCTCAAGATTAGGCTCCAAGTTAGACCTATAAGCATCATCATGACGATCCCTCCAACCAGTTTCTCGTTCATACACTATAGGGACACTAGACTCTGGAACGCCCCTAAACATTCTTGGATAAGGAAATGTATCTTGGTCGGTAACTACTTCAACAACATCATCAGCAGTGGCAAAATAAGGATTCATACCTTTTTTCTTGTTAATCTGCTCTCTCACATTCATCACATTATTATCAGTCAAAAACTTGGATGTAAACCCTTCTTCAACTTCATTAGGTTCATATTCACTGGGGTCAAAATTTGTATCTATTTTATTGGCTATTTTTCTATTCACACTGGGAAGGGTAGATGGTGAACCGCTTCTTGGTACGGGAGAAGGCGTTGTGGGAAGTTCTTCTTGTTCAGTTTCTGGAGTTTCTGGGGGTAGCGATTCTCCAAGTTCAGTTTGTTCAAAAGATTCTATATTATTTTCTGATGAACACTCAGTGGAACAATCTTTTTTGTTTTTAAAACTACCATCGCGTAACGAAAATACACAACCAGCTTCTGTACATTTATACTTATTTCCTGTTAAAAAAATTAAATAGTAAAGTATTATTACTGCTACAAGGGAAAATACTATTAATACAAGTGTGCGATTGTCTGTTACAAAAGATTTGAAGTTTTCTACTAAACTCATATTATATTTATAATAAAGAAAGATAGTTTTAATTTAGTATTGGTAATTAAAACTTAATAAAAATCATCCAATGCACCAGCGACCTGATGAACCTGTAAACCTCCAGTGGTTGGAACACCTTTGCTAAGAATATTAGAATCATTATTAGACTCCTTGGTTTCGTTATTAGCAGACTGGACAGTTGTAGAATTATTCTGAGTATTATTAGGGGATTCTTCAACGACAATAGGTGTATCCACCAAAAAGTTGTGTGATGCGTTAATGCTAAAAGACATATTTGTTAGTGTTATAATATATATCCTTAAGCTTTATTTACTTGTTCATATTTTTAAAATACGAATTATGATTAAAGAAATAACCTAATTTAGTTCCATTGAGTTGTTCAAGACGACCAGTAACTTTCATAGTGTTATATATTCCTAATAAGATTTCTGGAGCAATCTCAGGTTTGTTAATTAGTTTATTCATTACAGGGTCGGCATCTAATCCTGTAGGATTAACAGCGTAAATAGGAACCATGGTCTCTGGGTGGCCATATACATCAGGTTCCCAATAGTTAATGACAGCCGTGTTTGGGACATTTGGGTCAAAATATTGGAATTTCTTAGTACCATACAACATATCAACTAAATACTTACGAGACGCAGTGTTCTTTACCAATTTTTCACCGGCAGTTAAGAAAAGACCATTGCTATTCCCAGAATAATTCATCTCATCTGGAGTAATTGTCTGCTTATTCATGTTAGCAACTTCACAATATCCATCCCAGCCTTGGGCGCAATAGTCAGACATGAATAACTGACATTCTCTACTTTCTGGGCTTAATGTTACAGCACCAGAACCGTGTAAAAACAACTGATTCATATTATTTGATACACAGTAAGTTAAAGGGTTGTTTGTGTCTTCTGTGGCTTCCTTAAAACCAGGGCAACCAAAATTACTTAGAGTGGTATAACTATTCATTTATTACTACCAGAGAAATATTTTAAGTTGCTGTAAAAATAGAATTGAATTATAAAGAATTGTATTGTATTTAATAAAATAAAACATGTCTTCTAACAATACTAAATTTACTATTCAACCTGTTATGCAACGGTTTTCCCTACTTGATAATACCAAGAGTGATATTAATAACCTTATCCCAAAATTTGGTTTTAATGGTCTTGGAGAAGTAGTATTTCGTCGAACTTATTCACGAGACAACGAATCATGGAATGACGTTGTCGTTAGGGTAGTTGAGGGTGTTATGTCAATCCATAAGGAACATTTTACCCGAGCCTCCCTAGAATGGAATGATGATGAATGGCAACCCTTTGCTAAGGAAATGGCTCTATCCCTATTCCACATGGAATGGCTACCACCTGGTCGTGGTCTTTGGATGATGGGAACTCAATTCACATATGATAGAGGCTCTACAGCCCTTAACAACTGTAGCGCAACTGATACCAAAAATGATCTAGTCCATAGCGCTGAATGGACGATGGATTGTCTCATGAATGGGGTTGGTGTAGGTTTTTCTACGCATTGGCGTGGTTCGGCTTCTGTCCCAAACAAGGAAGATTATGAAACTTTTATTATTCCAGATTCACGGGAAGGTTGGGTGGAGAGTTTGATTAAACTCATGTGTTCTTATATTGACAGCCCCAAACACGGCAAAAATAAGTTCCCCAAGTTTGATTACTCCCAGATTCGTGAAAAGGGATTGCCTATCAACGGTTTCGGAGGCACAGCATCCGGACCTGAACCTCTACAGAAGATGCACGAGCGTATTGAAGGATACCTTGATGCGTTTTCTATTCGTAAGCTGGAAACTACAGCGACCACATACAAACAAGTTGGAGATGAATGGAAACCAGAACAGGTTGAAGTCTCTAAGGAATACGGACACTCACGTCTTATTGCTGATATCTTTAACTCTATTGGTGCCTGTGTAGTTGCTGGTAATGTCCGGCGCTCGGCAGAGATTGCCCTTGGTGATGTAGAGGACCAAGAGTTTATCAACCTCAAGAACTATGAACTCAACCCTGAACGTGGTGAAATTGGTTGGATGAGCAACAACTCCGTTGTTCTAAGAGCCGACCAAGATTACGAAGATTTTGGATATATTCCAGATATGGCTAAGCGTATTGTTGATAACGGCGAACCTGGAATGATTAACCTCTATAACATCCAGAAATACGCTCGCTACGGAAAGGAAAAGCATGATGATGCTACCCTAGTCAATCCCTGCGGAGAGATTAGTCTAGAAAACTTTGAGCTATGTAATCTAGCAGAGGTTTTCCCACCACGCTGTAAGAATAAGACTGATTTCTACAAAGCACTCAAGTTTGCCACATTCTACGCCAGCACTGTATCACTTCTTCCAACACATCGCCCAGAAACTAACGCTATCATTGCCAAGAATCGTCGCATTGGTGTCAGTATTTCTGGCATCGCTCAGTGGGCCAGTGGTGAATCCATCGTTGATACCAATGAGTGGGGAGAAATGAACTATACTAAGATGACAACCTACCTCCGTCAAGGATACAAGATTGTCAAAGACTACAATGCGGAATTCGCAAAGATGGCAGGTGTCCCAGCCGCCGTCCGAGTCACAACCGTCAAGCCCTCTGGCAGTATCTCACTACTTGCTGGTGTCACTCCTGGAGTCCATTACCCAGTCAGTAGGTATGCTATCAGGCGAATGCGTATCGGTAAGGATTCCCCACTTGTTCCATCCCTCGTAGCAGCAGGTATTCCATACGAAGATGATACCTATTCGGATAATACCCTTGTCTTTTCATTCGCAATTGACCATGGTGATGTGCGTCCATGCGAACAAGTTAGTCCTTGGGAGCAGTTCTCCGTTGTGGCAATGCTCCAAAGATGCTACGCTGATAACTGTGTCTCGGCAACCATTTACTTTGACAAGGAAAAGGATGCTCCGGACGTAGAGAAGATGCTTGCTATGTATATTCCAATCCTCAAGTCAGTAAGTATGCTTCCCCATTCGGGTCATGGATACGTCCAAGCCCCATACGAACCTATTGACAAAGAAAAGTATATCGCCCTCAAGGATTCCTACACCCTGCCAAAGTTTGATAAGGTGTCTGGAAATGTCCCAGTAGGCAGTAAGTTCTGCTCTGGAGATACCTGTGAGCTGTAAATAATATTTCAGATAATATTAGTTAAAAACTAATAT
>MDTC01070141.1_pt1 | contig 17005 bp, 22 predicted proteins | sample 811181 | NCBI WGS metagenome assembly MDTC01 (sample SAMN05326644, study PRJNA326480) | marine metagenome | isolation source: seawater | place: Pacific Ocean: North | collected 2011 | reverse complement strand
CGCCTGCTTTTTTTTGTTGATCAATTGACCATACATTTGGTTCTGATTTCATTAACCAATACATCATTTCTTATAATTTTAATCCTGGTCCTTTCATGTATGGAGCATCTTTATCCAATGGCCATCTTGATTTAGCAGATATGTTAATATCATCAATTAATTTATTTTTAAATCTTTGTATGCCGGCCCACGCAATCATTGCTGCGTTATCACCACAAAATTTTAGGTCTGGATATATAGTTTTAAAATCCATTTCTTTTGCAAGATTAGATAAATTTTCTCTTATAGATTTGTTTGCAGCAACCCCGCCAGCCACAATAAGTTGAACTTTTTTCTTATTAGTTTTTTTTTTAAAATCATTTATTGCAACTTTAGTTTTTTTATAAAGAATTTTATTAATAGTATTTTGAAAAGATGCAGCTAGGTTATATCGAAGTTTTTCATCACCATTAATTTTTTTAGACTCTCTAAGAACTGCAGTTTTCAATCCAGCAAAAGATAAATTACATCCTGCCTTATTAATAATTGGCTCTGGTAGTTTAAAATAATTTGCATCACCCAATTTTGAAAATTTCTCTACATTTGGCCCTCCAGGATAGCCAAGATCTAACATTTTAGCGGTTTTATCAAAAGCTTCACCTAGAGCATCATCAATTGTTGTACCAAGCTGCACATAATGATTAACACCTTTTACTATTAAGTATTGTGTGTGCCCCCCTGAGATTAAAAGTAATAAGTAAGGAAATTCAATTTTATTCTCTAATCCAGGGCTCAGTGCATGACCTTCCAAATGATTTACACCCACAAAAGGCTTATTAGAAAAAGCAGCTATAGATTTTCCAACGTTTAATCCAACAGTTAAACAAACAATTAAGCCGGGACCCGCAGTCGCAGCAACACCATCTATTTCTCGTAAGGAAATTTTACTATCTTTTAAAGATTTACTAATTATGAAATCTATATTTTCTACGTGCGCGCGTGCCGCCAGTTCGGGGACAACTCCGCCAAATTCTTTATGTTCGTCAATTTGGCTTGAAACTACATTAGATAATATATCTGCAGTTCCATTTTCATTTTCCCTGATAACAGCGGCAGCTGTTTCATCACAACTTGTTTCAATTCCTAAAAAGGTAATTTTATCTTTCATTATAAATAAGTAAATATTTAGAATAGTATAAAATACATATCAAAGATATAAACTAATAATGAAAAAAATTATAATTGGAGCCAGAGGAAGTAAACTATCCCAAGCCTATGTTTCAAAGGTAAAAAGTCTCATATTAAAAAGTTCAAAAAATGTGGATATACATGTAAAAACCATCAAAACTTCTGGAGATGTTCATCAAGATATAAAACTTTCCGAAATAGGCGGAAAAAATTTATTTTGTAAAGAGATAGAAGAAAATTTGATAGAAAATAATATCGATATTGCAGTGCATTCTTTAAAGGACATGGAGTCAGCAGAGCATAAAGATTTAATGATCGGAGCTTTTATAAAAAGAAATGATCCTCGAGACAGTCTTGTGAGTAAAAAAATTAAAAAATTAAGTGAATTAAGTGATAAGTCAGTCATAGGCTCAAGCTCTAAAAGAAGAGAACTTCAATTAAAAAAAATAAATAAAAATATTTCAGTAGTAAATCTAAGAGGAAATATTGATACGAGAATCCAGAAAGTCGAAGAAAAAAAATTAGATGCAATTATATTAGCGGCAGCAGGAATAAAAAGTTTAAAATTAGAAAATAAAATTAGTTTAACTTTTGAAACTCATGAGATGTTGCCTGCAGTAGGTCAAGGCATAATCGCTGTCCAGTGTAGAAAGAACGATAAATTAACTTCCGATATTATTAAAAAAATTAACCACAAAGATACTAGTCTTTGTGCAACAGCTGAAAGAAAAATGCTCCAAACAATAGGAGGAGATTGTGAGACAGCAGTAGGCGGCCTGGCAGAAATTCATAATAATAATATAAAGTTAAAAGCACAATTATTTTCAGATTTGGGAGATGAAAGTTTTGAATATGAACTTTCTGGCAAAGATGTTGATGCATCTTCCATCGGAGAAGTAGTTGGTAAAAAATTATTAATTTTAGCTGGAAAAAAATTTAAAAAAAAATGAATATTTTAATTACCAGACCTTTAATTGATGCAGAAGACTTAATGGGAAAACTTTTTTCTTTAGGACATAAAATTATTAATATACCGACATTAAAGATCACTTCCACCAACATGAGTCCAATCAATCCCAATAATTATGATGCATTTATATTCACAAGCGCAAATGCATTCAGAAATCTAAATGTCGAAAGACTAGATAAAAATAAATTTTGTTTTTGCGTTGGCGCGATAACAGAAAAAATTGTTAGACATTCCGGATATTTAAATACGATTTCCGCTGGCGGTACAGTTAATGCTTTGAAGAATTTGATAATGAGTTCCAACAAAATAAATTTTAATTCAAATATTGCTTATTTTTGTGGAGATAATTTGACTTCAGATCTTGATTTGGAGCTAAAAAAAGAGCGTTTAAAAGTAGAAAAGATTGTTAATTATTCATCAGATAAAATCACAGATCTAAACGAGGAAAATAAAAAGATAATAGAAAATCACCCTCCTGACACAATCTTTGTTTACTCTGCAAGGAGCGCCCAAAGTCTTATTGAAATAACTAAAAATTATTCTCTATATCCATTAATGACAGGGTCTACAGTTATGTGTATAAGTAAAAAAGTAGGAGATATTTTTAGTGCCAATGGTTGGAAAAAAATTAATTTTTTTAATCCAGGTGAAGAAATAACTGAGCTAGAGAAAATTAAAAAATGAATGTATTAGAAAACTTTAAAAATTTATTTGCTGACGTTTGGAGCAAGGGTGTGTCTGGGATTAATATTTCAGAAATAATTATAGCTTTAGTTATATTCATTTTTTTTCTTTTTCTGCGAGGAGTGTTTTCTAAATTTGTTGTGAAAAGATTAGAAAAATACGTATCTAAAACTACAAACAAATTTGATAATTCTTTAGTTTTTTCAATGGAAGGACCCGCTAAGTTTTTTCCAATAGTCCTAGGTTTTTTTGTTTCCACAAGCTATTTAACAGTAGAGCATGGCGCTATAGAACTAATTAACAGGTCTTTAATAACAATATTAATTTTTTGGACGTTCCATCAAATCATCGGCCCTTTGTCTGTAGTCATTAAATCTGTTGGCGGTCTACTTTCAAGAGATTTGATAAATTGGATTATTAAAGCTATAAAAGTTTTGATTTTGATTTTAGGCGCAGCAGCAGTTCTGGAACTTTGGGGAATAAAAATTGGACCAATTATTGCAGGACTAGGATTATTTGGTGTTGCTGTTGCTTTAGGAGCGCAAGATTTATTTAAAAACTTAATCTCAGGAATATTAGTTTTAGTTGAAAGAAGATTTCAAGTAGGTGATTGGATTTTCGTAGAAGGAGTCATCGAGGGAACTGTCGAAAGCATTGGTTTTAGGTCTACAGTTGTGAGAAGATTTGATAAATCATTAGCAACTATTCCAAATTTTCAATTTGCGGAGAACGCTGTAATAAATAATTCACAGACTACAAACAGAAGAATTAATTGGATGATTGGATTAGAATATAAAACCACAAGTGAACAATTAAAAAATATTAAAGATCAAATTGAAAATTATATTAAAAATAACAAAGATTTCTCTACAACTGCAAATACTATGTTGTCAGTCAAGGTGGATCAATTTGCTGCTAGCTCTATAGACATCAGGCTAATTTGTTTTACTGAAACTACTAATTTTAAGGAATGGCTAAATGTTAAAGACTCTCTTGCTATAACGATAAAAGATATTGTTGAAAAAAATAAAGCTTCTTTCGCTTTCCCAAGCACATCTATTTATGTTGAAAAACAATGAAAGCAATTTATTTACTAACATTTCAAATTTTAAAAATTTATGAATGGATAGTAATTATTCATGTAATTCTGAGCTGGCTAGTTTCTTTCAATATTTTAAACACTCAAAGCAGGTTTGTTTACGCCATTCTTGACTTTACTTATAGGGCAACTAGACCAATTTTAGACAAAATAAAAAACTATATTCCAAATTTAGGCCAAATTGATATTTCACCAGTAGTACTACTTTTGGGCTTATGGTTTATTAAACTGTGTATGCAATTGTATATTCAACCATTAATATTTTAAAATGATTATAGATGGAAAAAAAGAATCAGCGTTACTTAGACAAGAAATTAAGAACGAAATTTCTCTTTTAAAAAAAGAAAAAAATATGACTCCGGGATTATCAGTAATTCTAATTGGTGATTTTGCACCTAGTCAAATATATGTAAAAAATAAAGAAAAAAATGCCAAAGAAGTAGGAATCAATTCAGAAGTGATCAGATATCCAAAGGAAGTAAAAGAAGCAGAAGTGCTTAAAAAGATAGAAGAATTAAACAACAACAAAAACGTATCAGGTATACTTGTTCAGCTTCCACTACCCAATCAGATTGACAAAGAAAAAGTTATTAATGCAATAAATCCCTTGAAAGACGTAGATGGATTTAATCCAATTAATGTTGGAAATCTTAGCTCAGGCTATCAAGCCATAGTTCCATGTACACCCCTGGGATGCTTAATCTTAATTAAAAAAGTGGAAAAAAATTTGTCTGGTAAACATGCGGTTATAATTGGAAGATCTAACTTAAATGGAAAACCTATGGCTCAACTTCTTTTAAAAGAAAATTGCACTGTAACAATTGTTCACTCAAAGACTAAAGATTTAAAAAATGAGTGTTTAAAAGCAGATATTATTGTAGCCGCAGTAGGAGTTCCTAATTTAGTAAAAGAAGACTGGGTAAAAAAGGACTCGATTATAATTGATGTAGGCATTAATAAAATTAAAGATAAAATCGTTGGTGATGTTTACTTTGACGCATTAAGGCATAAAGTAAAAGCTATTACGCCTGTTCCAGGAGGAGTGGGGCCAATGACTATAGCATGTTTATTGAAAAACACAGTTGAATGCTTTAAGAAATTAAATTCTTAGAAAAATGAAAAAATCATTATCATTAATTTTTTTAATTATTTTTTTTTTTTCAAACGTAAATAGCATGGACAAAAAACCTTATCATCACTTATCCGACGGCACATTTAGGAATGTAGAAGGCTCTCCTAAAAGAGACCCTAATATTAAATGGTCGTATAAAATTTTCAATGATGAGAGAAAAAAAATAAAAATAGATATCCCAATGGATCACGTCATTCCAAGAGAGCAAGTTTTAGAAAGTTTAAAAGAAAATAAAAATAACGACTATGTTGCTTGGATAGGACATGCAACTTTTCTGATTAAGTTAGGAAACACAACAATTATTACAGATCCTTTATTTTCAAAAAATACCGGTCCTTTAATTTTCGGCCCCAAAAGGTATGTAGATGCTGCAATTAAATTAAGTGAGATTCCTAAAATTGATTTATTTTTACTTACCCATAACCATTACGACCATTTGGATACATCAACCATTAGAAAATTTCCTTATAAAAAAGCAAAAGTTATTACTCCCTTAAAACTTTCTGGATATTTTAAAAATTTTAGAGATGTAAATGAACTGGATTGGTACGAAGAGATTATAATTAATAAAGATCTAAAAATAACTTTATTGCCAGCAGTGCATTGGTCTAAAAGAGGACTTTTTGATGATAATAAAACTTTATGGGGAAGCTTCTTAATTGAATATAAAGATAAGAAAATCTTTTTTGCTAGCGATACTGGAGTAGGAAATATATATAAAGATCTAGGATTAAAATACGGCCCTATAGATTTAACATTTATAAATATTGGAGCCTACAATTTTTATCCGATAATGCCGGTTAAAGATAAATCTGTTTACCACACAAGTCCCGAAGAAGCTTTAGAAGTAGCCAGAGATTTAAAGAGTGAAAAAATAGTGGGAATGCATTGGGGCACAATCGTGCTTTCTTTAGAGCCAATAATGGAACCTCCAATAAGACTAAAAGCAAGCTCAGAAAAATACGGTTATAAAAAGAAAGATGCAATTATTTTTAAAATCGGTGAGGTTAAAAAACTTGGGGATATTATTAAAGATCGTTAGACTTATCTTTATCAATGTTTAAATATTTACTTCTTCGAAATCTTATTACTACAGTAGCTATTGAGACAATTAAAATAGCTGAAGCTAAGTAAATCAAGTTAGCTGGATCAGATTCTTTATCTTGTAATATTATATATCTGGCTAATGCAGTGATAGCTATTACTAAAGGATAAATTACTCTAACAGCTCTTGATTCCCAGTATGATCTTACTAAGCCAATTACTTCTATGTAGATAAACATTAGCAGCAAGTCTGCTAAAGTAACCATTTGAGTTTCATACATTTTCATTATTTCTAATAGGAAAGCTAATATTGTAGAAACCAAAACAATTACTACTGCCACTAACTGAATATTTCGAATCGCTGCATTCATAAATATATTTGTATCAGAATATTAGTATTTATTTAACTGTTTTGAATGATATTTAATAAATTTTTCTATTTTAATCTTATTAAAGGTTTTGTTTTCCTCAAATGAAACTTTTTTCATTGAATAGGCTTTGTTTTTGGTTTGTCTGGACAAAATAGTTACATTTCCTTTGTATAAACTTAAAAAAATCTCTCCTGAAACACTTTTTCTTTTTTTATCTATAATTTTTTGAAGTTTTATTCTTTTTTTTGAAAACCAGTAACCATTATAAACAAGTTCTGCATATACTGGCATTATTCTTTCTTTGGCATGAGCCGTTTCTTTATCAAGTGTTACTGACTCCATGGCTCTGTGAGCAGCATACAAAACAGTTCCACCTGGCGTTTCATATACGCCTCTCGATTTTATTCCGATAAATCTATTCTCGACTAAATCAACCCTGCCGACACCGTTTTTTCCGGCTAAAAAATTTAACTTATCTAAAATTTTTTGAGGGCTTAGCTTCTTTCCATTAATAGCGACAGGATCCCCATTTTTAAAAGTTATTCTAACTTTTGTCTTTTTGTTAGGAGCTCTTTCTGGAGAAATAGTTCTTTGAAAAATAAATTCAGGTGCTGGGTTTTTTGGATTTTCTAATACTTTCCCTTCAGTAGATGTATGAAAAATATTATCGTCAATTGAAAATGGAGGCGCCCCCTTTTTATCCTTTGGTATAGGAATATTATTTCTTTTTGCATATTTGATGAGGTCAGATCTTGATTGTAATCTCCATTCTCTCCAGGGAGCTATTACTTGAATTTTTTTTCCAAAGTAAGCATAGCCCAATTCAAATCTAACTTGGTCATTACCCTTACCTGTTGCCCCATGTGAAACCGCATAGGCATTAAATTTTTTTGCAATTTCTATTTGTCTTTTAGCAATCAAAGGCCTAGCAATTGATGTACCAAGTAAATATGCGCCCTCGTAAACTGCATGGGCCCTAATCATTGGGAAAACATAATCTCTCACAAAAACATTTTTTAGATCTTCTATTATAATTTTTTTAACACCTAATCTTTTAGCGTTTCGTATAATTTTTTTTTTGTCCATTTTTTGACCAATGTCCGAAGTGTATGCAATAACCTCAGCTTTATAGTTTTCTTGTAGCCATCTTAAAATTATAGAAGTGTCTAAACCCCCCGAATAAGCTAGAACAATTTTTTTCATCTAGCCGCAGGTTTTTTTTGCTGTATTATATGCTTTAGTGAATCCCATCATAGAATAATGGTCTGTTGTCTCTGCTCCATTTGTAGTTCTCGCCTTAACAATTAAATTTGTTGCTCTTTTCATAATTTTAATAAAACTTTGTTCCTCTTTATTGTCCAATAGCCAAGCGAAATTATCTTGTGAAAAAAAAGCAAAGCTATTTTTTCCTGTTTTTGCCGTTACGGTAGAGGCTTTATAGGTATGACCACTTGTAATACTAATCTCGTCTTTTATACTTTCTTTAGGTCTAAACGTAACAAATAATCTGGACTCATTTCTTTTAATTGATGATGGAGCTCTTTTAGTAGGAATTGTTTGAGCAAAACAAATTTTTCCCTTTTCAGTTACGGCACTAAAACTTTCCCAATTTTTATATTTCCCCGTAGACTTAGGAGTGTTAGCGTTTGCCTGAAATGCAAAAGTAATTAAGAATATAAATAAAAATATCTTTTTAAAATACATTCTTTATTTTTATACTAAAAAAAAACTATTTCAATGCCTTGAATTAAGGTGCAGGATTAGGATTATTATTGTGTATTAAATTAATTTTATCTATCATTTCGTCTGTAAGTTCAATATTAATACTTTCAATATTTTCCTTTAGTTGATCCATAGTAGTTGCGCCAATTATATTACTAGTAACAAAAGGTCTCGAATTAACAAAAGCCTGTGCGAGTTGAACCATTGTAATATTATACTCTTTAGCAAGTTTATAATATTCATCATAGGCTTTCATTGCCAAAGGATTAATCATTCTTTCCCAGCCTTTAAATAAAGCTTGTCTTGAATCTTTTGGCATTTCACCTTCTCTATACTTTCCCGAAAGTGCTCCAGCAGCCAAGGGGTAATAAACAAGTAAACCACATTTATCTCTAATCGAAATTTCTGACATACCAACTTCATAAGTTCTATTAACAAGGCTATATGGATTTTGTATTGACATCATTCTTGGTAAATTTTTGCTTTTAGAAAGCTCTAAATATTTTGATAATCCATAAGGAGTTTCATTAGACATTCCTATATATCTAATTTTCCCACTTTTAATATGCTTATCTAATGTTTGTAAAATAGACTCAAAACTATTCCATTCTTTTTCTTCTTTATTAACGCTAAATTCCCTTACTCCAAAACAATTTGTGGTTCTTTCAGGCCAATGTAATTGGTATAAATCAATATAATCTGTTTTAAGTCTTTTCAAACTTCCATCTATTGCCTCACCAATTTTTTTTTCGCTAAAATTATTTCCTCCACCTCTTATCCAGTCACAACGAGGTCCAGCAACTTTTGAAGCTAAAATAATTTTTTTTCTATTTTTTCTTTTTTCAAACCAATTGCCAATCATTTCTTCGGTCTTACCGTAAGAATCTGCAGTTGGTGGAACTGAATAAATTTCAGCTGTATCGAAAAAATTAACACCTTTTTCGACCGAGTAATCCATTTGTTCAAAAGCATCTTTTTGAGAATTTTGTGTGCCCCAGGTCATAGTGCCTAGACAAATTATACTCACATCTAAATCTGTATTCCCAAGTTTTTTGAATTTCATAAATTTGTAATATTTTTAGTGTTTTTTAAATGAATTATTGGCTATTGAAAAGATATTAAAAATAATTATATTGTAGTAATGGAATTTAATAAACAAACAACGACAGTAAAATCATCTGTATCAGAAACAATAATCGATCAAGGTCTTCGATCCTACATGTTAAAAGTTTATAACTACATGGCTTCAGGAGTTCTTTTGACAGGGGTTATAGCTTTACTATTTTTTAAAATGGCCGTTGTAACAGGAGAACAAGGTCAGATTCTAGGTCTAACTAATTTTGGAAATACTATTTATGCTTCAGGTTTGAAATGGGTACTGATGTTAGCTCCTCTTGGAGTGGTTTTTTATATGAGCTTTGGTATTGCTAAAATGAGCGCTGCTAAAGCGCAAACTACTTTTTGGGTATTTGCATCTTTAATGGGAGCGTCTCTTTCTTCAATATTTTTAATTTATACTGGAGCCAGTATCACAAGAGTATTTTTTATTACATCAGGAACATTTGGAGCGATGAGTATTTATGGCTACACTACTAAAAAAGATTTGACTAAACTTGGATCTTTTTTAATGATGGGCTTATTTGGAATAATTATTGCATCCATAGTAAATATTTTTATGAAGTCTTCTATGATGTATTTTGTAATATCAATATTAGGAGTCTTAATTTTTGTAGGCTTAACTGCTTACGATACTCAAAAAATTAAAAACATGTACCTAGCCAGTGATAGTGGAGAATTAATGGGCAAAAAAGCAGTAATGGGTGCTTTAACATTATATCTAGATTTCATTAACCTATTTATTATGTTACTTAGACTTTTTGGTCAAAGAAGATAATTATTTAACTAACCTTAAATTATTCCAACTAGTTTTATCTATAAGCTGATTTAAATTTTCTGATTTTTTAAGAACGTTTCCATTCTTATCTTTTATTAAATATTTTTCGTTATAATAGTTTGGTTTAAAGTTTTTTAATATTCTTAGAACAGGCTTGTCAGATGCTCTTTGATAAACGTCAAAGGATACTTCCCTTGATCCAGATGAAAAAGAGTAGTCTTTCCAAGATCCATTAGAAACCATTTTTGCATATAAATTCAGAATACATTGAAGCTCTTTCTTTATAAAAAACGTTTCTTTATTTTTTTTATTTTTATCGTTATTTACTACTAACTTTAAATTTCTCATATCTTATGTTTATTAATCATGGGTATTTGTATTGCGGTAAAAATAAAAGTTAAAGGTAATATTCCCCAAACTTTAAAATTAACCCAAATTATTTCACTTTGAGTCCTCCAAACAAATTCGTTTAATAATGCTAAAAAAATAAAAAAATATGCCCACCTAAAATTTAATTTATTCCACCCCATTTCATCAAGTTGAAAAGCATTCTTAAAGAAAAGTTTTAAAAAATTTTTGTTAAAAAAAATTTGTCCTATAATTAAAGTCGCTGCAAAAATTAAATTTATTATAGTAGGCTTAATATATAAAAAAATTGGGTTGTTAAAATATATAGTAAGACCACCAAAAAAGGTGACTATTACAGCGCCAATCAAAGGAACGTAGGGAATCTTTTTATCAATAAAATAAACTAAAATAACCGCAACTACTGTTGCTATTATTAAAGGTGGAATCGCTTCAGCTAAATTATTCCCATTTTTATAATAAATTGTAAAAAAAATTAATAGAGGCCCAAAATCAGTAATAAACTTTAGTAGTGACTTATTCACACATAATTATTACCACAAATAAGTTTTTAAAGAAATTTATATATTGATTTTTACAAAAAAATTATTATCTATTATGTATGGCTGTAAACAACGCTAAATTTTCAATAGGAGAAATAGTTAAACATAGGCATTTTGACTTTAGAGGAGTCATTTATGATGTTGACTTTGAGTTTAACAACTCTGAAGAATGGTATCAGTCTATCCCAAAAGACGTGAGACCAAGAAAAAATCAGCCTTTTTATCATTTGTTAGCAGAGAGCAATGAAGTTACATATGAGGCTTATGTTTCCGAACAAAATTTGTTAATTGATAATTCGGAAGAACCAGTCAAACACCCTTTAATAAATGAAATATTTTCTGGTAAAAAGGGCTCTAATTACTTTAAACCCTCAAATTAAATAATACCAGTCCGCCATAAATTTAACATGATTGGTTCAAATCTTTGCCTAATATTAAAGCTACTAGTAGTTATACCTAATTGAGAATTACTTTTTCCATCTCTAACTCCCTCAATTCTCAATTAGGCTAAAATTTCATCTTCACTTAAAAAGTAGTTTAAGGTACTTAATAAGTATGTTTACAATTTTTTCTCAAAGTTACATTTTTTCTTTATTAGAAAAATTAATAAGATTTATTAACTCAATTTTTTTTCCACTACTAGCTGTTGGGCTGACTTTTGCACTAATATTATCTCCTCCAGATTATTTGCAGGGAAATAATGTAAGAATTATGTATGTGCATGTGCCCTCTGCCTGGATAAGTTTAGGCGTTTATTCAACTATAGTTGTGCTATCAATTTTAAATTATATTTTTAAAATTAAAAATTTTATATTAATCAACTCGAGTATTGCGCCAATAGGATTGTTATTTACGTGCATAGCATTAATTACAGGTTCCTTATGGGGCCAGCCAACATGGGGAACATGGTGGGCATGGGATGCTAGGCTTACTTCAATGTTAGTTTTAATGTTTTTTTATGTTTTATATATTTTTAGCCTAAAATTAAAAAAAAAAAATCATTTAGCTTCTAATGCCCCTTCAATGATAGCTATAATCGGAGCAATAAATTTACCAATTATAAAATTTTCTGTAGATTGGTGGAACACACTACATCAGCCAGCCAGTATTAGTCTGACTGGCCAAAATTCAATACACCAGTCTATGATTGTGCCTTTATTGCTTATGTTATTAGTATTATTATTGTATTGTGCGTTAATTTTTCTAATGAAATATAAAACAGAAATCATTAGAATAAAGAGAAAAAGTATAAATAAACTATGATTACAAACTTTATATCAGATGCTAACACAAGCCTATTTGTTTGGTTATCATTTATCATCACCATATTTGCATGTTCAATTGTGTATCTTAAGACAAAGAAAACTTTGAAAAAATATGAGGATGAGTTTTCTGCTGAACTTGAGAAACTGTCTGTTGCTGAAAGAAAAGCTTTTTTAAAAAGATCGAAAGTAGCTAACCAAATTTTAGTTTCGCAGAACAAAACAATCTAAAGCATTTTTAAATGCTAACAAAAAAAGTTAAAAATAGAATAATATTTTTAATTTCATCAATCTTAATTGGAATAACTTTAACTTTTTTAATATTAAAAACGTTAAACAATAATTTATTGTATTTTAGGTCACCCACAGATATTGCACAAAATGAGTCTATTGCAACAGGGAAAAAAATGAGAATAGGTGGAATGGTAAAAAAAAATTCAATTGAGACCAATAGTAAAGAAATAAAATTTATAATAACTGACTTTAATAATGAAATAATTGTTAGCTACAAAGGGACAGTTCCTAATTTATTTTTGGAAGAAAAAGGTGTGATAGCAGAGGGAAAGCTAAAAGATAAGAAATATTTTATTGCTGATAGAATTTTAGCAAAGCACGATGAGAATTATATGCCCCCAGAATTAGAAAAAAAAAAATATGCTAAGTAATATAGGAAATATATTAATTACACTTAATATAATAATTACTTTATTTATTGTTTATTTTGCCCTTATACATTTAAAAGAAAATAATAAATTTATTTCTGATAAGATTTATAAATTTTCTCTTTATCAGACCACAATTTCTATAAGTTGTTTTTTAACATTAGTTTTAGCTTTTATTTATTCCGATTTTTCACTAATAACAGTTTTTCAAAATTCACACTCTTTAAAACCACTATTTTATAAAATTTCAGGAACATGGGGGAATCATGAGGGCAGCCTTCTTTTGTGGATTAATGTTTTAGTAATATTTTCTTATTTATTTTTGATTTTTAATAGAAGCTTTAATAGTAAATACCTAATTTATTCTCTTCTCAGCCAAAATATTTTAATCTTAGGTTTTCTTTTTTTTCTTTTTTTTAATTCCAACCCTTTCAGTATGATAATACCCATTCCCACAGAGGGTTTGGGTTTGAATCCAATTTTACAAGACCCTGCCTTAGCAATTCACCCTCCACTGCTTTATGTTGGGTTTGTTGGTTCATCTATTTATTTTTCTGCAGCTATTGGTTCGTTGTTAAGTAATTTCAGAGGCAATCTCTTTGCAAAATCAATTAAAAAATGGGTTTTAATTTCATGGAGTTTTCAAACACTGGGTATTATTTGTGGTTCCATATGGGCTTATTACGAATTAGGGTGGGGTGGTTTTTGGTTCTGGGACCCTGTAGAGAATGCGTCTTTAATGCCCTGGTTTGCAATGACAGCTTTAATGCACTCAGTTTTAGTTTTAGAAAAAAGAAATTCACTTTATTTTTGGGTTATTTTTCTTTGTTTATTAACTTTTATATTGAGCGTAACAGGAACTTTTTTAGTTAGATCAGGAATTTTAAATTCAGTTCATACCTTTGCAAACGACCCTTCAAGAGGATTGTACATACTGGTTTTTTTAAGCTTAATGATTTTTTTCTCTATCAATATCTTTTTTAAAAAGTATAAAAAAGAAAATTCAATTTTTAATATTAATAGTAAAGAGACGTACATACTAGCAAACAATTGGTTAATGGCATTTTACTTGATCACTGTACTAATTGGTACTACGTATCCAATTTTTACAGAAGTTTTAAGTCAAACTAAAATATCTGTTGGCCCTCCTTTTTATAATATAGTAATAATCCCTTTAGTCATCCCTTTACTTGTATTGATGTCTATAGGGCCAAATATAAGTTGGATTAGAGGAAATTTTAAGAATTTACTAAAACTTGTTTTAATTTTATTATTAGCAATATTTGTAAATATTATAATTTATTTGTTTTTCCAGAAGCACAGTTTGTTAAGCAGCCTATTAATAATATCATCTATTTTCTTAATAATTTATACTTTTCTGGATTTAATAAAATTTATTAAAAAATCATCAAAAATAAATTTTTCAAGAATAGTGTCCCATTTAGCTTTTGGGTTTTTAATATTTTTTATTAATATCAACCATAATTTTTCTATAGAGAAAGATTTTAATATAAAAGTTGGACAAGAAAAAGTATTTGATAATTATAAATTAAAATTCAAGTCTTTGGAAATTAAAGAGCGTAAAAACTATAAAGCAGTTATTGGGTTGTTTGATATAACTGATATGAAAGAAGCTTTAGTCAAAGAACTTTCTCCAGAAATAAGAATTTACACTCAACCTGAAACATTAACTTACGAAGCGTCTATAAAGTCTAATGTTAAAAGAGATTTATATCTTACCATGAGCAATATTAGTCAATCAGAATTTTATAATATCAAATTTCAAAAAAAACCTTTTATGATCTGGATTTGGATTTCTGCTTTAATCATTGCACTTGGTGGATTTTTGATGGTTTTTAAGAAAGAAAAAAAATATGAAAATTAATTTTTTTAAACTATCGGTTTATTTCATTTCTTCTTTAATATTAATATTATTTTTGTTTGGATTAAATAAAGATAATACTTACGACACACGCTCTTTAATAAATAAAGATATAGGTAAATTTCAATTGCAGTCTTTAGATGGAGTGCAAGAAATTAATCAAGAAGATTTAAAAAATAATAAATTTACCTTGATAAATTTTTGGGGATCTTGGTGTGCGCCTTGTCGAAAGGAACATAAATTTCTTTTATCTTTGTATAAAGATAACACATTAAAAATGTTAGGTATAAATTATAAAGATAAAAAAAAAAATGCTGAAATATTTTTAAAAGATCTTGGAAATCCCTATCATTTTGTGGGGCAAGATTTAAAAGGAAAAATTTCTGTTAGCTTTGGAATATATGGTATACCGGAAAGTATTTTAATAGATAGCAATTTAATAATTATAAAAAAATTTGTCGGTCCACTGGACGAAAACGACTTGAACGAAATATTAAGGTTGGTTAAAAGTAATGAGAAATTTTAAAGTTTTATTAATAATTATTTTTTTTAATTTTTCTTTTTCTTCTTTAATTTGCGAAGAAAATTTAGAGAAAGAAATGAAAGTTTATAAAAATTTGAGATGTCTAGTTTGTCAAGGACAATCAATTGCTGACTCAAATTCAGATTTTGCCCAAACTCTAAAATTGGTAGTTAAAGATCAAGTTAAGTCTGGAAAGTCAGAAGACGAGATCTATGATTTTTTAATTAATAAGTATGGGGAGTGGATCGTGTATAAACCAAGATTTAACTTAAACAATAGTTTATTATGGATACTTCCTTATCTTATTTTGTTTTTTGGAGGTCTAATTATTTTAAACTTATTTAAAAAAAGAAAGAATAATAGGCTTAATTGAAGGTATACTTTTTCCTATTTAAATAGTATTTTTTGCACAATGAAATCTAAAACTATATTAGCACTAGTAGTTGTTCTATTTTTTAATAGTTCCGCCTATGCAGATCAAAGAAACAAGGAACTATCTTTTTATACTGGTCAATTCGACCTAATAGATAAAGAGGGAGATGACAAAACATCCCTTTACGGAGTTGAACATAGGGATCCTGATTTATTTAGAGATACTTTACTTGGTAAGTTTGCTCCAATTACTGGAGGATTTATCACAGGAAAAAACTCAGTTTATCTCTACACGGGAGTTGAGGCGCAATACAACCTGGGAGCGTTAAAAATTGCTCCAAGTTTTACCCCTGGTTATTATGAAAAAGGAGACGGAAAAGATTTAGGAGATGTTTTAGAATTTAAAAGCGAAATAAAAGTAGGTGTAGACATATTTGATAATTCAAGTATTGGATATAGTTACAGTCATATCTCGAACAACGACTGGGGTGAAGTAAATCCCGGAACTGACAACCAGCATATAACATATTCTAAGAAATTTTAAAAAATGTCTCTTGATAAATGTTACAATATTGAAGATTTCAGAAAATTAGCTAAAAAAAATCTTCCATCCCCTATCTTCCATTATATTGATGGTGGGTCAGATGATGAATTAACATTGAGAAGAAACAGCGAGTCTTTTTCAAAATGTGATTTAGTTCCAAATATTTTAGCTAGTGTTGGTCAGCCAGATCTTTCAACTAATGTTCTTGGACAAAAAATAGATATGCCGTTGTTTTTATCTCCAACAGCAATGCAAAGACTATATCATTTCGACGGAGATAAAGCTTCAGCAAGAGCAGCAGAAAAATATGGAACTTTCTACAGCATGTCAACTATGGCAACTTCCTCAATAGAGGAAGTGGCTAATATTTCTGGTGGTCCAAAATTATTTCAATTATACATTCATAAAGATCAGTCTTTAACCGACAATTTAATTGATAGATGTAAAAGCTCTGGTTTTCATGCATTATGTTTAACTGTAGACACAGTTGTTGCAGGCAATCGAGAAAGGGATCACAGAACAGGTTTCACTACACCACCAAAATTAACTTTAAAAAGCCTTATGAGTTTTATGATGCATCCCAAATGGTCACTAAATTATTTAACTCACGGAAAATTTGAATTAGCAAACGTATCTCATTTTACTAAAAAAGGTTCAAGCATTGCAAAAGGGGTGATGGAATATATTAACGAACAATACGATCCAGCAATGAGCTGGAAAGATGCAGAATATGTTGTTAAAAAATGGGGCGGCCCATTTGCCTTAAAGG
>MDTC01255764.1_pt1 | contig 17008 bp, 17 predicted proteins | sample 811181 | NCBI WGS metagenome assembly MDTC01 (sample SAMN05326644, study PRJNA326480) | marine metagenome | isolation source: seawater | place: Pacific Ocean: North | collected 2011 | reverse complement strand
TTTATTGTATACTTTTAATTTTAATATATATATCTAATAGTAATTAAACTGAAGTTCTTTTAACTAAATTTTAATTAATTATTTTATGTGCGGCATATGTGGAATTATTGATTTCAGCAATCAAATTAAAGAAAAAAAACAAATAATTCATGTCATGGCAGAAAAAATTCTTCACCGAGGACCTGATGACTCTGGTGCTTTTAGCGATGAAAATATTTCATTAGGATTTAAAAGACTTTCTATATTGGACATAAAAAATGGAAATCAACCAATTTTTAATAAAAACAAAAGTATAGTTTCCATTTTTAATGGCGAAATTTATAATTTTAAAGAAATTAAAAAAGAGTTGATTGAAAAAGGTTATAATTTTGTTACCGAAACTGATTCAGAAATAATACCATTTGCTTATGAAGTATGGGGTATCGATTTTGTGAAAAAACTTAATGGAATGTTTGCTATTGCAATTTATGATAAATTGAAGAAAAAATTTTTCTTAATAAGAGACAGAGTTGGCATAAAACCGTTATTTTTTTTTAATTATAATTCTACAATATTTTTTTCCTCTGAGATAAATTCACTTATATCTGTTCCATTTTTTAAAAAAAAAGTTAATTTTAAAGCAATATCATCTTATCTTTCTTACAGATATCCAACTGAAGATGAAGAAAATTTTTTTAAGGGTATTAAAAGAGTTACTCCCGGTTCATATCTTGAATTTGAAAGTGATAAGCATTTTAAAAAAACTATATACTGGAAAATACCTTTTCCTAATTCTGCAAATAAAAAAAATGAAAGATATTATTTTGATAAGTTAGATGAATTATTGAATAAATCCGTTAAGAGACAATTGATTAGCGATGTGCCATTAGGAGTTTTTTTATCAGGAGGACTAGACTCTTCTTTATTGACAGCTATTACCGTAAAATATTTTGGAAAAAGTTTGAATACATACTCTGTAACGCTACCTGAAACAGGTTATAACGAAAGTTTAAAGGCAAATTTAGTTTCAAGAAAGCTTCAAACAAATCACCACGAACTAGTATTAAAAAAAATTAATTACTTAGAAAACTTAGATGATTTAATAAAAATTAAAGGTGTTCCTGGCTCAATACCTCATGAGTATGCCCTTCATCTCTTAAGCAAAGAGATGAAAAAAAAAATAACTGTTGTTTTAAGCGGTGAGGGGGCTGATGAGTTTTTTGGTGGATATTCAAGAGTTCAAAAATCACCTTTTGACTATTATAAATTTCAGATTCTTGAAAAATTGAAAATTAGAAAAAATAAGTATAAAAATTTTTTAAATTTTATAAATTGCAGATATAATTGGTTTTCTCCACAAGATAAAGATAATCTTCTTTCAGAAAATTTTAAAAAAGAAATTAAAGATGACCAAGAGTTGATAGAAAATTGGAAAAAAAATTTAACAGATGGGCCTTTAGATGAAAACTATAATAAAGTGTTATATATGTTCCAATCTAAACACTTACAATGTTTGTTAGATAGACTTGATAGTATGACAATGGCAGCAAGTATTGAGGCACGGGTTCCTTTTCTAGACCACGAACTAATTGAATTTATTAACTCCGTACCATTTAAGTATAAGATAAAATGGAAATCACAAATTCACAAAGTATTGTCTCTATTTTCTAGTAGCGATAAATTCTCAGAGACTCTTGACATAAATAAATACCTTTTAAGAAAGATTTCAAAAAAATACCTTCCTAACGAAATTTCGACTGCTAAAAAATTAGGTTTTCCCATTCCGCTAAACCAATGGATTAATCGAGATGAAGTAAAAGATATTCTTACAAATAGAAATTCATTATCTAAAGAGTTTTTTAAAAAAGAAGCATTAAATAAGATCTTAGCTATGAGTAAAGATAGAGGCTTTGATTTTGCTGGAAAAAAAGTCTGGATGCTTTTAAATATTGAAATATGGATGCAACAACACTTTGATTAAAAGATTAAACAAAGCTATAATACTTGCTGCTGGTCAAGGATCAAGATTAAAGCACATTCTAAAAGGGAAACCAAAACCTTTATTAAGAATTGGAAAAACGACGCTTTTAGAGAATCTAATAAAAAATCTAAACTCATTAAATATAAAGAAAATTGTTATAGTGGTTGGGTACAAATCAAAAATAATAAAAAAAAAAATCAAAAATAAAGTAAAATTTATTTTTTATCCTGACTTTAAATTAAAAAATAATCTTCATACTATGCTCTATATCAAGAAAGAACTTAATGAACCTCTACTATGTTTATTTTCTGACGTATTATTTAGCAGAGAGATACTTCAAAATTTATTAAAAAATAAGAAAGATATGGTTTTGGCAATCGATAAAAAGACAAGACTACTAGGAACAATGAGAGTTAAAATTAGAGGCGAACAAGTCACAGATATTGGCAGCCATATAAAAACAGTAAATGCAGACGGAAATTTCATAGGTTTTGCAAAGTTTTCTGGAAAAGGATGTAAAATATTAAAAAAAACATTGATTAATTTTAAAAATTCTAATTTAAACTATTACTACACAGAAATTTTTAATTATTTAGCGAAGAAAAAAATTAATGCTAATTTTATTGATGTGAGCAAATTTAATTGGAAGGAAATTGATACAAAAAAAGATTTTATTCAAGCTAAAAAAATTTATAAAAGGATTCTAAATGAAGAAAAAAAATAAAATTGTTTACATGGCATTCTCAGCAGATATTTTACATGAAGGTCATATAAATATCATCAACAAAGCATCTAAGTTAGGAAAATTAGTTGTTGGATTACTCACTGATGAAGCTATATCGAGTTTTAAAAATATTCCATTTTTAAACTATAACCAAAGATACTCGATAATAAAAAATATAAGAAAAATATCGAAAGTGATTCCACAAACTACGCTTGATTATACAAATAATCTAAGAAAATTAAAACCAAACTATGTAGTTCACGGCGATGATTGGAAAAGTGGAGTATTGAAGAGTACAAGGCTTAAGGTTGTAAAAGAATTAAAAAAGTGGTCAGGTAAATTAATTGAATTTCCTTATCATCAAGGTGTGTCATCATCTCTTATAAAGAAAAAAATAAGTAGATTAAATATTTACGGAGAAAATAGAATAGGAAATTTAAAGAGATTAATAAAAATTAAAAAATTTGTTCGAATCATTGAAGCACATAATTCACTTATGGGTCTCATTATTGAAAATTTAAAATTAGAAAGGAATAAAAAAATTGAGGAATTTGACGGAATGTGGTCATCAAGCCTAACAGACTCTCTTGTAAGAGGAAAACCAGATAACTCATCAGTAGATTTAAATACTCGAATTTCTGGACTAAGTGATATTTTAGATTGCACGTCTAAGCCAGTCTTATTTGATGCAGATAATGGAGGTCGAATTGAACATCTTCCTTACATAATTAGGTCACTTGAAAGACAAGGTGTATCTGGTTTTGTAATGGAGGATAAAGTAGGTCTTAAAAGAAATTCTTTATTTAAAGATCAAAAAAATACTAATCAAGACTCTATTTCAAAATTTTGTAATAAAATTAAAATTATTTCTAGATCGAGAAGATTTGAAGATTTTATGATAGTAGCAAGAATAGAAAGCTTTATTTTAAACAAAGGTTTGAGCGATGCACTTAAACGAGCAGAAGCATACTCTAAAGCAGGAGCAGATGCAATTTTGATTCACAGTAAAGAGGATACACCAAAGGAGATATTTAAATTTTCAAAAGAATTTAGAAAAAGTAAAAATTTTAAACCTCTTATTGCTGTTCCATCATCTTATTCCAAAACTTTTGAAAGAGAACTTATCAAAAATGGTTTCAAAGTGGTGATTTATGCCAATCAACTTTTGAGAGCAACATATCCTGCTGTTTTAGAAACTGCTAAGTCAATTTTGAAAAATCAAAGATCTTTTGAAATTGAGAAAAAAATTATTCCAATCAAAAAAATTATTTCATTAGTCTAAAAAATTAATAACTCGATATTTATAATTTAAAGCATCTTTTTGAGTAAAAATTAGGCTAAAAACCCTAAAAAACCTAAAAAAATTCTTTACAGTTCAAAATATGAACGCTAAAATGTTCAATATATGAACATAAATAAAAAACATAATTCAGAGGATGAATTTAATTTAATGAGATCATTAAATAAAAATCCTAAATACTCTCAAAGAGAGCTCGCTGATGATCTTGGTTTCAGTTTAGGTAAATTAAACTACTGTTTAAAAGCTCTTCAAAAAAAGGGACTGGTAAAAATTAATAATTTTAAAAACAATAAAAATAAGATTAATTATATTTATCTTTTAACACCTAAAGGTATAGCCGCTAAAACAAAACTTACAATTAATTTTATGAAAAAAAAGATGCAGGAGTATGATGCGTTAAAAAAAGAAATAGGTAAATAAATGTGGTTAGTCTTTAAGATAAAAGAAAATAAAAGAAACTTTTTTAAAAAAAGTATTTTAAAAGAAATTGGTAAAAAAATTATTTTTTTCGAGCCAAAGTATAAAAAAATTATATTTAATAAAAATAAATACTTGAATAAGGTTAAAGCTTTAGTCCCAGATCATATATTTGTTTATTGTGAAAATTTAGAAAACTTAGTAACAGATAGATTAAAATACTTACAAGGATTAAAATTTTTTTATAAAGATTTCGTTAATAATCAAAAAGACATAGGTAAATTTATAGGTGAATGTAAAAAATTTGAGGACGAAAAAGGTTACCTTAATGAGAATTTCTTTTTGAAACTGAAACAAGACAAGGGTGTTTTTTCATCGGGACCATTAGCGAATTTATTTTTTACAATTCAAAGTCAAAGTAAAAAAAATTTTGAATTGCAAATTGAAAATAAAACTATGATAATTAATAAACAAAATTTTATTAAGTATCATCTAGTATAACTTATTAAAAATGAAAATTAACAAAAACCGTTATTTGTTAAAGTGCGGAGCTTTGCCTAATTTATAATGAAAAAAAATTATCTAGTTACAGGAGGATCAGGTTTTCTTGGATATAGTTTGGTAAAAAGACTTTTGCCCAAAAGTAACAAAGTTTTCGTTTTTGATAACAATTTTCGAGGTTCATTTAAAAAATTTTCTTCAAGGGGTAAAAAAAAACTTTATTTAGTAAGAGGAGATATAAGAAAAAAAAAAGATCTTTTAAAAATTGTAAAGAAAGTTGATGTTATATATCACTTAGCCTTTATAAATGGTACAAAATATTTTTATGAAAAACCAAAATTAGTTTTAGACGTAGGTATACAAGGTACAAAAAATATTTTAGAAATAGCTTCTCAATGTAAAAAAATTAAAGCATTTTATTATGCTTCTTCATCAGAAGTATATAATCAGCCAGATAAAGTACCCACAAATGAAAAAATTAAACTTGTGATACCAGACCCATTTAATTCTAGGTTCAGTTATGGAGGTGCAAAACTAATTGGTGAAATAATGACTATTAATTATCTAAAAGATACAAAAATAAAATTTAATATTTTTAGACCACATAATCTGTTTGGACCTGATATGGGTTTTGAACATGTGATTCCAGAGATTGTTAAAAAAATAATTATTTCTTCAAAAAAGTTTAAAAAGAAAAATTGCAAAATTATGATTCAAGGAAATGGCAATGAAACAAGAGCTTTCTGTTTTATAGAGGATGCGATAGATCAGTTGAAAATAATTGAAAAGTACTCGAGAAACTCAGAAATATACAATGTTGGTCAGACTAATGAAATTAAGATAAAAAAACTTATATTTTTAATCGGAAAATTCTTAAAAATTAATATAAAAATTAAATCAAAAAAACTTCTTGCAGGCAGTACCTCAAGGAGATGCCCAGATATTAGAAAGATAAAAAAAATTGGGTACAAAAATCATAATAATTTTTTAGAAGGTCTCGAAAAAACGGTTAATTGGTATAAGAATTACTATCTAAAATATGAATTTTAATAAAATAATAAGCTCAAACAGACCCTATATAATTGCAGAATTAGGAATAAACCATAATGGCAAAATTAAACTTGCTAAAAAAATGGTAAAAATTGCAAAAAAAATAGGAGCAGATTGTGTAAAATTTCAATTTTTTAATGCGGAGAAATTAATTTCAAAAAATGCACCTAAAGCACCTTATCAAAAAGTAAATAAAAAAAATACTCAATTAGAAATTATAAAGAAATGTGAAATAAATCTAAAAGAATTGAAACAATTAAAGTCTTTTTGTAAAAATATTAAAATTGATTTTTTATGTACTCCTTTTGACTTAGAAAGCTTAAATATTCTAATAAATATTGGCATTAAATCGATTAAAATTAGCTCATGCAACTTAACCAATATACCTTTTCTAGAAAGAGTTGCTAAAAGTAAATTACCTGTTTTTCTTTCTACAGGCATGGGAACTTTAGACGAGGTGAAAGATGCTTTTAAAATTTTAAAAAAGAATAAATTAATAATTTTTCAATGTACCTCTAACTATCCTTCTCTTATTTCGGAGTCAAACCTAGCTGTTTTAGATGTATATAAAAAATTATTTCGTATCCCTCTAGGTTACTCAGATCATACTAAAGAAAATACAAGTGCTCTTGTTGCATTAGGAATGGGAGTCAAGGTGTTTGAAAAACATTTCACATTATCAAATAAATTAAAAGGAATTGATCAGAAAGCTTCACTCAATACTAAAGATTTTGAAAATTATATTAAAGCTATTAAACAAGGATATCAATCTATTGGAGTTTCTAAAAAAGCACCTTCGGTTGCCGAAAAAAAGGTATCAATTTCTTTAAGAAAAAGTTTAGTAGCTGCTAAAGATATAAAGATTGGAGAAAAATTAAATCTCAAAATGGTAGAATTTAAAAGACCAGGAAATGGAATTCCTACGAAATTTCTAAAAAAATACATTGGAAAAACAATTAAAAAAAAAGTCTTCAGGGATTCATTGTTGAAAAAAAATCAATTTTATTTATAGGTAAATTATGAAAATTTTAGTAATTGGGTGTGGATCAACTGGAAAAAGACACATAAGAAATCTATTAAAATTAAAGATAAGTTCAAATCTTATACATGCTATCGATAATAGAAAAGATAGAATTAAAGAAGTAAAGAAATTAGGATTAAAAAATACTTATTTAAGCCTAGAAGTAGCTTTAAAATTGAACGACTACGATGCTGGAATAATATGCTCTCCTACATCATTCCATTTGAGTCAATGTATAAAACTTGCAAAAAATAAAATAAACTTATTTATAGAAAAACCATTATCTGCTAACTTAAAAGGCATAAACAGTTTAAAAAGACAAATCAATAAACATAATTTAACTGTTTTAATCGCATATGTATTTAGATTTGAACCAAGTATTAATTACATTAAAAATATTTTAAAAAAGAAAAAGATCGGGAAAGTATTGTATTACAGAGGTGAATTCTCTGAATACTTACCAGACTTTCATCCATATGAGGACTACAGAAAATTCTATATGGCAAGAAAATCAGATGGGGGTGGATCTATTTTAGACCAAAGCCATATCATGGATTTAGCTCATTATTTAATAGGGCCTTTCAAAAAAGTTTCAGCTTTTAACTCAAAGATAAGTTCCCTGGAAATCAAAGCGGATGATATAGCTGAGCTAACAATTAAAATGAAAAATAATGTTATTGCCTCAATTCATACTGATATATTTGGAAGAAAACATAAGAAAAAATTTGAGATAAAAGGCAAAAACGGAAATATTATTTGGGATTTTTATAAAAGAGAGGTGCAAATTTATCAGTCAAATACCAAGAAAGTAAAAATTATTAAAAACTTTAGAAAAGATTTCAATGATAATTATATTGAGGAAATGAGACATTTCTTAAAATGTTGCGTTAAAAAAAATAAAACTAGGGCAAATTTAGAGGTCGGGATTGACACTATGAAACTTATTCTAGCATCTGAAAAATCTAGCAAGATTCTTAAAGAGGTTACAATAAGATGACTTGTTTTTTGTCTACAAGCTGTTTTAGAGGAGAAAAATTATTTGATGCTATAGAAAAGTGTGGAGAATTAAGTGATAAAAAAGTTGAGATTTCAGCACCACATCCATATGAGACCTTAGACGAACTTAAAAAAATATTCAAAACTTTTGTGAAAAAAGATTATAATTTTGTTTTTCATAATTATTTTCCAACGCCCAAAAAATCTTTTGTTCTTAATATTGCCTCTTCAGATCAAGACACAATTAAATCCTGTGGAGAAATGTGTGAGTCCGTTATAGAGCTAAGCCCTTTCGCAAATTCTAATTTATATGGAATTCACGCAGGTTATCTGTCAAAAGCAACTGTTGCAAAGGATGGAAATTTCAAATTCGATGATTTAGAGCCGAATTATAAAAATTCTTTAAAGAATGCTACCACATTTGTAAATTCTATACATGCCAAATTTAAGAATAAAAATATTAATTTAGTAATCGAAAATCTATTTCCCTCTATTTCGAGACGCTCTTCATTATTTTGCAGTTTGGATGAAATAAAAGAATTTATGTCACTTATTCCAAAAGACGTTGGGCTACTTTTAGATCTTGGTCACTTAAATATCTCAAGCAATTTACTAGAATTTGACAAAAATATTTTTTTAGAAAAATTTCTTGATCTTTTTGGTCACAGATTACTTGAGGTCCATATATCAGAAAATAATGGAGTTAAAGATGAGCATTTAGCTGTAAGAAAAAATAGTTGGCAGTTAAAGGCAATTAAAAATATTTATGAAGTAAAGCCAAGTTTGTCTAAAAATAGAGTTTATTGTCTTGAAGCTCGGAATTCTGAAATCAATGATCTTAAAATTAGCTTATCTCTTATTAATAAAATAATTAATTAGAAAAATGAAAAATATTGTAATAATTGGCGGCGGCGGACACGCTAAAGTTTTAATAGATTTAATAAAAACACTTAAGAATTACAAATTACAAGGCATCATAGATCCAAAAATTAAAAAAGGGAAAAAAATATTTGGAGTAAAAGTTCTTGGAAATGATAAAATTTTATTATCACTTAAAAGACAAGGTTTAAAGAATTTGGCTTTAGGTATTGGAAGTGACGGTAATAATCAAAAAAGACTAAAGGTTTGGAGGGATTTAAAAAAAAAGGGTTTTAATTTTCCAGCGTTAATTCATAAAAATTCTTACACATCAAAAAATTCTGTAATAGGTCAAGGATCTCAAGTTTTTAATCAATCGGTTGTTAATGCAGGTGCGCAAATAGGTGAAATAAGCGTAATAAACACAAGTACTATAATTGAGCATGATTGCAGGATTGGCAATAATGTATTTACAGGTACAAGAGCTACAATTTGTGGCGGTGTAATTGTTGAAGATAATACTTTTATAGGAGCAGAATCATGTATATTGCCCAAAGTAAAAGTAAAAAATAATGTTTTAATTGCTGCAGGTGCGCTAGTAAATAAAAATTTAAGAAGTAAAATCAAAGTAAAAGGCATTCCAGCAAAAAAATTTTAAATAAAATGAAACAAAGTAAAAAAATTTCAAAACTTTTAATTAATAAAGACACATCTTTACAATCTGCCCTAAAAATTATCGAACAAGGGGAAGAAAGAATATGTTTTCTGATTGATGAAAATAATCGCTTAATACACACGGTTTCCGATGGAGATATACGTAGAGCATTAATAAGAGGATTAAATTTAAAAGATAAAGTTTCTAAAATGAAATTAAGGAAACCTACTACAATTAAAAAAGGTCTCAATTTATCTGAAATAAAAAAGAAATTTAATTCTAGAGTAAATATTATACCTGAGATAGATAATGAGGGTGTTATTACTGGCCTATTTAAACAAAAAAATATAAACAATTTTTTAGATATCAAATCTAAAGATGTTTTAATCATAGGCCTTGGTTATGTGGGACTCACTCTAGCTTTGGTTCTGGCGGATAATGGTTACGTTGTCCACGGATATGATCATGACAAAGAATTAAGAAATAAAATTAAAAAAAAAATACCACCTTTTTATGAAAAAGGTATGCAAGATCTTCTTGATACTCAGGTCGGACAAAACTTTAAAATTGTGGATAATATCAAGAATTTAGACCCCGATATCTACATCATTTCAGTGGGAACACCTTTTGATTTCAAAAAGAAAAAACCAAACATTTCTTATTTTCAGAAATCAATAGAGCTGATATCGAAAAACCTTAAAGTAAATGATCTAGTAATTTTAAGATCAACAGTTCCTGTTGGAGTTTCAAGAAATATAGCTAAAACTATACTAGAGAAAAATTCAAACTTGAAAGTTGGAGAAAACTTATTTTTAGCTTATTGTCCAGAAAGAACAGCTGAAGGTCAAGCAATACATGAATTAACTAATTTACCACAGATAGTTGGTGGTTTTTGTGAAAAAAGCACTGAATTAGCGTCTAGATTTTTTAATGAGTATACACATACGATTATAGACGTGAACGATTTAGAATCATCTGAAATGTGCAAACTTTTGGATAACACTTATAGAGATACAATCTTTGCTTATAGTAATCAAATGGCTTTGTTGTCAGAAAAGATAGGACTTAATCTTTCTCAACTAATTGATAAGGTCAACATTGGCTATGAAAGAAATAAAATTCCTAAACCATCACCTGGAGTAGGCGGCCCTTGTTTAACAAAAGATCCTTACATTCTAAATTATAACTTTAAGAAGGCTGGTTTGCGCGCAGATGTAAGCATGTCTGCCAGAAAAATTAACGAACTTATGGTTTATTCAATAGTAAAAAAAGTAAAACGTTTCTTAAAAAATACAAATAAGAATATAAAAACTTCAAAAATTTTTATTTTAGGATTGTCTTTTAAAGGAAATCCTGAAACTTCAGACACTAGGGGATCTAGCTCAATCGATCTAATTGAAATTTTTAAGAAAAAAGAAAAATGTAAAAATATTTTCTTACACGACCCAATAATAAAAGGTAAAGAAAAAAATCACCTAGGATATAAAATAATTGATCTTGAAAAAGGATTTTCTAAAGCAGATGTTGCAATATTTATGACTAACCATAATTTTTATAAAGATTTAAAGATTGTGAGACTAATTTCTCAAATGTCTAAACCATCTTTGGTTTTTGATACATGGCAAATTTTTGACTCTTCAAAAATTCAGAGTTATTCACACATTAATTACACAAGCATCGGACAAGATTTAAACTAACATTTTTATGAAAATTATTCCTGTAGCAAATCCAAATATCGGGATAAATGAGGCAAAGGCTGCTTACAAAGTCATTAAGTCTGGATGGGTAAGTATGGGAAAAAAAGTTGAGGAGTTTGAAAAAAAAATTGCAAAATTTACGAACACGAAATATGCGATTGCCATGAATAATGGAACCTCCGCTTTAGATGCGTTGTTATCAGCATTTAATATAACGAACAAAGATGAAGTTTTAGTTCCATCTTTGACTTACGTTTCAACAGCAAATGTAGTGATGTATAAAAATGCAAAAATTAGATTATGCGATAGTGACAACAAAACGTTTAATACTAATAAAGATTTTCTAGAAAAAAGCATCACTAACAAAACAAAATTAATAATAGTAACAGATATGAAGGGAATGCCTGTAGACTACGATCTTATCAAAAAAATATCTTCCAAAAGAAGAATTCCAATTATCGCTGATAGCGCAGAATCTTTAGGTGCAAGTTATAAAAATAAACTAATCGGCAGTCAACTTATAGCTCACTCTTTTAGTTTTTTTGCTAATAAAAATATCACCACTGCAGAGGGGGGGATGGTAGTAACAAATAACAAAAAATTATATGAGAAGTTAAAAATAATAAGAAACCAAGGCCAGATAGGTAGATATAATCATGTTTTATTAGGAAATAATTTTAGAATGACAGATATAATGGCATCCATAGGGATTGAACAAGTTAAAAAGATAAAAAAAATTACGACTGAGAAGAATAAAATTGCAAATTTTTACAATAAAGAACTTTCTAAAATTTATCAGATCCAAATTCCATACATTCCAAAGTACGTTACTCAGCATTCTTGGTATAATTATAGTATTAAAGTAGATGAAAAATTTAGAAATAAACTTGTAAAATATTTGAAAAAAAATGGAATTGAGACTAGATTATCTTTCCCGCCAATACACATTCAGCCTTATTATGTTAAAAAATTTAAATATAAAAAAAATTTGTGCCCAAATGCTTATAAGGCATACCTAAAATTCATAGATTTACCAATTTGGTTTGGTTTAAAAAAGAGTTCCCAAATAAAAATAATAAATGTAATTAAAAGTTTTTTTCGTAATGGCAATTGTTGAAAAAAGAATATTTCTTTTTCAAGGAGCAGGAAGATCTGGATTGGAGCTAATAGTATCTCTTTTAGATGGACATGAGGAGTCATTATGTTTACCTTTTACACTCAAATTTCTTAATATTTGGAAAACAAATAAGTTAGATTTAGTGAGTGATAAAGAGATTATAATTGACACGTTTCTTAATAAATCAAAATTAAAAAGATTTGAAGATGATCGAGCCAATTATGGATATGTGGATATAAAAGTTTTTAAAAATACTTTTAAAAACCTTATTAACGAAAATAATATTTCTTTTAAAAATACGTTTAATGCAATATTCTACAGCTACGCTTTATCTATAAAAAAAGATATTTCAAAGATTAAAGTTTTTTTTGCTGATAGTTACTACCATTACAATGAAATAGAAGAATATTTAAAGTATTTTTCCAATTTAAAGTTCATTAGGATAATTCGAGACCCAAGATCCAACATTTTCTCATTAACCAGACATTTATTAACTTATCAAAAAACAATGCATCCACCTCTCGGCCCATATAGAACAAGAAGTCTGCCAGTTCATATTTTAAAAGATATAATGCTGCAATCTTTTAAATTTTCAACTGATAATGAGATAAAATATAAGTCTATATATAAAATTATAAAATATGAGGATGCATTAAACAGTACTGAAAATTTAATGAGAGATTTGTGCTCGTGGGTAGGAATCAAATATAATAAGATTTTGTTGGAAACTACAAGAAATAAGATTAAATATTCTACTTTTAGCAAAACAAAAAATAAAATTATTGATAAAATAGAGAAAGATATTTCACTTTCATGGTTGGAAGAAATCAATTCATTAAATCTTAGAGCCTATGAATTTATTTTTCTAAATATTTTAAAAAAATTTCATTATAAACTTGCTTTCAAAGATAATAAAACTAACAAAATTTTAGGCTTTTTAAGCTGCTTATATCCTTGGGAAAGTGAGTTTGTTCCTAAATTGATAATCATTGATAAAAAAAATAAAAGAATAAATTACTATAATTTTTTTAAAGCATTATTTTTCTTTTTCTCAAATATTTTTGGTTTTTTTATAAGTAGATTAAAATTATATTTTTATATTTTGAGAGGTGATTTTTTTAATGTCTATAAACAAATTTAAAAAAAAATACACTTTACGTTCCGAAAAAATTTTCCTAAGACCCGTTATGAGAAAAGACGTTTATGGAGATTGGTGGAAGTGGCTAAATAATGGAAAAATTACAGAACTTATGGACAAAGGATATGAAAAAAATACCATAAGCAGACAATTAAGATATTATCAAAAAATACAACGTTCAAAAAAAGATTTGTTATTCGCTATATGTCTTGTAAATCAAAAACATATTGGGTGCGTTGGTTTGCATCAAATTAACTACAAAAAAAAACAAGCCCAATTTGGAATAATAATAGGAAATATAAGATATCATGGCAAAGGAATAGGAAAAAAAGTTTGGAGTATGATTGTTAAATTTGGATTCGAAAAATTACATCTTAGGACAATTAATACCATGATTGTTAAAGAAAATAAGGCATCTTTAAAGATTGCTAAATCTTTGGGGTTTAAGACTCAAAAAATTTTTAAAAATTTTATTATTAAAAAAGAAAAAAGATATGATTACATTTCTTTATTTTTAAAAAAAAATAACTGGAAAAATAAATATACCTAAATTAAAATATGAGTAAAATTGATATTTATTGTACATTAGGCCCATCCTCAATTAATAAAAAGTTTTTAAGATATATAAATGGTAAAGTTTCTTTAGTCAGACTTAATATGTCTCATTTGGATATTAAAAAACTAACTGAAACAATCAATTTCATAAAAAAGAATTGTTCAGTTCCAATATGTATTGATACAGAGGGAGCTCAAATTAGGTCTAAAGTAAGAGTAAAAAGAAGGTACAAAAAAAACCAAAAAATAATTCTTAATCGAGTAAAAGGAAATTTTAATTTGTATCCCGAAAATATTTTCAAAAAATTAGAAAAAAAAGATTGTTTAGATATAGGATTTGATGGATTAGAAGCGAAAGTAATTAAAAAAGATAAAAACAAAATTTATCTTTCTTGCTTAAAGGATGGCTTACTTGAAAACAACAAAGGAATTCATATTAAAAACAGAAAAGTCAAAATGAATTATGTTACCAAGAAAGATATTGAAGCGATAATTATAGCTAAAAAATTGAATATTAAGAATTTTGCTTTATCTTTTACAAGTAGTGCTAGTGATGTAATCAAATTTTCAAAGTTGCTTCCTGCAAGTAAAAAGATTTATAAAATTGAGACTTTGATAGCTATGAAAAATCTCAAATCTCTTTTTAAAAAAGGAAAAAATTTTCTTATTGATAGAGGAGATTTGTCTAAAGACATTGGAATAGAAAATGTCCCAGTTGCTCAAAGACACATTTTTAAAGTCAAAAAGAAATTTATTAACAGAAAGGTTTCAATTGCTACAAATTTCCTAGAAAGCATGATAGAAAAACCTTTCCCTACTAGGGCAGAGGTAAACGATATATTTAATGCTTTGGAAATGGGTGCTAACGGTCTAGTTTTAGCTGCAGAAACAGCTGTAGGAAAACATCCAAAAGAGTGTGTAGATCTGATAAGAAAAATTATAAAAGCCTATAAAAATCAAAATAAAAAATTTTTGAAATGAAACAAATAAAAGTTTTGATTGTCGGCGCCGGGAGAATAGCCGGTTTAAATGAACTAGATCGCTTGAGAATAAAACCATGTACACATTACGGAGCTTTTAATACAAATAAAAATTTTAAAGTAGAAGCTGTAGTTGATCATAACTTTTCCAGAGCAAAAAAATTTGCAAAATTATTTAAAATTAAAAGTTTTTCCTCTGTTGGAAATGCATTAAAAGTGGTCAGGCCCGATCTTGTTACAGTTGCTGTTCCTTATTCAAAACATTTTTCCGTTATAAAAAAATGCTCAATATCAAATTTTAAACCTAAAATAATTTTTTGTGAAAAACCGTTATCTGATAATTCCAAAAATGCTAAAGAAATAATAAAAATTTGTGAAAGAAAAAAAATTCAACTTTTTGTAAACAATAGAAGATTAGATGAACCTTATCAAATTTTAAAAAATATTTTGATAAAAAAATTTAAAAATAAGATTACTTCCGTTAATGCTAATTGTAGCTCGGGTATGCATACGATTGGTTCTCATCTTTTGGATTTATTAAGATATATTTGTGGGGACGTAAGTTATATTTTTTCAATTAAAGATAATACCTATATTAAACGTCTTCCTTATAGTAAAAATTTCACTAATAAAGATCCTCGCATTTCATCAATATTAAAATTTAAAAATGGTATTATTTGCACCTTCAATTGTTCTGCCAAATTAGATTATACTTACTTTGAAATAGAAGTTCTATGTAAAGATGGAAAAATCAGAGTCTCAGATAATGGTAAATTAATTGAATATTGGGTTAAAAAAAAACCTAAGAGGTCAACTTTATCATTTGGATTAAGGAAAAAAACAATTAGATTTAAAAATAAATCTCTCTTTGCAAGGATTTCCAAATATATATTTGCCTCCAGAAAAATTAAAAATAATTTAATTTCTGGCAAAGAGGGTTATAATACTTATAGACTTATCGACTTAATGATAAAATCATCAAAAAATAATAAAAAGATTTATGCATAAAAATATTCATAACGAAAATAATTTGATTGAAGAATTATATAAAGATGGAATTATAAAAATTAAAAATATTCTTGATACAGAAATTTTAGACAAAATTATAATCGCAAAAAATGAAATTTTTACTAACTTCCCGTTTGGACAGGATAAAAATTATGAAAAAATAGATAATGGGAATACAACAACAGGTGATTATCCAATAAAAAATTTATTAGATCTAAATCCTATTTTTAAAGAAATAATTAAAAACGAGAAAATTAAATATTTAACAGAAAAAGTATTGGGTAAAGATTACTATTTAACAAATATGAGTATGAGAAAAATTCCAAATACAGATCATATTTTACATACTCATAGAGACTATTGTGGAGGCTTAAGTTTTTCTTTGCTTTTAGATGATATATCACTCGATCAAGGTGAAACTTTTTTCTACAAAAATAGTCACAAAAACCCACCACCAAATTTTGTTGATATTAATGATGAAAAATACGAAAAAATTTCTACAACAGGAAATGTTGGAGATATGTATTTTTGGTTTCCAGATAGCTGGCATGGCAGAAACTTGAATTTAACAAAAAATCAAACCTGCATTTTGATGGGTGACTTTGAAAATACAAATACTAGAAGAAGATCAACTTATATATACGATAAACCTTCAAATAATAAAATGGGCTTTCTAAACAAAATATTTTCAAATATTGGAAATAATCCCAATAATTTATTTAAACATTTTATTTATTGCATCTTAAGATTTAAGTTTTTGAATAAAAAGGTAGATAAAGAAAAAACAATTTATACAAGACTAGGACTTGATAATAGTTTTAATGATAATTTTACTTTCAAAGATTACTTAGGAAAAATAAGTATTAAAAAATTTTTTAAAGTTACAATTTTAAGCACAATAAAAGTATTTATTGGAAATAAGTTTTACTACAAGCTTAAAAACGCCATCAAGAAATGAAAATACAAGTATGTAATAGGTGTGGAATGCACGAAACAAGTGCATTAATTAATTTTGATAAATTTGGCATTTG
>MDTC01028826.1_pt1 | contig 17011 bp, 22 predicted proteins | sample 811181 | NCBI WGS metagenome assembly MDTC01 (sample SAMN05326644, study PRJNA326480) | marine metagenome | isolation source: seawater | place: Pacific Ocean: North | collected 2011 | reverse complement strand
TGTTGTTGTTGGAGGAACAGTTGGTGTTGTTGTTGGAGGAACAGTTGGTGTTGTTGTTGGAAGAACAGTTGGTGTTGTTGTTGGAGGAACTGTTGGAGGTGTTGTTGTGGTAGTTTCTGGAATACATTCACAAACACATTCACAATAAGCATCACAATTATCGCACTCTTCTTGAATAACAACATAACCTGCTGTGTTAAAACAATATTTATACTTCGTTTCTCTAAGAACAAACCCCGGAGGACATGTGGGACATGAACATTCATGACTGTCGCATGGATCGGGACATGGAGTTGGTGTAGGAGTAGGTTCTGTTGGTGGTACTGTTGGTGGCTGTGTTGGTGGCTGTGTTGGTGGTACTGTTGGAGGAACTGTCGTTGGCTCTGTGGTAGGAGGAACTGTCGTTGTTTCTGTCGTCGGAGTTGTTGTTGGAGGAACTGTTGTAGTAGTAGGAGTAGGAGTTGGTGTGGTCACTGTTGTGGTTGTTGGCGTGGTTGTTGGACAACAGCAATCCCTTAAATTGTCTGGTAAAGCTCCAGAATAGTATGCAGCGTCCGAACCATATTTTAATATTTGGTCCAGTTCATTTTTAACTATTTGCTTAGCCATGATCCTAGAAGGCAATTCCTATTATAGATAATATTAAAGATGTAATTACTTTATACTAATACACCAAATCAGCAATCACATATTAGAAACTTTATTAAATTTAGACATAGCTGAAGCTATAATTTGATCCATATTATAGTATCTATATTCAGCTAATCTACCTCCAAAAATACTTTTATTTTCATAGTTTAATAGTTTTTTATAATTATTATAAATAAAGTCATTTTTTTTATTATTAATAGGATAGTAAGGTTCCTGGGTATCTTTAAAATTAGCTGGGTATTCTTTAGTAATTATAGTTTTATCATTATCATTAAAATGAAAGTGTTTATGTTCTATAATTCTTGTATATGGAATACGTTCCTCTGTATAATTTATAGCTGCATTACCTTGATAATCTTTAATATTGTATTCTTCGCTTTTGAATTGTAAACTTCTATAATCCAATTCACCATATTCATAATTAAAAAATTTATCCAGAGAACCTGTGTAAACTATATATTTACATTTTTTATCCCAATAGTCTTGTTTTTTAAAATAATCTGTTCCTAAAACTACTTCAATACCATCAATCATTCTGGCTAATAATTTGGAATAACCATCAATGGGAATACCTTGGTATTTATCAAAATAATAATTTTCATCAAAGTAAAATCTAATAGGCAATCTTTTAATAATAGAGGCAGGTAAATTTTTAGGATCAGTATTCCATTGTTTTTTAGTGTAACCATAAATAAATTTGTAATAAATTTCTTCGCCAACTTGAGATAAAGCCCATTCTTCTAAATTTTGTGGATTTCTAAGATTATACTTTTCTTGATTGATTTTTAATATAGCCTCATTAGGAGTCCTCACACCCCAAAGTTGATGCAACGTCATGAGATTGATAGGGAATGAAAATAGTTTTTGCTGGTAAGAGACTTTAGGTTTATATATAAAATTATTAAAATTAGAAAATTGTTTGACATAATCCCATATTAAATTATTATTGGTATGAAAAATATGTGGACCATATTTATGTATATGTATATCGTTCTTTAATTCAGTATAGCAATTGCCGAAAGCATGCTCTCTTTTTTCTAGAATTAGACATCTTTTGTTGTGTTGTTTAGCAAGATTTGCGAATACGCAACCAAATAGTCCTGATCCCACTATTAGATAGTCATACTTCATCGCTAGTGTTTTTTATATTCTCGTATGTTACTATATTTTTGTGATTGTCCGTTCCTTTGAGGACATATTCATCAAAGTATATATAAGGTTCGCTATAAATATCTGTAATATCTATAGGTCTATGATCACCTCTATGAATATCTTTAACCACTGATGGTACATCGTTTGTTATAATATAATATTTTGCTTTTGGACATTTTGAGATAATAGCAAAAATATCTCTATATGGAAGATGCTGGAAAACATCTTTAATTAAAATCAAATCATATTCTCCGTAGCTGTCATAATTCATAGCCTCGGTATGAATAAAACGGAAATTTTCCTTATTTTGAAATCTTGAAGTAGCTTGCTTTATGGCTATTTTTGAAATATCAATGCCAGTTAATTGTATTTCATCTGATAAATCTAAATGAGATATCATCAAACCATCACCACAACCTACATCTAAAATACTTTTAATATTATTTTCTTGTATGAACTTATTTACATATTTAATATATGGAAGAGATTTTTCTCTTGTAGATCCAGGCATCAATTCGCTGGTGCTTACAGGTTGAATATATGCGGACTCAAACATACTGTTACCCATAAGGGTTGATGCATCTTCGAAAAATGTTTTATAGTGACCTTTATCGATGCAGTTTAGATTATTTGGGTATTCTGACCAAAGTTTTGCTATGTTGAATTTAGCATCAATAACCCTGTGTTGATATACATTACGATTTTCTAGGAAGCCTTCTATATATTTCTTATTAGGTCTTACATCCGAGATTAAATTTAATTTATTACCAAATTTAGACCATGCTAATTTAAAAGTATCTTTATCTCCACAAACATAGTTATATATGAAATCATGATTTTCATTTAAAAATAAAGAATATAATAAAGCGTCAATATGTAAAGTTTTATTCATACATATCAGACCACTTTCGAACTCTGGTAAATCATCCTCTCTGATTTGTAAAATATTCCATATTGGATTGGGCTTAGAATAATCCCAAATGTGCGTATGTTGATTCCATGTTCCTAATTTTGGTACTTGATAATTTTTGGCTTTAACATGAAGCCTTCCGGATGTTTGATTGAACAGGTCGATATCTGAACAAAATAAAGCTTGATGCTCTTTATATAATTCGGTGTTTAATAAATCTTCGGGTTGTATGTGTAGGAAACAATCACTATCTATAAATAAAATAGTTTCAAATTTACTATGAGTCATGCAGTATGGTTTGATGGGATATCCTCTAAGATTACCAGAAAAGGGATATGATCGCGCAACAACTTCTGCATTTATTATTTCTACTTTATCCTTATATCTGTCTGTTAGGTCTTTAAATAAAGGTGATATAAACTCTTGTTCTCCAACGTACCATAATTCTGAAGGTAGGTCTGACTTTAATACATCATAAATGTATCTTAGGTTCATGTAAGCATTAGTGCCATACTTCCTACCCCCTCCTGATGTAACTATACCCGTACCAGACCATAAAGATTGTAATTCTCGATAATCCTTATTACCTATAAATGGTATTTGTCGTTTAGAGGTAAAGATTTGAGATTTTTTAGTAAAATCTAAAGGGCTATGAGTCATCTATAAATCTCTTTCCAGTTTTCCCAATCGTGGTCTTCTGCTTCACTTTGCTTATATTTCTTAAACTTTATTTTTTGTTTATGTTGTATTTTATCATCAGCAAATTTCTTATTTTTATTTTTATTTTTACATTTTCTAATTTCTGATTTAGAATCATCTGAATCGAAGTTATTCATTTTTATTACGAATCCTTATAAAATAATTGTTCCCACTTAAATAGGTTGCATGAAAATTTATGCCAATCAGGAGGGTAAAGATTGACTTTATTGTTGTTAACCCAAGGGTCTGGTGCATAGATATTTTTTTTAGTATTCATGCTAGAGAGATATGCTGACCACCAACAAAAAGTACTGTTACTTAGAACATTCATATTAGCTAAATATATTATATAGAATTGATGGTATACGTCAAGATCATCGACAAATATTGTATTTTTTAATAATAATTTTAAATCCATTACTTCTTGTTTAACGCTATTAATATCATCACTTACTATAAATAAATAATCATAATTAAAATTTTTAATAATTTTCAAATAATTTTTAATGCTAATGAAGTTATATATATGTTTGTAATTAGTGTAGTCTCTTCTTCTGACATGAATAGTCAATATTTTGTCCAATCGACAATTTTGAGATTTAATTTTTAAATACGATCTTGCGTTATTTAATATTTTATTATTAGGCTTTAATTCTTTATTAATTATTTGAGTAAAATTTTTATAATATTTAATATTTTGAAAAAACCCTGCGATATCTATGTTGTTATGAGACAAAAGATTTTCATCAAATTCAAAAGGATTATCTTCAATATATTTTTGATTTTGTTGATGTATGAAATCAAAAGGTTTGTATGTTAAGCTATTATCGAAAAAATTTGCGAAATGTCTAGAAGGATTTAAGTGAAAATTTGTGTCATGTATTTTAGATAAAATCTTACATATAGAATACTGGAAAATTTGATTTCCAAATCTACCATAATTTTCAGAATTAAAGTTTTCGCAAGTAATCATGTGTCATTTATTATGTATACAGGCTTATTGATTAATTCATATTTTTCATCAAACAGATATAAGTATTTATCCAAGATAGGTAAATCTTCATAATTTAGTAATATATTTTTGTAGTCGTTATAGCTATGAGCATTAGGTACAATATCGGTAATATCGTGGAAGACACCATATTCTGCACTTAAAAATTTAATATCTTGTTTTTTATAGAAATTAACAAAATTTCTTGCTTTAATCATCATTTTAATTTTATTTTCAGTGCCTATAGTATAATTTGCATGAAACATTATTATATCTTTAGGTATATTAAAAGATTGACCATCCCACTGTCTAAATTGACTAGATACATTAAAAAATCTATCAGATAAAAATTTAGCTTTCACTTGGTTGATACTGTGGTTAATAGCTTCTTGATCACATGGGTACTGGTCATATGTATCTTTTAAATTGTGAAAAAATATTTTAGTACTATTGTTAATTCTGCAAATAAAAAATCCAGCACAATACTCTCCCTCTCCGTCTGGGCCAGTTCCTTTTTGAAATGCTATATCGTAATCTCCTAATTGATCTAGACACTCATCTACAAATGCGTCATAGAACTCTATATCAACATCTGACCAAATAAAAAATTCATCATTTTCTCCAACAGCATCCAAGTATATGTCTATTTTCCTTTCCATCATTTCCCTCCAACCAATGTCGTAGTAATTTCCAGTACTACACATTTGTGGTTCTTCATAAACCTTTATTTCTAATTCAGGTTCATATTCCAGAACACTTTTCGTAAATATTTCCTGACACAAAAAGTCATGAGACTTTGTGCTCATAGTGTATAATTTCATCTTGACTTTCCTAAGTATCCTTATATATTTATACAGGTCCGGTGAGTATATAATATATCTATGGGGTTATCTTATTCTCCTGCTACACTAACATCATCTACATCAAGGCTGACTCTAATAGTATAAATTTTAGTAATAGTATCCACACCTAGAGAAGAACTGATTGAAGTACTAGTGCTTATAGTTGTCTTTGCTGGTCTGTCGTCACTAGCTGTGTTAGCCCACTTGTCTGAAAATGCTTCACAAATATTATACATGACTTCTCTTATATCCCCAGTATTAGGGTCTGATTTTGTTTGGTCAAGGTCATTGAGCGAAGCAAAAGGTATAGTTAACTCTGTAGCACTAGCAGTTAAGCCAGAGAACCAGCCTGATGGTGAAGCGTCGAAGGCCATTTATATCTCCTTTGTATTTTTAGATTAAAACTAATTATATTATACACTAAAGTATTGGTTTTATAATACCAAAACCTTGATATTTTCTTGAATTAAATGATTTATTTGCAAGAGGTATAGCATTTTTCTTTAATTTTGACATCATTTCTTGCATACTCATTCTTGCTCCATTATTTTTTTCTTTATATTCTGATAAATATAATGCAGCAACCCCTGAAGCGAAAGGATTACTCATACTAGTGCCTGTCATTAGTGCGTATTTATTGTTAGGGACAATACTCATGATATCAACACCTGGAGATAAAAAATCTAAACTATCTCCACTACAAGTAAAACTCCCTCTGTTGAAATTTTTATCAATAGCACCAATGCTAAACGTTTTCTTGAATTTAGCTGGGTACATTATATCCACATCAGCCCCAGAGTTCCCTGCTGCACAAAATATTAAACATTTCTTTTTTTCAGCATATTCTATAGACTTTTCAATTCTTGGACATTTATAACCTGAACCTAAAGACATAGTAATGATATCTGCACCATGATCTGCGGCATATTTTATAGCCTTGGCTATATGATCCATTCTTCCAGAACCATTATCATTCAATGCTTTTAACGCTAGTATTTTAGCTTGCGGAGCTACGCCGACCATACCCACCCCATTATCTTCACCAGCTATTGTGCCACAAACATGAGAGCCGTGACCATTTCTGTCAATAACCTCAGATTTGTTTTTTATAAAGTCATAACCTCCGACAACATTATTTTTAATATCAGGGTGCTGAGTGTCGCAACCTGTGTCTATAACAGCAACTACAACACCAGCCCCACGACTTTTCGACCATTGTTTATCAACCCCTAGCTTTTTAATTTCCCAACCTAAAGTTTGAGGGTCATCTGGGCTTAAGCTATGCAAGTCTTCTCTGATATATGGTAATAATTCACATTTATTATTTATCATTTATATCTATATCTCCATTTAGTATTTGATTAATCAACTCTTTTGTTTGTGTTATCCATTCTATATAATCACTAACTCTTGTACTACACCCTATATCTCCATAGTCAGAATCGCTCTTGCCATCGGTAGCAGAAACATAGGAATGAATACCGGCTAATTTTTGATCAATAAATAAACCGCCACCACTATCACCAGGACATATCAAAAACTCTAATTCAGTTTTTTCTCCTGCGTGAACTGAATACTTCAGTACATTCTTGGTTGTACCATCCACAATATTAGAACCTGCTCTTCTTACATTATCAAAAGTACTACTTATCCATCCGGTGTTAAAGTCTCCATGATGTCCCCAACCAGACAAACCACAAACTTTACCTACTTCGTCCTTATCTGTATATAATTTTGGATAAAAATCTAGTTTTAAAGGTTTAGCTAATCTTGCTATTGCTATATCATTATATCCTATTTTACTAGCATCATATTCACCATGCACAGCAATTAGAGAACAGGGATAAGCCTCGTTATTATATAAAACATGCTGTGTAATTGTTCCATGAACAATATGTGCAGCTGTTAGTATATGATATTCGTCTATCACAACACAAGATGCTCTAAATTGACTATTCATCGAGTCTCCCATAACTCCCAGAATAGGAAGTACGCACTCGTATTTTTTTCCATATTCTACATATTTAGAATCAGAAACAGAAGGGTCTATTGTACCACAATAAGCCTGAATAGGCAAAAGCATTAAAAATGCTAATACAAGGTATTTCATAAAATACCCCTTTCTAATAAGGAATAATAACCTTATTATAATACACCTTATTTATATGGCTTATTTTTTATTTTATCTAAATAATTTTCACAGTCTTTTATAACATCTTCATTCCAGCTTTTGTAATTCATTAGATGTCCAAATATAAAGTGACACCATTTATCGCATAGGGTAATAAGATTGTCTTCATCTAATTCTTTTGATGGGTCTAAATGAACCGGTACAATATGGTGTACCTCCGGTTTCTTACATGATCCACAAGCTTGACAACATGGTTGTTTTTCTATATGTTTCTTTCGTAGCGCCGCCCATCCCGGCGCTCTTACTGCGTAACGAACTTTTTTATTAAAAGGCCACATCATAGAATACTTGCTGCTATAAGACATCCTTTGGATACTGAGTGTAAAGGATCAGATGCGTGCTCCACACTCTCTATATTCAAAGGAAACCCTGACTCCAATAACTTTTCATTAAGTTTTTCAACATAACCTTCTGCACGAGAAGTGCCTCCAGCAACTACAATTTTTATTGGATTCTTAAATTTAGGTAAAGCTTTGTGACCATCCAATGCTGCTGAAAGTTGTTTAGCTGTATATTCTATCAATCTTTCATAATATGAGGATACTGCATTTAATACGGCATTTTCATTTGTTTCCCCTACTTTAAAACCGCCACCCTCCTTTTCAACCTGAACAACACTATCAGGTTCTCCTGTTGCAACAGCACTCATTCTATCAACCCAATCCCCTGACTTCGTTGTGCTAAATACGACTGTAGGTTCGCCATTAAGCATCACGCATACGTTAGTCATACCAGCACCACAGCTAATACCTATACCTGTATAATCTGACTGTTCTAATTCAGCATAACACAATGCTTCAGCTTCATTTATGGCTTTTGCATCATGCCCTGTTTCAGCCAATATTGCTTTAACAACATCTTCATGATAGCCTACATCAAAGTCATCATCTTCTTGATCCACTGGCTGTGCAGGAACACAGAAAACTATTTTTTCACCCGGCTCTGAAGCTTCTCCGACTACTTCTTTTATAATATAAGCTAAAATTCTCTTAGCCTCCTTTTCTTTAACAGATACTACCCCTCTATACATAGGTCTACGAGCAGTTTCATTTCTTTCTACCGCTTTTTCTATAGCGTCTTTTCCTAAAATAATAAAAGAACCATCTTGATCTTTTACGAATATTTTACCAGCCAAACCTTTTTCTATCATTTTAGTAGCAATAGGAGTATTAGGCTTAATAACATAAAAAGCATCTCTAAAATCTTTAAATATAATTTTATCTTCTTGGTATTGAGACATTACGATAAAACTAGTACCAACATCTAATCCTTTACTCATATCATCTACCTTTCATGTTTTTTAGCTTACTAATAGCTGATTGTGTATTGTCTTTGGACTCAGTAGTTTGCCCTAATTCTTTATGTTTTGCTTCCATATTCGATGTCTGCAATCCCATAACTATTTTAGTGTCATCTATAGAGATAGCATTCTGTTTCTGGTTAGCGCTCTTACGGTCTTCTTTAGTAAAAAAGTCCATATTTTTATTATGATTATTTTTATTCAAAAGATATTTTTCAAATAAAATACCTGATGAAAATATAATAATTAATAGCAAAAAAACAAGTATAGTATCTAACATATAAATGTCCTGTTAAGAATAGGGTCTATATTAGATACACCAAACAGCGTTTATATGTCGAGATATTGACCGATTTAAATATTCACAAATGCTTTAGATTCGTTATGAGTTAAGAATGAAGCTATAGTATATCTAACGCCTTTGGTTATTGTTGTTACCCCATGAAGATACTTTAAAGTACCGGGGAAGCATATAGAATACCCCTCCTTAGCAATAACTTTTATATTTAATTCAGGGAAATGTAAGACCCCACCTTCAAAATCTTCATTTAAAAAAGTGATACATGCATAGTGTCTCCACGGAAATTCATGAGCAGGGCAATCTTCAGGGTTCTCAGCATCAGCATGTGGTTGTAAAGCATAACCTTCAGGCCATCTTGCTAGACTAAGATGTTCGCAGTAGATAGGGTCTTTATTGTCAGACTGTTCAGTAATTAAAGATATTCCTTTTCTGATTACATTTGTCATAATACTTTGTGTATCTATATCTGTTATGTCGTGATGAAATAAAGTCCTACCCTTCCAGTAATCATTAGGGTCTACATTACCCCAACTATCTATATGATTGTCTAGATAATTTTGTAGAGTCCTGATTTGCTCTTGACTACTAATCCCTTGAAATTGTATCGGAAACGACATTTGGATTACCTTTCTTTCTATTACTACTATCTAATGCTGTTTGATGGTCTTTAAACTTATTCCCATAAACATCTTCACCATTATGATATCTTCTACCATTACCATTTTTCTTATACTTATCTAGTTCACTCCTTTCCCTCCCATGTTCTGCTGCACACTGCCTTTCTTGCTCAACGATATTTTCGTCAAGAATTTGCGTTGCTGAGACTATTTCGTACTGATCTATAAAATGTCTAGGGTATGGTATAACGCACCCAATGTAATCACCTTTTTTTATTTTTATTTTATGATTAGGTCTTGTAATTCTCAAATTAAACGTAAAGTCTCTTCTCAGATTATCTGACTCGATAACTCCTGTCATATGATATATGCCATCTATAAAATAATTCGGGGGATTGATTGTCATTAAGTTTACACCGTCTGGTGTCCTAAGCGCAAATGTACTTTGCACCGTAAATGTACCCATACCAAAATGACTCCTAACACTCTGTAAACCTGTCCACTTTGTATGAAATTCTTCGTCTTCATGTGTTACGATAACTTGATCTGGAGTATTACCTCCCTTCCACTCCACTGTGAAATTGTACAAGCTACGCAGGACAAAGCCATGCTGATTACCCATCACTAGAGGTAAACAAAAATATGCATGTTTCACAAACCAATCTCTTTTTGCTTCACCTTTTAGAGACTTATACAACATACTTAAATTTGCTTCAGTCTGAAGCACTTTATCATGAGATATTGCGGCAATGTAATTTTCTGGCACTAATTTAGTCATACGAATAAAAGTTCCCTTCATATTATATTTCTGTAATTAAATTTAATTTATGTACAAACTTTTCTTTATACAACTTATCGATATTAATATCAGCTGAAGATATTTTTTTTAATTTATCTTTTAATTTTTTTGTATGCTCTTTTTGTATATTTATAGCATTTTGTCTTATGCTTTCTCTTTGTTCTAATGTTGGGTAATGGAGTAGTAATTTCTTTACTGATGCAGCTACGCTTCCTGCGTTGTCATCTGCTATCAAGCAGTTATTTTCTGTAAAAAATACATCTCTACCTCCTATAGATTTGGTGGAAACTATAGGTAGTCCACATAATAAATATTCTACACTACTATACATTGCACCTTCAATTCCAGATAAGCATAAACCTATTTTTGATTTATTTAACAGATTATTAATCTCTTCTTTATCTATATGCTGGTAGTATAAAGTAAAAGGATTATTTTGATTAGCTATTAATGAGAGATGGCCTTCCTTGGTATATGGATGAAGATATTTGCTACCTGAAGTTAAATATAAAACATTACTCAATTCATAAGAGAGATGATGTCTTTTAAACTCACACATTCTGGCCGTATATACACAATCCCAAATCTTATTACAAATCTTTATATTGAAAATCTTTCTACTTACTGTTGCGTTATGATTACATAATATTCCAGAGAACCGACTTCCATATTCTTTCGGTACGCTATTTAATGTTTGCATATCATTACAACATACAACTATATTGAGATCAGGGACTTCTCTTAATATCTGATTTATTTTAGGTTTTAAGCAGCTCCAAGAGTAGTCGCTTTGTAATGCATAATACTGCCATAAAAATAATGTATACGGATTAGATTTACTTTGCACATATTGTATTATTTTATTTAATGAATTTTTATTAATATCTCTAACACGTTTTTTATGTTTTAATAACCCAATCGAAGTAAATAATACATTGACTTCTGGTATCTCAAAAATTTTCATTTAATTAATACCACCGCAGTTCTCTCGAATAATATCTTCAGAGATTAATTCTGACCAATAGATTTCATAAGCTACAGTATCTTCTAAAGCCGTAAACATATGAAATTCATTTGGTTTTACCGAGGTGATATCTCCAGCCTTGAGTATCGTTTCATCAATTAGGTCGTAATCATTTTTCCATATCGTTATCTTTAAACTACCTTTTTCTACAAAAAATGCATTGTATTTAGAATTATGTTTATGCTTGGAACAATAGCCTCCTGACACTGTTTCAATTCTATGTATTTCTACATTATTTTTTGAAAATAATAATTCAGTTTCACCCCAGATTTTACCTTGCTTTTCCATAGCTAAAACTTTCTGTTTAATATATCAACACCTATAGCAAAATCATGTATAATTTTCTTTTCATTAAAAAATGCTTCCAGTGCTATATGTATAGTTTTTTCTTCCATTACAGACGGTATAACTATTATACCTTCGTGATCGCAAAAAATTAAATCATCTGGACATATCTCTGTATTTTGTATTTTAATGGGCTTGTCGTAATAATCTAAAACGCCTTTAAATTTAACATCGGTACACAAATTATTATCATAGTAAACAGGGAAATTCATAGCTGTGACCTCCCGTATATCTCTTGTAATACCTCCGACTATAGCTGCGCTTACTCCCTGACAAGTTGACATCATAGCATTAATCTCACCAAAGAAAGCAGCGTCTAAATTATTTTCTATACATAAAATATTATTTGGATTTAAATATTCGTAATATTTCATAGTGTCATAGATTCGGTCTGGACTATCTTGATTCTCTAATTTTTTAATCTTTAACGTCTTGGCTCTACCAATAGATTTATTATTTGGTAAATTAGTATTAAGATTAATAACCTGATTATGAAAACCTAATTCAGATAAAGCGTCGGATAAAAGCTCACTAGTTAAAACACATTTTAATTTCTGTAATTTAGAAATTTCTATCATACTATTGCCAAGCATAAAAGACTTTGCGGTATAGAAATCGTCTTCATTATCAATATCTATAGACTGTATATTGTCTAGTTCAAATAAGTAGGGATTGTTACCTACCCTTGACTTACAATCTTCGAGAGTTTGTTTGCTTACAACATACAAAGACATATTTTCAGAGACTATAGGATTCAAATCCTTACTATTAGGTATATTTTTAATGTCATAGTCTGGACTACCATTTGTCCAAGTATACATTTTCTTTTTATTAACAGCAACCACAGAGTCATACTCTTTTGAGTCTACTAGTATCTTAATTGCATCAGTAATAGTTTGCGTTGTAATTAGAGGCGCAGTACATAGTAATTGTAGATATATATCAGCATAATAGTAAGAGGCTTCATTTAATAATAATTGGTTGCCATCAGTATTATTATTTGCAAGAGCAGCTTCTCTTTTCAACTTTTTGTAAGGTAGGTAATCGTAGTAATCCAGTATTTCTGAACTATCGCTGTCTAAGACTACTTCATCTATTAAATCGCATGATAAAAGTTTAGATATAGCATGAAGATACAAAGGTTTACCTTGTATAATTTTAGTATTTTTATTTTCCAATCTATCTGATGTGCTTTTCGCTGGTACAAAAGCTACAATTTTAAGATTTTTATACATTAAATTATTTCCTCAATACTATTATATAATTTATTTATATCATGACAACCTTGTTTTGTTTCTTTCCTGCCTAAAGGATAAGGTTCGGTAGACCTAGAAAACCCTTCATGCTCTGTTGTTGCTCCAGAATGCAAGTGTCCTTGTAGTTTTGTACATGGGACTATAATAATATTTTTTTTAAATATAGATTTCCAATCATCTTGAATAATATTAAAGCCTCTAGCTTTCATTAAAAAATATCCAAATTCAGATTCACTACATGGAAAATTTAATGTTTTCCTATGTAGATTTAGGTGATATTCATATAGTTCCTCCATAGCTTTTATTACAAAATTTGTTTTATCGATAAATAAATGATTAGAATAACAATGTTTTAAATTTTTCCAAAATCCGTTATTTGTTGTATGAGACTTATCGGGGTTTTTCTCTAGAGAATCAATCATATAATTTAAATCTGGATACAATTCGTCGCTTCTTGTTTTCATAACATATTTACCAGTAGCTAATAATGCTCCACGGTATGTTGTCATAGCTTGATATCCTGTGATTTGCATATTCTGTTTAGGATACTCTGAAACTACAAGTTTATAATTATTGTTCTTTATTTCTGGTAATACAGAGTGTAGCTTATTGTCATACCAAGTAGAGATTATAATTTCTTTAAAATTTTTATAACAATCTAGTACTTCGTATGTTCTGTTATCTATTGGGCCTTGGACTACAACCGATATATTTTGTCTTATGTTCTCGCTCATAGTTTTTTGCCTAACAATCTACCCTTTTGTGTTCTGATTACATAACCCATTCTTATCATATAAGGTTCTATACTATTTTCAATAGTCTCCATAGCAATACCTGTCATACTAGATATACTTTTTAAACCAAGAGGAGTCATTCTATTTTTCTGCAAAACGCCCATATATAATTTATCATTACAATCAAAACCATTGTTGTCAATACCTTGTTGATTAAATATTTTATCTATATTATCTTTATCTTCAGGATATGATGATACATAATTTTTATACCATTGAAGTCTAGCGTTTAATATTCTAGGAGTACCCTTACTTCTTTTAGCTATCTCCACCAGTTGATTATCTGTTAAACTTAATCCCAGTTTTTCGGCATTCGATCCTGCGAGTTTACCAAGCACATTATCGCTATAGAAAGAAAGATGTTCTTTGATTGTAAAACGGTCATAGAAAGGCTGACTTAAACTGCCTCCACTTGTAGTAGCACCTACCATCGTAAAAAGAGGAACATCAATAGAATCTGGCTTATTTTCCACCAGCATGTCTATCCTGAAATCTTCCATAACAGGATATAAAAATTCTTCTACTAATTTAGGAAGTCTGTGTATTTCGTCAATAAATAAAATAGACCTTGGTTCCATACCCATTAAGTATGGAATAATATGCTTAACACTTCTAACACTAGCAGCATTGATCGTGTAAAGATTCACACCCATTTCATTAGAAATAGCACTAGCTATAGTGGTCTTACCTAAGCCGGGAGGCCCATCTATTAAAACATGAGGCATGACTTGACCCGATTCTTTACAACCGTTTGTCATAATTCTCAATCTTTTAATCACATCATCTTGGCCTATAATATCATTAAAATTCGTAGGTCTGATTGTAGAAGTACTCATGCTGTTTTCCAATTCTTGTTAAAGTTTCTTTTACCAATTTTGCCACTTCATCTTGCTCTACACACAATTTTACTACTGGTTCCAACTCTTGCTGAGTAAAGCCATAACTCTTTAAGGCAGATATAGCCTTTTGTTGATTATCTGTAAAATTATTATCCACGTTTTCAATCTTAGGCTCTACACTAGTATCAACTTCAGATAGTTTATTCGGTTTTTTTATTTTGTTTTTCTTTGTTTTCTTCTTCTTCTTGATATTTTTTTCATATACTATTTTAGTGTCTATGATTCTTTTAGGGCGAATCGTAATTTCACAATCACAAATAATATGAAAATTTTTAGAAGATGCTTCCTTGTGTTTAATCCAGTGATGACATCCACATTCAGTACATATATACTGATAATAAATATCTTTAGACACTGGCTTTAAAGTAATAGATTTACTTTTCTTTTGATTTTCCTGTGTTATCATCTGATCCCTTTACCCAAAATACAAAGTCGTTTTTTTCGCTGTCAAAAGCAGATTCAACTAAACCTTTGTTTACCAAATTTCTCACAATATTAGAAACCATTCTTGAAGATAATGCTTCTAGAATAGTATTATAATCTTCATCTTTTATAAACCAAGCGTTTTTCTTTGCGCCGGGACTAGTTCTTCTCGTTAAGTATTCAGCAAAAATAGCTTCAGACTCACTGTAAGGTAAAACTTGATCCATCTCAGTATTTTCTTCCGCACTATATTCTAGTGTATCCAATTTTTCCATAAAATCAAAATCGCTTAGATGTTCGTTCTCATCATCAAAATTATAATAAACCACCCGTCTACTAAAGTCAATGAGTTTCTTGAGATTTACAACTTCTAGCCAGCCACTTGACACTTTATCACCTTTAATTCAGATTATCGAATAATCCCCTATAGTATTTTGGTTGCTTTAAAAAATAACCAGCATGACTAGCTAAATGATTTTTATAACTAATATCCAATTCGTTGTTTATAAAGTATTTAACTTTCCAGATCGCTTCGTCGTAATGATTGTTACCCAGATACGCGAAGTGTTGGTCACTAAGCGTACCTTTAGGTAACTCATCACTCACAGGAAAATCTTCTTTTGCTTTGTAAGAATGATACTGACTAACTATCCACTTATTATCTTCTTGCTGTATTTCTTTAATGGTTTGTGACAACCACGCCTCCCATGCTTCCCAATCTATTTTAAATTCTTTGGGGTATCCATGTTCGTTATATTCATAAAATTGACCCCCATCTGGAAAGTACTTGTATTCATCATCATCATAATCTTCATGTTCGGGATCGTCGTACATAACATTCTCCAGAATAGAGGGACTACGGAATATAACAGACTACTAATATTATACCCCGTAGCCACCTCAAATCAACCTACACAGGATTATTTAAAATTCATCATCGTAGTTATCTTCATCATCATCAAACTGATCCCAGTAATCATCATCATACTCATCATATACTGTTGAATATTCTTCATCATCAACGTAGGAATCAGCTTCAAACTCAGCCTTATATAGAGGCTTTGGCAGTTCTCCCTGATAAAGACCGACTACCTCATATTTACAAGTACGAAGTTTCTCGCAGTTACAATCACTAGGGACACTGACGACATCTTCAGGATTGATCTTAACAATCACTATGTTATCACCAGCATCAACACTACCATAAGTAGCGACATAGTTCAATGCACCTGCATGAAGCCCTTGCGAGCATCCAACTTTACGATTGTCGTCTACCTTTGCTCTACGCATTTCGCAGACCTGACCTACATTATTATCGAACGTTCCTCTCCACTTATCTTTAAAGTCGCTACGGACTGCTTTGTATGCAAGAAAACATCCATCCTCAGTGATAGGTAGATTTTCATGCTCCAAGAAGTCATACAGTTCTTGCTGACTCTGCATACTTGGGTTTTCCATAAGATTTTCCAAGAATTTTACGAGAGGCTCGAAAGGTAAACCTTTACTCATAAATTCTAGGATACGTTTACTGATGCTGCCGTGAACTTCTTCACCTTCAAACATCACCTTACCATTTACGATTGATACTTGTCCTTGACTAAAAGTAGCAACCGCCTTCTCAATGTCTACCAATTCTAGCAACTCATCTTCTGTTGCTGTTGGTAGTGCTTCCAGAATCACTTTGTAATTAGTATGGTCTGGAATTACTTGGTGAGCCTTATTCTTTAAGATCACCGTCAAGTTACCGTCAACCCACATAAAAGGAACACTCATAATTTAAACTCCTGTGAAATAAAACCTAAACCAAATTTCCTACT
>MDTC01143490.1_pt1 | contig 17013 bp, 16 predicted proteins | sample 811181 | NCBI WGS metagenome assembly MDTC01 (sample SAMN05326644, study PRJNA326480) | marine metagenome | isolation source: seawater | place: Pacific Ocean: North | collected 2011 | reverse complement strand
ATTAATGGCTTGTTTTTATCATTTCAATATCCGGTTAGTCTGCCTGGGGTTTCAATGATGAGCTTTCTTCAGGCAGTGGTGAACGAGCATAGAAAAAAGCGTGATGAGGCGTTGGTTGATGCAATTGATCTCATCACGATGGCGGAGATGGCTTGTGAGCAGGTTGGCTTACCAAAAACCTTTTTGAATCGTTCTTTGAATCAGGAATTTTCAGGTGGAGAGAAGAAACGTGCTGAGCTATTGCAGATGTTACTACTTCAGCCAAAGCTTGCTATTTTAGATGAAACTGATTCTGGCTTGGATATTGATGCTTTGCGAATGGTTGGTGATGTAGTGAACCGTATGCGTAGTGAGTCTAGGTCGTTTGTTGTCGTCACCCATTATCATCGTATCCTTGAACATATCAAGCCTGATTATGTCCATGTGATGGTTGATGGTAAGATCACCAAAAGTGGTGATCAGTCTCTGGCTATCAAGCTTGAGCAGGATGGATATCATTGGGTAAAATAAGAGGCTCAGCGCACGATATGCAAACATTAAAACAGTTCATTGATCATTTTCAGGCCACCGAAGTAAAAGCGACTGATGCGCAATTACAACAGGCTATTTGGCAGCGTCTCAGTGCTCATCGTTACGCACACAAATTTAGTGTATGGAAGCGATTGGGGATAAACAAGCTACTTGACTTACCAATCGCTGAATCGTCGGTTTTGGAGCAGAAGCGTATTCAAGATGATTTTGATCCCCAGGCCCATAATCAAAAATGGGATGCAACTCTGACTTTTATCAATGGTCAATGGGTTGCTGAGCGTAGTCATGTGCCGCAAGGTTTACAGGTATCTGTTCAAGAGGTGCGCGTTGACCCGTTATGGTATTCGTTTTTGAATGATGTACCGAATGATGAAATCACTGCGTCTATTGCTTTGTCGATGGCTTCAAAATCTTGCCATATTGAGGTTTCTCAACCGATGCGTATTCGTTTTTGTCATAGGTTGACTGATGCTGGTGCTCATGCTGCGAATGTCCACCTTCATGTGCGATCAGGCGTCAATGTTTTTATTCAAGATATTGTCTCTGTGCACACAGATGAACACGTAGCAGTTTTATACAACAAAGATGTATCGCTTGCTGGCAATAGTGTTTTGGAGGATGGCTATTTGAATGCACTGTCATCTGGGGTCTCGTGGCTTTGTTGTCAGCGTGTTCGTGCTCAACGAAATGCAGCGTATCGATTTCAACAGATGACTTCTGGTGATGGGATTGCGCGTTTTTATCACCAAGCGCACTTGTTGGAACAGCATGCAAGCAGTGTTTACCGTGGCGTTTCGCTTGCGCAGCATCGAGCTCGATTTGATCAAACTTTGTTGGTTAAGCATCTCGCTGAGCGCACTGAATCATCACAAGTGTTCAAGCATGTGGCAAAAGATCGATCGCTTACTAATTTTACCAGTCGTGTGTATGTGGCAAAAGCTATTCGCGCTGTCGTGTCAGGTCAAACTAACCACAACCTTGTGCTAGATACATTTGCGCGTGCGCTTAGTGCACCTGAGCTTGAGATTTACTCTGATGAAGTGCAATGTGCGCATGGCGCAACCGTTGGTGCGTTGGATGCGGAAGCGCTATTTTATTTGTGTGCCCGTGGTCTCACTAAAGATCAGGCAGAAGCATTACTCGTAGAAGGATTTATTCAATCCATGATTGATGACTTTCCAGAGGTACTGCGCTCTGAAGCAGTCGATATTGCACGTCATTATCTTGATGCAATGCGGGTCGGTGCTTAAGCGGTAATATTTAGCATTGTATTAATAACTGATTTTTGATACAATTGACACAATAAAAAGTGTGTTTGCTTATGCGTGCTGCTCCATCAGCGCCTGACAATGACAATCGTCTGGTGAATCGCGTCAATCTATTTTGGGCCAGTCTCTATTTGATAGTGTTGAGTTTGTGGATGTCTCCTCTTTTACTCAACTGGATGTTATTGGTTGCGCAAGCATCAATGCTGTTCGCTCGAAGCGCTTGGTTTCAGTGCTTAGCATTTTTTTCTGCCCCGTGGCAAAATATCGCGTTTTTTTCATCAAATTTTTGGCTGCTATTTAAATTATCAGGCATCAATGCCAGCTTTGGCTATGCAGCCTTAATTAGCGCTTCTGATCATGATGATTTTTGTCAAGCAGAACTTTTTAGAACACGTGCCAGGCATCGTGGCACCATTCTTTTGGCGTTTGATACGCTTGTGAAATGTGTTACTGCTGTCGCGGCAACACGGTATGGGATCCTGTTGATGCAAACCAATCAACTCTATGCGCAAACGCCTTGGTTAGTGGTGATGGGTTGTGGCACTTTGATTCAGGGTTTACTGGGTCTTCGTGCAAAAGCCATTACTCTCTGTGTCGAAGATCGTTCGAACTTATCAGGTCTAGAAATTAGTTATCGAGAATGGATTGAGTCTATTCAAGCGTTGCGGCAACGATGTTTTGGTCGTTCTTCGACGCATGTTTTGTGCGATATAGTCATCGTGACTGTCATTGCTGCGATCATTGCTCCTTTCTTTCCTTACGCTTATGTTTGGCCAATATTTTACATGGTCGTTGCGGTTCAAAATACCTACCAGTTATTTCACTATGTCATTCGCGATATTATGCGTGTTGGTTATCACTGGAAGCAGATTATATTGTACCGTCAGATTTGGAACGGTCGCGCTCGTGCATTTATTCCATGCCGAAGCCGCTTTACAGGTCTTCTGGGTACTCTGGGTTTGGTATCTTCGTTTGGCTTGTGTCGTGCGGTGATTGGTTACTTGTGTTTATCAACTTATGCTGGGTTTCAGCCAATCGAGACGGTCAGGGCTTTCTTAGTCGTGCCGTCATTGCTCGTGCATCATCGTACATTGGATTTTCTGTGGTCGCTGGCGTGTTTTGCCTTGCCGTTTACGGTTGCTCCCATGTTGATGATGTTGTTAAATTCATCCTCTTTGCAAAAAGAGGATGGGACATTCGTGCATCTGCCATGGTTACAGTCGGTGGTTATTCGTCACTTGAGTCATGCTGAGGATGCGCCTGAACGGCAAGCTAAAATTGAAGTGATTTTCAGGGATTTTATGTCAGTGTTGGTGCTTGTCTTGTGTTTGTATGCAGCCTTTCCTATGATGCCAACCTTATATGGCTTGAAACCTACAAATCCATTTATTGCTGGCTTAGCCCCATTGGCAGTCCCGGTTTTAACTTTTTCAAACCACTGCTTATCTTCTATGTTTACAAAATCCTATGTTGATTTAAATGCGGAGAATTGTTCCGCGTGGTTACGGCGTCGAGGTTGCCCGGAGTGGGTGTGTGTGTTATCTGAGCAGGGGGTTGGCATTGCCTTTGTGGTCACTAACTATTGTCATCGCATTCCGATGATTCCTCATTGGATGAGTAGCGGTGTAAGTCATATTTGCCACTTGTTTTTTCGTTATACTGGGCTTCAGTTTGTGTTTCGTATGCTAGCTATGGTTGGGCAAATCATCGGGTTGAGTATTGTATGGTCTGGTATACGTTATGCATTGGGGCACTGGTGGATTTTTATGCCCCTACGCTATTCTTTTGCGCAAATGGCACCGTTAATGACGTTTAATGCTGCGGTGTGGTTTGTTACAGCCTGGTGTGCTGTTAATCTTTTACTAACCGCTCAGCAATGCTGGATGCGTGTGGATTGGGATGCGTTGCAGCGTCGTTTTAAACCTCGTATCGATAGTTTTTCAGAGTGGTTGTTTTTGGGTGCTGCGCTGGCTTTCTTGATCACAATGTTTGTGTCCAGTGTGCAACTTGGTTTGGCACTCAGCTCAGGCATGTCATGGCAGGCTGCATCGATCACTTATGTCTTGCATGTCGTCAGCGTTTTGTTTGTTGCAGCAATGATTTATGTTTGTTTTCATGTTGTGCCGGAGTATTTTAGATGGTTGGATGCGCGTGCTCGGGAAAATCTTGCGCTTAAGCCTGAAGGTGGCCAATCTTCCCGTCCGCCCATTAACCCTTCATCAGTTGAACCATCTGCGCCACCATATGCTTCGGAAAGCGACCCGCTTTTGCCTCATGCGCGGCCAGTATCTTCTGATGAATACGCTGCTTCTCGATTATTGCCTTCTTCAAGAGTTGACCGTTCTTTAGGTTCGAGTTCTGATGATGAGAATGATATACCGGTTGCCACAGAGATAGATCCATTATTGGATATTGAAATGACGCCTATTGATCCTGATCTGTCTTAGCGATCTATTTTAGTCATTGGATGTAATCAATATATATTTTCTGAAATGAGTGATGACTGCGCATTGCCTATGGATTACTAAGTCCTTTAGGTGTTTCCATGGTCGGACGTCGCCAATAATAGCATTCTGGTTTGGATGGTCGTTCAGCCTTGATCCTGTATCTGCCACGATGCTTTTTTGGAAGATAATGTGCGATGTATGTTGTTTTCTTTATTGATTTTTATGGAAGAATTGAGAATGTAGCAACTTTGTGTTACTTTAGATGTCTCGTGACTATACGCATAAATGGTATCTATAATGAAAGAAAACGAGTCAGTCTCTGAATCACATATTGCACAATGGCGTGCTGATTTTCCTATTTTACGAACATCGACTCAGTCTGGTAAACCGTTGGTGTATCTTGATAGCGCAGCAACAAGTCAAAAGCCGCAGGCTGTGTTGGACGCTCTTACGCAGTTTTATGCGTCTGAGAATGCCAATGTCCACCGTGGGATTTACGGGTTAAGTGAGCTTGCAACAGATGCCTATGAGTCGAGTCGACGTACGATTGCTGAGTTTATTGGTAGTTGCTATCCTGATCAATTGGTATTGACACATGGGGCTACTGAAGCCATCAATATGGTTGCAGCGAGCTATGTTGCGACGGTCTGTAAGCCTGGTGATGAGATTTTACTCACAGTCATGGAACACCATGCCAATATTGTGCCCTGGCAAATGCTGGCAGAAGAGAAAGAGCTGATTATTCGTTATGTGCCTCTGGATGAAAGTGGTGCGCTGGATTTAGAAGCCTATGCCAAATTATTGAGTGATAAAACTTGTATGGTCGCATTCACTCACGTATCAAATGTTTTAGGTACCATTAATCCTGTGAAAACTATGACGGAGATGGCGCACGCTGTTGGCGCTAAGGTATTGATTGATGGTGCGCAGGCATGTCCTCAGATTGCTGTTGACGTGTCACTGATTGACTGTGATTTTTATGTCGCATCAGCACATAAGTGTTATGCTCCATCAGGCGTTGGTCTCTTGTATGGACGACCAGATTTATTAGAGATGATGCGGCCTTATCAAACTGGTGGAAGCATGATAGAAACTGTTGAGTTTGAGCGTTCTACCTTTTTACCTCCGCCTATGCGTTTTGAGGCTGGAACACCAGCAATTGCTGAGACCATTGCTTGGGCTGCAGCTTTCCGATATTTACAGTCATTGGATTTGGATGCAGTGCGTTTACACAAGTTGAATTTGCAGCGCCTTTTGCATGACCGTCTGCAGGGTTTCCCTAAACTAAAAATTCATGGTCACGCAGAAAAAAAAGTTCCAGTTGTCTCATTTACGCACGAGGTGATTCATCCGCATGATTTAGCCACAATACTGGATAGTGAGGGTGTGGCAGTCAGAGCAGGGCATCACTGTGCCATGCCGCTACATCGGTACTTAGATGTGCCTGCAACGACGAGAGCATCGTTGTCATTTTATAATGACGCAACGGATATCGATGCACTTGTCAAAGGTCTTGAAATAGCTGAGGAGCTGTTCGCATGACAAATTTACAAGCTTTGTATCAACAGGTGATTTTGGACCATGGGCGCAATCCCCGTCATTTTTCTCAACCTGAGCATGCGCAGATCGATCAAGTGTGCTTTAACCCTCTCTGTGGCGATAAAATTCATGTGTATTGCGATTATGCTGTCGATCGAAAAACCTTTCAGGCCCTATCTTTTACGGGAGATGGGTGTGCGATATCGGTAGCGTCAGCTTCATTAATGATGGTTGCTTTGCAAAAAAAAGATAGCGCTTATTTTTATGAGGCATTTGATTATCTCAAGCGTTTACTTGCTGGGGAGGCGGTTGATTTATCTACTATCGATGCTTTTTCAGCCCCTGAGGATATTGCCAATATGCGTCGTATTCAAGTGATAGCAGGTGTGAAAAATTTTCCAATGCGGGTAAAATGTGCAACTTGTGCTTGGCATACCATGGCCGCTGTGGTTGAAGGTGGTAGCGAGCCAATCAAGACTGAGTAGTACCGAGGATTAATATGGACCACAAACAAATAGAACTGATTCGTTTGACCCCGTTTGCAAAAAACTATCTTGAAAAGTTGGTTGCAAAGCAAGTCGCTTGCGGGGTGGTGATTGCGCTTGAAAAAGCTGGTTGTGCAGGTTATATGTATCGCGTTGAGCCTTGCAAAGCTGTGCCGAATGATGTTGTTTCCCAGGCTGTATCAAAGAACCTAACGCTTTATATTCCTTTGGAAAGTGTGTCTCGATTACGTGGAAGTCAATTAGACTATACTCGATCTCAGCTAGAGACTAAGGCTGTTTTTGATAACCCAAATGTTCGTATGGCCTGTGGCTGTGGTGATAGTGTTGAGATTTTAGTTTAGTAGAGACTAGTAATGGTTAATCGATCTGTAGGGCAAACAATATTGATAGAGCGCGATTGTGATGCCTTGTTAATTCCCCATGCGCACCCATTGACGTTACCGCAAGGCTCAGCTGTGAGAATCACCCAGGCCTTAGGTGGGAATTTTACCTTGGAGGTACAAGGGAATCTCGTCTTAGTGCTTGCTGAAGATCGTGATGCGCTTGGCATGGATCCCTATGATGAAGCCGAGGAAAACCCTGTATTGTTTGATGAGCGTGCGACGCTTGAGGAAAAGTGTTGGCATCAGATGCATCAATGTTATGACCCTGAGATTCCAGTGGATATTGTCGATCTGGGTCTTATTTATGACTTAAATTTGTCTAAGAATCATTCCGATGAATCCCAGCACCATGCTTATGTAACCATGACACTCACGTCGCCGACTTGTGGGATGGGGCCTGTTATTATCGAAGAGGTTAAACGAAAAGTTCATAAAATAGATGGTATAGAACAAGTAACTGTTGAGTTGGTGTTTGAACCGCCATGGTCTCGGGAACACATGTCTGAGGCCGCCAAGTTAAAACTTGGTTTGATGTGATGGTAATATTGGTCGAGTCAATGTTTATGACTTAGCTGTTTGCTTTCTCTTTTATTCGGAAATTTTTTCAATGACATAATCCCTGGCTTGCAAGTGTTCGGTGGAAAAATAATGGGCGATTGCTGATAAATGGTATTTCCATTGTCGTAAAAATGGTTTGCTGAAACCCATTTTTTCAAGTTGTGAAAAGTTTGCTGAGAAATTATTTAGCCAATACCGATAAGTCTTAGCAGCGTCTCGGTTGATGGTTTGATGCTCAAGGATGCGAAAGCCCATTTTGAGCATTAGTTTGCCTATCGTATGGTGAGGAATCGTCGCATCAGTGACTAATTGTAAACATGCGATGCCATGCTTTTTAAGATGTGTGTTGATGTATTTGAAGAATTGTTGGCACTCTGACTTAGTAGATAGTTGCGGCAGCATACTGACGATGGCGTCGAACTGATTGTATGCGTGTGGATTGAGTTTATCTGTTTTGATCTGGTAGTTGATGGGGAATGGAATATTTTGTAATCGATTTTTACAAAACTCGGCATGTTGTTGACTCAGCGTGGTTAGCGTGAGATCGTGATGGAGACAAGCTTTTTCAGTAAAAGCACCCCAGCATGCATTTGTTTCCAGTATTGATAGCGCGTGCCGTTGCTGTAAAATTTTCAGTAGCGTTTGTAATCTTCGCTGTTGGGCAATGTAGAGTGGATCTTTTTTGCCAGATTTAAAGTGTGCGATCGTTGCTGATAAGCTAGGATCAAGCCATGCTGCGTTGAATTCAAGATTGAGTGATTCGATGCGTTGCGCATCTTGGGGGAAGTTTTTGATATTTTTGGCGCTTAACGGATTATGAAGGTACTTTTTTAGATAAGTTGGTGATCGTCGTCGTCGCGATTGTTGATTAAATGGAAGTGATAATAATCCGGGTATGTTGTTGCAGTCCCAATAGCCGTGTAGATAGCTTGATTCAAGTCCTTCGATATAATTACGGGTACACATCTGAATCATCTCAAGATTTTTTATATAGAGCATGAGTGGTTCACGGTTATCACTTTGGCCAAACTGAAATGTTTCGCCATTCGGGCATACGACCACGGTGCGTGTTGTATGATGCGAGTTACTGAAAGCTTCAAGGAAGGTTTGAAGTTGCTCGACAGCCATGTGGTTTGTGATTCCATCTATGTGTTATCAATCAACCATGGCATGATTTTTTCAAAAGTTCAAGCGCTATGTATTAAGTATCTGATTAACAGAAACTGATAAACAAAGTGACAAATTGGTCTCGTAATATAGGCCTGCAATTGAAACTATGTTACTCTGAATAATGTGTAGTAAAAAAGATTTTAGGAGCTGGATTGAAGATTATTTCATTCAATATGAATGGTATTCGAGCAGCACACCGAAAAGGGTTTTATGACTGGGTTGATGCTCAGGGCATAGACTGTATTTGTGTGCAAGAAACTAAGGCACAAATGAACGACGGTTTGAAAGCGTGCTTGACACTGGATGGGTTTGAAGGCTATTTTGCTGACGCGCAAAAAAAAGGCTATTCTGGCGTGGGTATATTTACGAAGCATGCTCCTGTGGCTGTGAAGACGTTGATTGGCCACGAGGTGATGGATGCGGAAGGTCGATTTATTGAATGTACTTTCCCTAAGTTTAAATTAGTTTCATTGTATCTACCAAGTGGTACCAGTGGACCCGAGCGTCAAGGCATTAAAATGCAAATGTTGGATTGGTTCTTCAAGCATTATTTGCAACAAACGATTTCAGACGACTTGCCCTGTATTATTTGTGGGGACTGGAATATTGCTCATACGAAAAACGATTTGAAGAATTGGCGCCAAAATCAGGATCATTCAGGCTTTTTGCCAGAAGAGCGAGCATGGTTGGATCAGGTGTTTTTCGATTCAGGTTGGCTGGATGTTTATCGAACATTATATCCAGAGAAAACTGAGTATACGTGGTGGTCTTATCGGGGTCAGGCAAGAAAAAATAATACTGGGTGGCGGATTGATTATCAAGTGGCAAGCCCGCATTGGCGTGATGCGATGGTGTCAGCATCTGTTGCGAAAGAACCAATATTCTCAGATCATGCACCGTTAATTGCTACCTATGATCTTGGGTGTTTACGCGTGATCAATAACGGAGATTAGTCTCGCTATGCTAGTCAAGAATCAGACCCTCCAGCGTGATTTCTTAACTGCTTTGTATTTACATGCCATCGTAATCATGCTCGTTTTGGGTTATCTGATGTTGTCGGATTTGCTTCATTCTTGGTTTGTTAAAAGACCTTTGCCTCCTACTAAATCTGTTGAAATTGAATTTGTTACGCTAAAATCTCCCTCTGTGGCACCAATAGAACCGATTGCACAGCGCCGTTCAGCCAGCCAGGAGATTCAACCCCAACCAATCAGTCCTAAAGGATTAAGTAAAACTAAAATAAGCGAAAAAAATCAGATGCCACATATGAAAATACCCAAAATGAAATCGCTATCACCAGAAGAGAAGCGTAGCAAGCCATTTATACCGTCCAAGCCCTCTATTTCAGCGGCTAAACGTCAGGTTCCTAAGCAGGGATTAGATAAGGTTATTCAGCGTCAGGCGTCTGTTGTCTCTAAATCGTCACGAGTATCGGTCGCAAAACAGGTCTTTTTGGATAAAGCAGTTGGAGAAAAAGCTGTCGGTCGACGTACGGCTAAGGATGGATCAGCACGCATGAAGGCTGATCATCGCCCAAATGACGGCGCTATCAAACAGACAAATGCTCAGGTACTGGGGTCTAAGACAGTACAGTCTTCAGCGAAGCGACGTGTTGCTGTGAGCACGGTGAAAAAAACGACTGAGCAATTGCGTCCTGATGCTGTCGTCAAAAAAACGTTGCCGCAAAAATCGGCTTCAATCGTAAAGTCACCAGTGCCATCTGATGGTGTTGCTAAACAATTGCCTGTCTCTAATGACGCAAAGGCCGTATCGAAGACAAAAAAAGCTATTCAACAACCAGCTAAGGGTGCATCGATTTCTAAGACTGTTGCCGAAGACGCAAAAAAAAATCAGGACCAATCACGTGCTGTTGAGGCAAGTCTTCTTGAAAAAGAGAAACAACGGCGCATGGCTGAGGATGTTGAAAATAAGCGTCAAGCAGCGCTTGAGGCTGAAAAAAAACGTCAAGTTGAGGCAAAACGTCTGGCCGATGAAGCAGAAAAAAATCGTCAGATAGCGCTCAAGGAAGCGCGCGCACGTCAGGCGCAGCTTGAAGAGGAAAAGCGTCAGGCAAGGCTTGCTCATGAAAACGCTGTGATATCAGAGTATGGACAAATGATTATCACTCATATACAACGTCATGCCGTGTTTAATACTGGGATGGATGGGTATCGTACTAATTTAAAGATCAAATTAGCAAAAAGTGGGGATGTTTTGTCTGTTGCGCTTGTTGGTACGAGTGGGAATACATCGTTTGATCAGTTGGCTATCAATGCTGTGTACAAGGCATCGCCATTGCCTCTGCCAGAAGATGATAGTATTGTTGAAAAGATGCAGTCGATTAACTTGATGGTATCTCCGAGTGAGATGCACCATTGATGTGTCATTTAGTATCTCTGTGAGTATTCAATAAAATTGGTTTTTTCTCCGGATTTTGTTATAATGCCAACTCATCATTTTCTGGGAGTATATGCCAAGTTTCGATATTGTATCAGAAGTTAGTCATCACGAATTAACCAATGCTGTTGATCAAACTGCGAGAGAAATCGACAATCGATTTGACTTTAAAGGGACCTCTAGCAAAATAGAACACAAAGACAGTGAAGTGGTGTTATATGGAGATAATGATTTTCAGCTAGAACAGATCAAAACCATTTTATTGACAAAGGCTGCAAAGCGAGATATTGATGCAATGAGCTTTGATTTTCATGACCCTGAAACCCATCAGAGTAATGCTAAAATGCGTGTCACGATCAAAGAGGGAATTAGTAAAGAGTTTGGTAAAAAACTTATCCAAATGATAAAGTCAGAAAAGCTTAAGGTTCAAGCGAGTATACAGGAAGCGCAAGTTAGAGTGACCGGTAAAAAGCGTGATGATTTGCAACAAGTGATCGCTTTTCTTAAGGAAAGCAATCTTGATCAGCCATTACAGTATCAAAATTTCCGAGACTAAATTGCGTTTGGTCGTCAAATAGAATAATAAGCGTTGCGATGATGGATCCTAAAATGTTGCATTACTGCTGTAAGCAGTTACCAAGTCTGTTATCGGATGAGCAAATAGAACAAGATCATAATGCCATGAGGGACTGTCTTGCCTTGGTAAGTGGCGTGCACAGTGATGACCAAGATGTGCCAATTGCTGCTAAGATTTGGCATCCTAATCTGGGCTGGGTCGCGCAAGCGGTTAATACATCTCGACTTGTGCATGATGCCACTGCGCATGCCGAAATTAACGTCATACGACAGGCATGCGTATCGATGCAAAATTATCGATTACCTGGTTGTACGCTCTATGTTACGCTTGAGCCATGTATCATGTGTTTTTCTGCCATGATGGAAGCCCGGATTTCACGTATTGTGTTTGCTGCTAGTGATAGAAAGCTTGGTGTATTATCAAAAGGTATGTACCGGTCATTGCATGCATTCAGCAATCATCATTTTTCATGGACTGGGGGTGTTTGTGCAGATGATGCCAGTGCTGGACTTGTCCGGTTTTTTCGTGCGGTTTGTCGCTCGCGATCTTCAATTTGATGCTAGTGTTTTATTTGCAAAAGTGTTGATTTATGATTGGCTGTTTTCATCGCTTTTGTCGTTTTAGTTCTGCGAGCGGTTTTGTTGTATTTTCAAAGGCGCCAGCTTGTTTGATAAAGGATGATCTCGATGATTTTTACTTGCGACGTTGACAACTCTTGATTTCAAATCAGTCCAATAGGTTAGTCATTTTTATACATTGGATGCGTTTATGTTGCTTCGATTGATTTTTTATTTGTTTAAATACCGAAAAACAAAATTTTTTAACTTTTTTTCATCTATTAAACCAAAATGTCCTATACAAGAATTATCATACTAATGGATGATGAGTCATGTTGCTCAAAGATAAAACAATTTTCATGTCGGGTGGATCGCGTGGTATTGGTCTGGCTATTGCTAAACGGTTTGCAAGAGATGGTGCGAATGTCATCATTGCGGCCAAGACAGTTACTCAACACCCCCGTCTTGAAGGAACCATTCATACAGCGTGTCAGGAGATCGAACTTGCTGGTGGACAAGCGTTGGCTGTACAAACAGATATTCGTTTTGAGGATCAGATCAAAGCTGCCGTGCAACAAGGCGTTGAGCGTTTCGGTGGCATCGATATTGTGATTAACAACGCCTCTGCTATTTATCTTTTAAATCCAGAGGTCTTGAAAATGAAACAGTATGATATGATGTTTGCCATCAATGCTCGTGGATCGTATATGGTCAATACACATTGCTTTGATTATTTGAAACAGTCTGAAAACCCTCATATTCTTAGCCTATCACCCCCGATCAATATGAAGATCGATTGGTTTAAAAATAATATCGCGTATACGCAGTCAAAATATGTCATGAGTATGAATGTGATTGGTTTTTCTGAAAGCTACAAAAAGTATGGTATTGCGGTGAATGCATTGTGGCCTAAAACGATCATTAATACTGATGCGATCAAGCATATTAGTCCTGACTTGCTTAAGCATAGCCGTAAGCCAAGTATAATGGCAGATGCTGCTTATTGGATGGTTACTCAAAAATCGAGCCGATTGACTGGTAAGTTTTTGCTTGATCAGGATGTTCTTGAGAAAAGTGGAAAGTCTGATATGTCTCGCTATTCTGTGGATCCAACCCAGTTGCTGATGCGTGATTTATTTGTTGGTGATCCAAAAGATGCATTAAAAATGTTAGATATTCATGGTAATCCCGCTGAGTAATAGATGCGGGTTGACTGTTTTTGGGTAATGAGGTTTATTTAATGGTTGAGCATTTACATTTGATTATACGGGCTGAAGTTTCAAAGCCATTGAAAGAAGAAAAGTCTGCCGAGGATTTTTTAACTAATTTAATCGATACGATTGGTATGAAAATCATGTATGGTCCTGTATCAAGATACTGTGAACTAAAGGGCAATCGAGGTTTGACAGCATTTACAATTATTGAAACAAGTCATGTTGCGCTGCATATCTGGGACGAGGTAGATCCCGCTTTGTTGCAGTTAGATGTTTATACCTGTGGTTCGTTGGATCTAGACATAATATTCAATCACTTACAAGTGTTTGATCCTATTAAAGTAGACTATAAATTTTTGGATCGTAAAAACGGCTTCACGGTTATTCATTAAGCGTTTTTTTATGACCTTGAATGACGTTGGACGTTAATATAACGCTATGCCTATGGCATATTCCGTGGCTAAATGGTACCCTAGTGGGTATTGTGCTTTGGATTCTTGTGCTACATCTGCCGTGTGTGTCATCACTGTTTTTAATATTTGGTTTATCACTGAGTAACTTGGCTTTTGGGCAACCGCTTGATTCAATCAAATTAAAGACCGATATCATGAATCGTAAACGTGAATTGATTGGTCGTGCTGATCTTACTGTGAATGATCAGGCCGCAGTGCTAACCGTTGCGCTCTGGCAAATAACTCCTGGTTGGCATGCAATGCATTTTCATAGTCATGGTGATTGCTCAGATCCGCTTGATGGGTTTATCAAGTCAGGTGGGCATCTAAGTCTTCATAATCATCAGCATGGGGTTGCATCGGCTGGCGGGTTTCATACCGGTGATTTGGCTAATATTTACGCTCATGATATTAGGCGTCCAACGGTTAAAGTTCCTCAAGTGCTTGTTACGCAAATTTTACCATGGATTAATCGTAGTATGTTGACACAATCATTTGCACTGATTATTCACGAGGGGCCTGATGATTATTTATCGAATCCTGCTGGAAATGCAGGACCAAGAGAAGCTTGTGGTGTATTTGAATTTTCTTAAGTTTCCGATTAGGCTTATGTATTTATTGTGTTTTTTTAGTTATGCTGTCTTTTGTTGACGTGATGCCACAGGGCAATGTATTTTTCTTGTGATTTGTTGGTTAATTTGTTAGTCTAACGATGTTAAATTAAAGGAGGTGTGTATGCACTTTTCAACAAAAAATATGTCTGCTGGAAAAAACGTTCCGGATGAGGTGAATGTTTACATTGAAATCAGTGCGCATTCGAGCCCTGTGAAATATGAACTGAATAAAGATACAGGTACACTTGAAGTTGATCGTTTTTTGTCTACACCGATGGTCTATCCATGTAACTACGGGTTCGTGCCGAGCACCCTAGGTGATGATGGCGATCCGCTTGATGTGTTAGTACTAAGCCCTTTTCCGATACAGCCTGGTTGTTTAATCGCTTGTCGACCGATTGGGATGCTAGAGATGGCTGACGAAGCAGGAAATGATGAGAAGATCATTGCTGTGCCTAAAACGAAGCTAACAGGTCTTTATAGTCATGTAAATGAACCAGGTGATTTACATGCGCACACGCTTAATCAGATTGAACACTTTTTCTCTCGTTACAAGGATCTTGAGGAAGGAAAGTGGGTCAAGATTAAGGGATGGGCCTCATCGTCAGATGCCAAAAAACTCATTGTTCAAGCGCTACAAGAATCAAAAACCAATGTGACTGACTAGATAAGCTTAGACTCTCATGGTATGACAATTGAATCACAAGCTATGGGCAAATGTTTTTGTAGTTTATATTCATTGTGCTCTTGAGTAGTTGAGCGCGATACCAACTTCTCCTTCGTTTTGAATGAAGTTGGTAATAATCATATTCTCTGCAAGGTTTGTATCTAAACTGATCCGATTGAATCGTTGATTATTGGGTGTAATTCGATAGCGAACGGAGAAGTACTTATCAAGTCGTTTTGTGATTGTGATTCCTGAAATATCAGGAGAAAAATCGTCAATGGTGTCTAAATTTACTTCGCTTATATCGATGTTGTCAAAAAAAGGAACGCTTTTAATCGCGTTGAGAATCTCAAGAATCTCCATGACTTGGTTGTTTTTTTGACTATTGCTGTAGTACGCAAGGGTTTTGTCGAGTGACTCCTTGTTGCTTTTCTTGCTATATGATGAGTCTGTGAGTAGAGCGGTAATAATTTGGAAACTATTCATTGGCGCTGGTGATGAAAAATAATCGAACCTCAGGTCATTCAGTGTTCCGTGCGTTGAAACTCCAAATTGTTGTATTTGGTCTCTACCATCAATTGTTCTCAGTCCTTTGGCTTTGATGCGAAGATTGATTTTGGGGTCAGTGATGGGCGTGTTGAACCATGTTAAATCCATACGCTCAATGGGTAGGCTTTGTTTATAGATTACTAGCGTGCCATCATTGAGTCTGACTGATCCGTTGGCTATAGGCGTTGATGATTCTGTTCCTGAAAGATTTAGCTTGCCGCCTACTTGGCCGTGAAATCCAATAACATGGACTTTAGTGTGCTGTCCTAGGTCAATTTCTGTGTCGAATTTATAACGAATCGTGTTGGTGTTTTCGATGTTTTTTCTTTGGATGATGGTTTCAAATGGTAAAAATGTGATTGGTCTGTAGAAGTCAAGACGGTATTCGGCGTGATTGACTTGTATTTTGCTATTGACGATGATCTCATTACTAGCGACTTGTAAGTCAGTCAGTGTGTTGATATTGATTATATTCTGTTCATATTGGCCAATATTGATATTTTTACCATCAATTTTTGCAGTCATGGTTTCAAAGTTGTCAGGGGTGGACAGTGTTAGGTTGATTGTGCCGAATTTTGTTTCAAGATTGCCATTGATTTCAATATTGGATGAGATTTTACCTGTGATTTTTCCAGTGGTAATCGTTAGACTGGTATCAATAGGAACGTTTTCAATGATTTGATTGAGCAGAACATCATGGACATCAATTGTGAATGAACCATCGGCTTCCAACATGCGATCACTTGACCGTTTAGTGAACTGTATTTCTGCATTGATCGAGCCACTTAGACGATCTAATTGAGGTAGGTATTGTCTTAGTAGTGTTAGCGGTAAGTGTTCAGCTTGGAAGGCATGAATTTGTACTTTGAGACTGATAGTTTGGTTCAATTGCCATAACCCATCGAGACTTATTTTGGGTTGGTGCTTGGTTGTTTTGTGTGACTCAAAAATGATTCTCTGATCCGTGATTTTGATAATCTGAGGCGCTTGAGCGCTGAATAACTGGTTTTCATTAATGCTTGCTTGTTCAACACTGATAGTAATATCTTTCTCTTTGGCAACGATTTTAAACATAGCGTTAAGATGATGTGATCCTTGCTGTCCAGTAGCAATGAATTGTTCATAGTTGGTGTTGGCATGATTTTGAATACGTATGTTTTTTATTGCTTGACTGTCGCCAATGATTAGATCCCCGATGGTGAGAAAAAATGCGCCGGGATTAACTGTTTTCTTGATGTTGGTGTCGTTGTTGTAGTTAATGGAAATGTTTTGCGCGCTCATGTCTCCCAGGCGAAGTTTTTTCACACCATAGTGAATGTTTACTTTTGGCTGTTTCCAATTATCGGTAATGAGAATAGATAGTTGACTATTATCACCAGAGACATCTTGTGTTTCAAACTCTGCTTGCTCCATTTTTACTATTAAGTGGGAGTGTTGACTCAATTGACCTTGCGCGACAATATTTATATTTGGTGTGGTGAATTTTAGGTTGATTCGATTACCACTATGATCATCGTTTTGGATAAGAAGATCGAGATGATTTTTCTTGTCAGAAGTGTGTCCTGAAACTTCTTCTAGTTATTT
>MDTC01084037.1_pt1 | contig 17014 bp, 11 predicted proteins | sample 811181 | NCBI WGS metagenome assembly MDTC01 (sample SAMN05326644, study PRJNA326480) | marine metagenome | isolation source: seawater | place: Pacific Ocean: North | collected 2011 | reverse complement strand
GCCACCGGCTCCGTGGGTGGGGTTGCGCAGGGCCTGACACCGTATAAGCAAATCGTTAAAGGTGACAAAATAATCAAGATCGTACTGAGTAAGCCGGGGTTTCGAAGCGTAGACTATACCGTTGACCCCAAGACAATTCCAACCAACGGACAACCTGTTGAAATTCGCATGGTTTTAGTCAAAGCCGAGAAAAAGAAGATCGTGTTAGATTCGGATGCGTCTCTACAGCCAGACCAAGACGGGCAACTTGTTCCAGCGGTTGTGAGAGAGAAGACATCGGGTCTGCGAAAGGCCCAAACGCCGCCAACGAAAGCGATACAAGTTAGTCCAGTGAAAGATGCAGCGGTTGCTCCTAAGGGGGGTCCAGCTAAGCGGGCTGCGCCAACGCCATCGACCAAATCCAGATCGCCCCAACTCAATCCGCGACCGAACCGAACGCCGTTGAAAAAAACGGTCCGACAACGTCGAGTCAAAAAGAAAAAAGATAAGATGGCCAATCCATACGATTAGTTTTGGGCAACGACGTCACGAGGTCCAACTGTATACTGGGTCTTAGCTCACCAGCCGACTCAGGTCTTTTGAGCAGACAGAGATGAATCGACCGACTGGGTCAGGTGTAGGGAACGATGCCTTAATGGGCTTTGATATCATCCCTTTGATTTCGACCATTTCCGCCTGTTTTCGCCTTATAAGATTTTACGTTTTAAATTCACCGGATTTGTGGCCAAGGCATCGATTTAGAGTTAGGCTTGCAGCAGTGTGCCATTTCTTGGCAGCCTTAAGACCATCAATGATGAAAGTGGGGGCTCAAACCTATGCGAATGCTGTTTCTCGGTCTGTTGGTCATGTTTTCGTCCATACCAACGATGGTTTCGGCACAGGGTAGCAAGGAAAAGGCGAAGGCACTTTTCAAACGAGGCAACGCTGAATTCAAGGCAAAACGGTATTCCGATGCTCTAGATGCCTTCAAGAATGCCAATGCTGAGTCGCCTCATCCCGTCATGCTCAAGTACATTGGCAATGTCTACAAGGAAATGTACGACTATGGCCGAGCGATCGAATATTATCGCCGCTACATCAATCAAGGGCAGAAAGACGCATCGCAAATCCGCGTCCTGGTCGCAGAACTCCAAGCTGAGCGTTCGAGTTGGCCGGCGTTAAAACTCAAAACAAATCCACAGGGCGCGTCGATCCGGGTCAGAGAATCTGGTTCGCCTGTACTGGGAACAACGCCACTGACCGTTCGATTGCCGGCGGGACCCCATGAGTTCTATTTTGAGAAAGCCGGATATAGCAGTATCAAGCGTTCTATCTTATTCGAAGGACGAGGTACGCGAAATTTGACGGTCACTCTGAGTCCACTGCCAGGACAGACCGCCGTTCCTGTGGTGACGCCACCCCCTGTCACCAGAGTGCCGGTTGCCCGGCCTAAACCCCTCCCAAAAGTTGTGGTCACTCCGAAAGTTGTCCGTCAGCCTAAAGCGCCTGTTGAGACAGCAAAAGCGGCAAAACCCGTGAGCGTGGCCCCCCCTGTATCGAATCCAGATCCGAGCCCGTCAGAGCAGTCTCCGAGTGGAGTCACTCAACGAGTCGACGGACCTGCGACCGGGTGGAATCGGCGAACCTGGAGCTGGGTTGGCATGGGGACAGGAGGCGCTTTACTCATCGGTGGACTCGCTGCGGGTGCAATCGCAATGGGAACAAGCGCTGATCTGGATACGTGTCGTGATAATTCGGCTTGCGCTCGAACGGATCGTGAAGTTGCCATAGCTGGCGATGTGGCTGGACAAGCATTGGCAGCCGACATACTGGTAACAACCGGCATTATCGCCGCAGGCGTAGGCCTGACATTATATTTTATGTCTGGTGATGCCCCAGCGAATTCGGCGTTCATGTTGATGCCGTCTGAACGGGGTGTAACAGCAACAGGTCTTCTTAGATTCTAGACCAAAAAGGAATGGAAAAATGCGTGTGAGCAGCAGCTTCTGCTTATCTATTCTAAATCTCTTTTTACTGCTCTCAATGGGGTGTAGCGCACTGCTTGACCCCTCCAATTGTGAGAGTAATTCCGACTGTAACGGGGGCATGTGCGTCGACGGGATTTGTGTTGGCGAAGAGCAAGAGCCAGACCTGATGATTGAATCCGATGTTGCGGTGGTTGAACCGGATGCGATGATGATGAGCGACGCTATGGTCGCCGACGCGACGCAGATCATTCCTGATATGGCGCCCGATATGATGATCCAACCGGACATGCGTGTGAACACGCCGCCCGAATGCAGTTTGGTCGTCAGCTCGGCGTTGACATCAGAACCGAGCGTTGAAATCACCATTAATGTTGCTGACGATGAAGATGACAGTACTGAACTACAGGTCACCCTCAACGGCTCGAGCTTAAACATCAACCGAATGGGGACCTATCAAGGCCGATTCCCCCTCGATGAAGGGTCAAATGAAATCAATCTTCGAGCGACAGATAGTTCAGGAGTCACCTGTGATGAGTCCGCGACCGTCGTCCGGGACAGTCTACCACCCGTTCTCAATATCACCGATCCGGCGATTCTCAACGATCTGTTGACCAACGAATCAGCCCTCAGGATTCAAGGGACGTTAACCGACGATAATTTCGTCGACCAACTCGACGTTCAGATCGATGAGATCCCCGTTGATTTGATGATGCCAATCGTTTGGGACGGTCAGAGTTTTGAGCTTGTCATCGCACTTCAATCTGGATTTCAGATGATTACCGTTTCGGGTGTTGACGCTGTTGGCAATCGCTCAGATAGAGCGGAAATCGAGGTTGAGCTAGACGATCAACCCCCTGCTATCGAACTGATTACTCCGCAGGCTGGTGGTATTACAACGGTGACTCAAAGGAGGTTTCAAGTTCGAGGCGTCCTGCGAGATCAAGGAAATGCTGTTCGTAATCCAATGATGAACATGCGAATTTCTGCCGGCGAGGAGACGAGGGAGTATCCTGGCATCCGCGGTAATATTTCTGGGGAATTTAGCCAATTCGTTGAACTCTTCAATGGCTCTAACTCGCTTTCTGTTTGTGGCCTTGATGAAGCGGGAAACGAGAGTTGCGTAGAGGCCGACATCGTGAAGAATGCGCCATGCGTGACAATTGAGTCTCCCCTGGATGGCGCTTATGTGAGAGCCGAGCGAATCATCATTGAAGGTCGCGTTTGCGAAGGCGTTTCTAGCTTAAATGCGGTTGTCGATGGGCGAGTCCCAACGGAAGGCTCTTTGCTCAACGGATTGCGATTTCGAGTCGAATTAAATCAGGTGGCCGATGGTGAGCAAAACATCGTTGTCACAGCAAGTAATGTAGATGGCGATTCCGCGCAGGATACTGTCACAGTGAATGCTGATGCCAGCGCGCCAACGGTGTCTTTTCGGTCGCCTGAGGCCAATGAATGCGTTGGAGCTGAATTCACGGTTGTGGGGACAGCAACTGACCTGGAAAGTGGATTGGCAACCGTTTTAGTCAACGGACAAGCGGTCGATGATGTTGGTGTTGACGGCATTGGCGGAGAGTTTCGCCAAGCGATCGCCATGGATGAAGGCGAGCGTGCGCGCGAGCAAATCACTGTTCTGGCAACAAACCGCGCGGGTCTGAGTGCAGAGGTATCGACCTTTGTACAGGTCGATACGGTCGCGCCTTTAATCAGCTTTGATATCCTCAATGTCGATTTTCAGATCAATCCCTGGCTCAGGCCTGATGGGACCGGTCGGGTCAGCTTGACCGGTAGTTTGGATGTTGGTCAATGCGGCATTGCTCAGGGCGGGTTTCAGGTCGAAGGATTGGTCCCCAATTTGGACAATAATGGTGGATTCGAACTGCGTGGTTTTTTTGAAGACGGTCAGCATAATTTAGCCTGGAGCGTGCGCGATATCGTTGGCAACGTCCGAGAGGGAAATTACGGGTTCCGAGTTGATTCTTTAGCCCCTGCAGTTGCATTTACTAGCCCCACCGATGGAGCGTATCAGACCGAAGAGCGTGTGCGGATTGCCGGGACGATCGAAGAGGCCGGGTCCGGTGTTCAGCAAGTCTCGATCAACGGCCGTCCAATCAACTTTGTAAATGGCTTAAACGGGATCACTTTCGAGACCTTCAGTGACGCGCTTGTTGAGGGTCCCAATGAACTCATCGTCAATATTCGCGACCAGGTGGGAAACCAAGTCTCGCAAAGTTTCACGATTCATCGGGACACGGCCGCACCTCAAATTGAACTCTCTGAGCCAAATATCGGTGTCGCTGTCCCATTGCCCTTGGCGGTCACGGGTTCGGCGTCAGATACTCAGGTCAGCCCCGGAGGTGAACTCATCACCGGGTCGGGCATCGAAGAGATTACAGTCAACGGTGTTGTCGCAGAGTTTGACTCGGACTCGGGACAGTGGGTTGCCTATGGCGTGACCGTCGACTCTCAAAATCCGATCATACAAGTATCAGCGCGTGATGCTTTAGGTAATGAAATTACCCCCATTGAGCGGGCCGTCCAAGTTCGAGATTATGGGTTTCAAGCGCCGGTTGTTGATGGAATTGATCTGGCTGAAGACACAGCATATATCGTCGTGGCTGACCTGAACAATGACGGTCGTCCCGATCTGATTTCCTTAACCGCATCTGAGAACGGCCAAAGTGGAACATTCATTCAGGGCGTCAATGGTGGGTTTTCTGGATACACACACGAACAAGCATCCTTGCCAGCAGCTTCGAGTGGTGGTGCCTCCGTCGGTGATGTTGATTCCGATGGGCAATTTGATTTGGTTGTCACAGACAGCACCGGGTCCCAACTCTTACTGGGGAACGGTAATGGCCAATTCGTTCCATCGCCATCCCCCCTCGCGAACCTTGGTGCTGGAACTCGGGCTATTTTGGGTGATGGGACGCGTGATAGCCGTTTAGACCTACTCATCTATTCTGGTGAGGCCATTCGATATTACTTTGGCGATGGCGATACCACGTTTAGTTTGGCTGAGGATCCGGACGGACTTGGTTTGGGGGCCCTGGCTGATTATTCTAAGATTGATATGCAAGATGTGGATGGTGATGGCGTTCTAGACTTTGTCGCTCTCGACAATGAACTCGGTGGACAGGTTTGGTTTGGTCAACGAAACAATACGTTCACTCGGTCTGATGCTGGCGAATGGATTAATGCAACAGGGCATACCGATTTTGTCTGGCTCGATGCGAATCGAGATGGGGCGCTCGATATCTTCGCCTTCGGTGGCGAGCAAAACGCCTTCTTCTTAAACAACGGACAGGCTCAGTTCGTGGAAGTAAACATCGGTCAGATCGCCAGCATTGGTCAGGCGTCTGTTGTTGTCGCCGACATGAACGGTGACGGGCGGGATGACCTTGTCGTTGGAGATGTCAACGGCACCCAACTATACGAAAACGGACCCACCGGCTTCAATATATCAAATACGGTTTTGCCGCAGTTTGGAGCGGTACAGGCCATGGCCGCGCACGATGTCGATGGCGATGGTGACTTTGACTTAATCGTGGGCACAAGTGCAGGTCTTCGCATCATTCGTTCTAACTTAAGTCAATTAAATCCAGACCATCAGTTCACCCATATCCAAGGGTATAGAAAGCGGAATCCGGCAGGTTTAGATCCTCCACTTCCCTTTGAGGACCATGCCGATAGTTTGGGGGCGCGCCTGTATATCCAATACCTGAACGAAGACGAAATTGATGACCAAGAGATTGCTGCGCTGCCCCTTAATGCGCAGAGAGCCCTTGTGTTGGAACCCGCGTCTAGAACCTTAATCACCTTTGGTGACAGGGCTGGCCTTCGTCTCAAAATGACGTTTATTGACGTGGGAAACCAAGGGCAAAACAGCCGAACCTTGAATGGGATTCGACCCCGGTTAGAGAACGATGACCCAATCAGCGTCTATTCTCCGGAATAAAAGAGATCCATGGCCCACCCTTGGCGGCGTCCAAGGGTGTCAATCGCTCCGGTTCAAAAGGGGCATAGCTGAACAGTCATGACAACCAGGCGTTCCAGCGCCTGGCTATCACTAAGTTCTGCGAGTTGAATAAGACTTCATTAGACGAGCGATGCGCCGTTAATCAGCGTTCATCGCATTCGGGTGGGTTTTGCACGTTTGGTTGAGGGTCACGGTTGCTTCCATCCATGGCAGGCGGGTCGCCCACGAAGGTGATTGCAGATGCAGTACCCGAGAAATCGAATGGGTACGCGTCGGGAATTCCATCTCCATCTGTATCAATATTCAGATCTGTCATTTCGAGAAGACTGGTCAGAGACACTTCCACTCCGTTGAAAAGGAAGTTGACGGTTCGGGCATCACTCTCGAGCAGATAGCCCGATAATGTCATTTCAAGTCGTGGGTTACCCATTTCATCAGAGCTCGGTACAATGGAGATTTCTACGGTGACATTAAATGCGGTCATGCAAGAGATTACGCCCTCGGCGGTTTGAACCTGTCCGGCTGGGACATTGAGAATAAATGGCGTGTCGTTTTCCATGGTCCAATATCGGTCACCTTCGACCGGCTGACGCCAAAACCCATCAAAGTTTTGGATTGGGTAGCGCCCTAAATAGTCGTAAGCCCCGTCGCGTAGCCCGCCGTTACCGACATACCAGCGGTACGTGCCGTCTGCTTGGTAGCCTCCAGGTTCGATCATGAGATTGAGTTGGTTTGCTCCGATTATGCCTTGTAATGCCCCTTGAAGAAGGCCGGCGGAGTTCTCAGGTTCGGTCACGCGAACCGTGTTGATTACGAACACATCGGGGCGCGGATCAAGCTGACATACGTTGCTGATACAGCGCTCGAAGGCCGCACATCCATCATCCTCCATGCAATCGACCTCGGGGACGACCACAGGGTCGGGTCCCATATCGGCGGGGGTCATGTCTACGGCGGCGTCAGCGATGTCCATATCTTCAATGATGCCCATATCTGCAAGAGCCGTATCGGGTTCAAGGGCACTTGCATCGTCGCCCACATCTTGACTGGCTTGTCCATCGGTTGAGGTTGAATCTGTATTGACTGCAGCATCCTGAACGCGGTTATTGCTTGCACCGGACGAGTCGTCTCCGCAGCCAAAGGCGACGCTCATACTTAAGCAAGCGATGAGGATTTTAGAATGGATGTTCATCTTGATTATCCTTGGTTTTAAGGTTTTTCGTACATTTTAAGACAGGGTATCTTACTGTATTGCGTCGGTGCATTTCACTTTCATTCGAACTTTTCATTCGCTCGGTTTAGTTGGCCGACATTTTTACGACGCGCTTATTCACCATCTTGTTCGCAATAGTCCGGAACGGTCTCTGCGCTCGCAGTTGGATCATCTTCGAAGTAGACGGTTTGTGCAGCCCCTTGAAATAAAAACTCCCATCCGTCGTTGACTCCATCACCCACGGTATCAGCATTGGGGGCGACGCTAAATCGCTCTAACGCGTCGAGTAGATTTTCGCTTGCTGTGACATCAAACTGTCTCGCGGCGGACTCCCGAAGTGTCCCCCGTATGGTCATGGTGGCTCCGGGCAGTTGTTCTCCAACAATACCAGGCTGTTTCTGGACATTGATCGCAGCCAGAATAGACACATCGATGAGCGATAGTGGTTGGTATTTGCACGCTTGTGCGTCTTCGTCCACTGACCTGTCTCGCACATAGAGCGTCATCGATTGATCCTCCGTATCGGGTCGAAATGTGGCTGTGCAGATGCCTGCATCGCAGCCTGATATAAGAGTTGCTTCGCTGCGGTATGTCGGAAAATCTTCGCTCTGCCCATATTTTGGAAGCCCGGCGAAACTGCCGCTTCGCCGCCCCTGTACAAGCCATAGATTTGGCTGTGATAAGTTGAGCATGAGATTAATTTCTCCCTCTGCGATCAGATCGCTCATGAGCGCATCGAGTACCTGTCCCAATTGGGCCGGCTCTTGTGTTTGCACATTTGAAAGCATGAGCGTTCGGCCATAGGGGTTGACTCTGCATGTCCCGGCGATGCATTGCCTCCACGGTCCATCATCTAAGCAATCTGTATAACTTTGACAGGGCCCATTTTGGTCGTCGTTTGGTTCTGCATCGTCGCCTGGGTCCGAGGGTTCAGTCGTGGGATCGGTCTTATCGCTCGAGATCGGCGGTTGCAGACTGCTGAGATCGGGAGATGATGGATAATTGGGCGATCCAGGTAAATAGTCATCCGGTTGCGGACCGCTACTGGGCGTTGGTTCAATCTTTTTGACATCATTTGCGCTGGTGGCAGCTGAGGTTTTGGGCTTCGTCGTTGTCGTTGGTCGACGGGTGATGGGTTGTGACGGCGGAAGACCGCCCCCAATCATGCCTGGTTTCGATTTTGTTGTTTTTGACTTATAGCCCATTAAGTCGGGGAGTTTTTGGCGTTGCAAATTTGTTGAATTTGGAATGGTTGCCCGCCCGCGCTCGACCTTGATTTTACCCCGTGCTGGAACCACCACGGAGTAGATAGCTTCGTTCAAACTTAAGACGATGACTCCGCCTTCACTCTGCTGGCCATTAAAGGTCATATAGCCAAGCCCGGCTTGAAGATTCGGGACAGATGTCGTGTTGACTGAATCGATAATGACCGGGTTTTCGACCTGATGTATGCCTGCTTTTTTATCCGTTTCCCAAAGTGATCGAGTGATATCGGCACCGACGCGAGTGACCTCGCGAACGGCTGAGTGGGCTGATAAATCAAAGACCACGCGGACGGGGCCATCTCGCATGACAGCCTCTGCCCATGCCGCGGTCATATATGCAGAGAGTCGATTGGCTTCACTTTTACAGCGCCCATCATCAGATGGAAACATGTAGAATAAAAGCACGGCCATGAGCAGGCCAACGATTGAAATAACGACAAGAACTTCGACCAACGTCAGACCACGATTTTCAGGCCTTCGACGACTCACCATGTCATTGAGTCGTCTATTGAGTCCGAGATTGTGCATGATCACCCTTTTTGCCTGCTGCCGATGCAGCATACCTGTAATCAGAACTATGAAACAATCGTGCTATTCGTTTGAGTTTAACCAGGCTGAAATACATCGCTGTCCCATGTCCGGATATGTGGATTTCAGCGCCGTATAATGGTGGACGTCTTTGCTTGCCTAATTCGATAGCGATGATCTCTCGTTTTAAGCTGTTTCTTCAAAGTCGTTGTCGCTGATATCGCGAACAATCCGGAAACCGATATGCGGTAAAGGGTTTGAGACCTGCGCAGAAAATCGGCTGGCGGCCCGACACTCGATTGCGCCACTCAACCAGTGTCCGCCTTTGACAATCGCTGAATCTCCTTCGATCGTCGACGTCCATTCGCTGACGCGACCGGCCATTTCTGCGACACCATACACGCTTTGGTCGTAGATGAAGTCAATGCCCGGATTTCTTGTTGCCGCCTCGATGGTCGCCTTGCGGGTATGACAATATTTTGCATCCCAGCGGTCTCCCCAAGGGAAAGCGTATCCGTTAGGACCGCGTGCAGCTTTTTCCCACTCCGATTCTGTTGGCAATCGGTGGTGTTCATCAAAGCGGGTATTGAGCCATTGGCAGTATGCCACCGCATCGGTCTGGGTGATGCCAACGACCGGAAGCGAAGGGGCCCATCGAATTCCGTCCGTGTCATCTTCCGGCATACGAAAGCCGTCATTCGTTCCGGTCCAATAGGGCTGGTCTGACTCGGAACGCGGCACGAAAAGACCCGCATGTTCTCTGCCGTGAGACTGAACTAAATGGGACAGGAAAATTTGATATTCGGCGCAGCTCACAGGGCTACGACCAATTAGGAATGACGGCAGATACTGGTCTTCTGCCGGGCGACTCTGCCAGGCGAGCGGGTCACCACCAATCTTGCTAATGCCTTCATAAATGAGGGCGAAGCCGACCAAATCAACGGATGATTTCGGCCGACGGATATCGACGGTTATATCTTCTGTGCCATCGAATGAAACGGGCACCGAGTAGACGCCTGCATCGACAGACAGTTTTAGCTGATATTGACCAGCCTTGAGTGGCAATTCAAATCCGCCAGAGTGCTCAAAGGATCGAAACGGTGTCGAGGTAACCAAGCCTTTTTTGATATCCAGTATGTTGAGGTCGATGGGCCCTTCTGTCTGCTGTATTCGAACTCGAAGTTTAGCGGACGCTCTAGATGCGGCCTTGACCTTCGCTCCGTCGTCCTCGCCTAGAAATGTGCTAAAAAAGTGGGTCCAGATGCCTTGATCAAGCTGTTTGGCTCGGTCTCGACCGATCTCTAGGAGTCTACGCATCACACGTCTATCGTCACGGCTGAGCTTGCATGATGCTGACAGCACAGCGTAGGCATTCATAGCCGAGCCCAGAGTCCGGCCAAACGTCTCCTGGCCCACTGTGGGCTGAGACGCTGAAGACATGTCAAACATGGCATTGGCGTTCGAGAGCGCTTTGGACCGAAGGTGGTCGATGGGCGAGTCCCCGCTGGCCAGAGAGTCGACTGGGGTCGCATCGGCGAGAACTGACCTGTAGCCAGGCTGCGTTTGGGATGCCAGTAGAATTGAGTCAGCAGCGACCGATTGTGTATACGGCGTGTTCGATGTGATTTGGAGCGCTGGCGGTTCGGCGATAAAATCCGGAACGCCGTCCAACATGGAATCACTCTCATCGAGCATGGACGCACTTTGATCATAATCAGCACCCAGCGTACTTGTCAGTGGTCCCGGCGGAACCCATTCCAAGGCGAGCTCTCGCGCAATTTCAATGGCTAATTCGCGGCTTAATCGACCTTCCAAATAGGCCGCATCGAGAAGCAGTATGTGTTGATTCCGGCTCAGTCGCCTTAGCCTGACCAATTCGCAGAGCCTAATTCGTGCCTGCTGCTCTAGCCGTTCGAAGATTTGGACCTCGAGGACTCGGTCTCCCGCTAGATTTTGACTGAAATCATCCATGCTCACCAGCCCGCCAAACCACATATCCCGAGTCCACTGTCAGTAATCGTATCTCGGGTTTAATCGTCATGGCACGTGTATTCGTATGTGATTTCGACGCTCGCTTGGAGCATCTTTGAAACCGAGCAATAGGTCTCCATAGATAGGTCTACGGCCCGCTTGACAGCGCTCTCCTTCAGGCCACGACCATGGATGTGATAATGCAAATGGATGTGCGTAAACACCTTCGGTACCGTCTCAGCCCGCGTCCCGCTGAGGCTAATTCTGCAATCACTGACCTGTTGACGCTGTTTCTTGAGTGTCGAGATGATGTCCATGGCTGTGCATCCGCCTAGGCCACCAAGAACAAGTTCCATCGGTCGAGGACCAAGGTTTCGGCCGCCAATCGCGGGCGACCCATCGATCACATATCCGTGACCACTTGATCCTGAAACCATCCAGGTGACACCCTCAATTTGTTTTATTTCGACATTCATTGCAGTCCCGGGGATCCTCTCGATTGTTCATGGGTAATTTGTTCATTTCCATCTAGCTTGATTGATGCGCTGTACGCGATCAAGCCCCAATCCATGGGTGCGCATTCTCGAGGCCTTTTATCCACACACACCTCTAAGGCCGATTCGGCGTTAACTACACGATTGATTGTCGACCGTTCGGTAGACTGTAATTGAAGGTGGGGCTTGTTTGATGGCAAAATATCCATAAAAACGCGCGCTATTTAACAAAAAAAAACACGGAATTTCCTTCTTTTTCTCTCTGATGGTATTAAGGAAAACGCTAAGCATTAAGCAGCTTTGTAAGTTGTTGAATCGGGGCGAATGAAACTCGCGTACAGATTTGGATCGGATGATCATACGGCCGGGGAATGACTAATTGATAAAAGTCCGCTATAAGGACCTCAATCGTGATCACACGGTGCCGTGCCGGGGAAAGATTACAGTGACTGATATCGGCTCTATAGACCGGAACACAAAGATAGAGAAGCATAGGCGGTCGCGTACGCGCGAAGACGAACTGCGAAAGGGGACACAATGGCAGTCCACATGATCAAGCAGGGGCTTGACCTGCCCATAACAGGCAAGCCAGCTGACCGGGTCGAAGAGGGTCCAGCGGTGAGACGAGTCGCGATTGTTGCGGCCGATTACCCGACGATGAAGCCCAGGATGGCCGTCAGCGAAGGCGACTCGGTCAAATGTGGCCAGCTGCTGTTTGAGGACCGAAAATCCGATGGCGTACGGTTCACCGCGCCCGTACAGGGGACCATCGTTGCCATCAACCGAGGCGAGCGCCGCGTCCTTCAAACCCTTGTCATTGAGTTGGCAACGGCTGGCGAGATTGGAGAGCAAGTCGATTTCGAATCCTACACCGGAGGCGCAATTGACTCACTGTCGAGTGAAAATGCCGTCGAATTACTGGCTGAATCGGGCCTTTGGACAGCCTTACGGTCACGCCCCTATGGACGCGTTCCGTCTGTCAACGACAAAGCCGCAGCGGTTTTTATAACCGCCATCGACACCCATCCTTTGGCCGGATCCATCGAGACCGCTCTGAGCGGCCACGAAGAGGCGTTCAAGGCAGGCCTGGATGTTGTGTCTAAGCTCACAGAGGGCAAGACGTACTTGTGTACCGCAAAGGGCAGTCAAATTCCCAGCACAGGGTCAGTCGAACTGGCGCAGTTCGGCGGGAAGCACCCCGCGGGCCTACCGGGCACGCATATTCATACTCTAGATCCTGTCAGCCGCAAAAAAGCGGTCTGGCACTTAGGCTGGCAAGATGTCATCGCCATCGGCACCCTCTTTACCACGGGCAAGCTCGACTGCACGCGCGTTGTCGCTCTCGGAGGGCCTGTGGTCAAATCACCACGCATGCTCCGTACCTTAGCCGGCGTCAGTACAGATGAACTCACAGCCAATGAGCTGATTGTCGACCGCGAAATCCGAAAGATCAGTGGATCGATCCTCGGGGGTCGAAATTCTGAAGGCGACGTTTTTGGATTTCTTGGCCGCTATCACAATCAAATCTCTTGTCTCGCCGAGGACCGGGAGCGAGTTTTCTTTGGATGGCTCTCACCGGGCTTCAACAAATATTCAACAGTGCGGGCGTTCGCAGCCGGTTTAATGGGCATGAATAAAAAGCCCCGGGCTCTGACGACGAATACGAATGGCTCGCATCGTGCCATGGTGCCCATTGGTATGTTCGAGCGCGTCATGCCACTCGATATCCTGCCAACGTTCCTACTGAGGGCTTTGTGTGCAGACGATGTAGAACGGGCGGAAGCGTTAGGCTGTTTAGAGCTCACTGAAGATGATTTGGCTCTGTGTACTTTTGTGTCTCCGGGCAAGGAAGACTTCGGTCGCGCTCTGAGACGGAACCTTGATGAAATGTGGAAAGAAGGCTGATGAAGTTTCTACGAAAGGTCCTCGACAAGCAGGCTCCACTCTTTGATAAAGGCGGTCCCCTAGAAGCGTTTTACCCGTTCTATGAGGCCAATGACACGCTACTTTTCACCCCAGGTGAGGTGACCAAGGGCGACGTCCATGTCCGAGATGCTCTTGACCTCAAGCGCATGATGATCACGGTCGTCATCGCTTTGCTGCCGTGCGTGGCGATGGCGGTCTACAACACGGGGTATCAGGCGAATTACTGGATATCTCAAGGCGCGACGCCATTGCATAACTGGCAAGAAGCCATCTATGCCTCAGTCTTCGCTTATGACCCAACCAGTATCGGCGCCAATATCTTTCATGGGTTCCTGTACTTTTTTCCAGTCTTCCTGATGACATTCCTCATCGGTGGCCATGTGGAAGTTGCTTTTGCCCTCGCGCGAAAACACGAAATCAACGAAGGCTTTCTGGTCACGGGATTCCTTTTTCCCCTCACTCTGCCGCCCACGATTCCACTGTGGCAAGTCGCCATGGGGATTACCTTTGGCGTGATTATCGGTAAAGAGGTCTTCGGTGGTACAGGGATGAATGTGCTGAACGTGGCTTTGACGGCGCGTGCCTTTCTATTCTTTGCATACCCGGCCGATATCTCCGGCGATGCGCCGTGGATCGCCGCAGACCTGAGTACGGCCGCCGATGGTGCATCGGGCGCCACCTGGCTCGCTCAGGCAGCTTCGGTCGGGCAGGCCGGAAGCGATGTGTTCGCGACTCATACAATGGGGGGAGAGCAGTGGATGCAATCCTTCCTTGGTTTCATTCCTGGTTCAATGGGTGAGACATCGACTCTCGCGTGTCTCTTCGGCGCATTTGTTTTAATCGCCACCCAGATCGGGTCTTGGCGAACGATGTTCGGCGTCGTCGTCGGTACGACCATCATGTCCTTGGCCTTAAACGGAATTGGTTCTGAGACCAATGGTATGTTCAACATGCCCTACTACTGGCACTTCGTGGTTGGCAGTTTCGCTTTCGGTACAGTCTTTATGGCAACAGACCCAGTGACATCTGCCTTCACCGATAAAGGCAAGCTGGTCTATGGACTCTTCATCGGCATCATGATCGTTCTTGTTCGGGTGGTTAATCCCGCGTATCCGGAAGGCGTCATGCTCGCCATTTTGTTCATGAACATGTTTGCCCCGTTCATTGACCACTTCTATATCCAAGCAAATATAAAGCGGAGGTTGGCACGTCATGGAGCGTAGTTCAGGTTACATTATTACCTTTGCAGCCGTCGTTTGTTTAGTGTGCGGTGTTTTCGTCTCGGGCGCAGCTGTGTCCTTGAAGGACCGGCAAGACCAGAACGCGGTCCTCGATAAGCAAAAGAAGGTTCTCATCGTCGGTGGCTTGATCGATCCAAACTCTGAGACCTCACCAGAGGAGATAGAGCGGCTCTTCAAGACCAATATCACCGCCAAGATTATCGACCTAAAAACCGGTCAAATTTATGACAAGATTTCTTCCGATGGTTTTGAGCAGGAGAAATACACAAAGGATCCGACGACTAGCATTGAGGCACCGGCTCGGAATGCGGCGGGTGCGAAGCGCCTCCCGAAACATGCACTCATTTACGAGCGCCAAAAGAATGGAAAGCTCGACCGGCTCATCTTACCCGTGAATGGGAAAGGGCTCTGGGGGCCGCTGTACGGATACTTCGCCCTCGCGTCTGATACCAATACCGTCAAGGGTATTATTTTCTACAAGCACCAGGAGACACCTGGTCTCGGTGGCGAGATTGAGAACCCCAATTGGATGAGTCTGTGGCCTGGGAAGAAAGCCTTTGCAATGACGAAGGACGGTGGTCTTGGAAAGCCAAAGATCGAGGTCAACAAGGGGCCATCCAAAGACGGCGATGAATACGGCATTGACGGGCTCTCGGGCGCGACAATCACAAGCCGGGGCGTGACAGGCATGCTTCAGTTTTGGCTCGGTGATAATGGATTTGGACCGTACCTGGCCCAAGTCAGAAAGGGACAGTAATGGCGTCCAAACAAAAAGAAGCGCTCATTGACCCGCTTTTCAATGATAACCCAATCTCGCTTCAGGTCCTTGGGATTTGTTCCGCTTTGGCGGTGACGACCAAGCTTGAGACCTCGGTGGTTATGTCAGCGGCCGTGATCGCGGTGCTGACGCTCAGTAACTTGGCCATCAGTCTCATGCGGAACCTGATTCCTGCAAGTATTCGAATCATCGTTCAACTGACTGTGATCGCCTCACTGGTCATTATTACAGACCAGGTTCTTAAAGCGTTCATGTATGAGATTAGCAAGCAATTGTCGGTCTTTGTTGGCTTGATCATAACCAACTGTATCATCATGGGTCGTGCTGAAGCGTATGCGATGCAGAACGGACCCGGCATGAGCATTATCGACGGCTTAGGCAACGGCCTTGGCTACAGCATTGTGCTGCTCTTCGTTGGTTTTTTCCGCGAACTCTTTGGCAGCGGTAAGATTTACGGAGTAACCGTACTCGGCGACTGGTATCAACCAAATGGGTTGATGGTTCTGGCACCCGGTGCGTTCTTCCTTATCGGAATCTTCATTTGGATGAACCGAGTCTGGAAGCCAGACCAGATCGAGGCGGAGTAGATCATGCAAGAGACATTAAGCCTAGCCGTAAAGGCAATGTTTGTTGAGAACATGGCTCTCGCCTACTTCCTTGGTATGTGCTCATTTTTGGCCGTATCGAAGAAAGTGGACACAGCCATTGGTTTGGGAGCCGCCGTCATCTTTGTACTCGGCGTCACCTGCCCCCTCAATAATTTGATGTACAATTACATTCTTAGAGAAGGCGCATTGTCATGGACGGGCGTTGAATCGCTCGCCACCATGGACTTATCTTTTCTGAACTTCCTTGCATTGATTGGGACCATTGCTGCGAGTGTACAAATCGTGGAAATGACCCTAGACAAATATGCACCAGCTCTCTACTCAGCACTGGGGATTTTTCTTCCCCTGATCGCGGTCAATTGCGCGATCCTCGGTGCCTCATTGTTCATGGTAGAGCGCGACTACAGTTTCAGCGAAAGCGCTGTATTCGGTTTGGGAAGTGGTGTTGGCTGGGCGCTCGCCGTCATTGCGCTCGCAGCCATTCGGGAAAAGATGCGTTATAGTAATGTGCCTGGGCCACTTCGCGGCTTAGGCATCACGTTTATCGTAACCGGCTTGATGGCTATCGGTTTCATGGCCTTTGCGGGCATTTCGCTGTAGCAGGAGAAGACCAATATGGATCCAACATTTGTTATTCTGTTCAGCACGGGGGCTTTCCTGGTCATTGTTGTCACACTGACCGTTGGCCTCATGGCTGCACGCGCTAAACTCGTGAATTCGGGCGCGGTAAAAATCAATATCAACGAGGGCGAGAAGATCATTGAAGTCGCTGCAGGCGGCACGCTTCTCAACACCTTGGCGGCTCAAAAAATCTTCATTCCCTCCGCGTGTGGTGGAGGCGGTACGTGTGGCGTCTGCAAAGTCGACGTCCATGACGGTGGTGGATCGATTCTTCCCACCGAGAAGACACACGTGAGCCGCGGTGAAGAGCGACAAGGCTGCCGTCTCTCATGCCAAGTCAAGGTCAAGCAGGATATGAAAATCCATATTGAACCCGAGGTGTTCGGTGTTCGAAAATGGGTCTGTAAAGTGCGGTCCAATGAGAAT
>MDTC01244911.1_pt1 | contig 17017 bp, 21 predicted proteins | sample 811181 | NCBI WGS metagenome assembly MDTC01 (sample SAMN05326644, study PRJNA326480) | marine metagenome | isolation source: seawater | place: Pacific Ocean: North | collected 2011 | reverse complement strand
GGATAAAAATTTAGATAAACTATATAGAAATTTAATAATTTTTATGATTTTACTATTTATATTAGGATTAATGTCTTGTGATCCTAAGGTAGAAATTATAGAAAAAGAAATCATAAAAGAAATAACAGTAAGAGATACTATTTACGTGGATAATATTGTAAAGGAATTTGTTCCTAAATATATTACTAAAGAAATAATAAAAGAAGTACCTATAGAAGTTATAAAGGAAGTAATAGTTGAAAAACCAGTTGAGGTGATTAAAACAGTTTATGTAGATAAACCATTTGAAACAATAGTAAAAGTACCTTTACCAAAAGAAAATGAATGGTATATAGGAATGGGAGTAGGTTTTGATAAGACAAATTTTATCAGTATATTGAGGACAAGTGCTTTATATAAAACTAAAAATGATAAAGCATTTAGTATTGATTTAGGAGTTTCTAATAAGATTTTTAATCAAGAAACTGGAGAATCCAGTCTTACTCCTTACATAGGAGGAACAATGTATTGGAAAATAGGTTCAGATAAATAACACATACGTATTAGTGACCTAGCCAATACTTGGCTTTTGCTTCTCTTTACATTATATTTTAGTGTTTCTGAGAAGTGTCGGTTAATTTAAAATAAACGATGAATTATCTTCTTCGAAACTTTAAACAATTAAATTTAATTTTTTATTATGAGAAAACTCGTTAGACTCTGTTTAACGGTAACTTTTTTACTGTTAACAACAGTAGCATTTTCACAAATAAGTGGTATTGTTACTGATGCAGAGACTGGAGATCCATTACCAGGAGCTTCTATTGTTTTAAAAAGCAATAGTGCTGTAGGTGTGGTAACTAGTCTCAACGGGAAATTCGAAATAGATGCCCAAGTGGGATCTATGATAGTAGTTAATTTTGTTGGATATCAATCAGCTGAAATTATTGCAGGTGATGATATGTCAATTAAATTACTACCTGCTGTAACGGCTTTAGGAGAAGTAGTAGTTTCTTCTGGTGTGATTGACATTGCTAAGACAAGAGAAACACCAGTAGCTGTGTCTACTATATCTGCTAAAGATATTCAACTTAAAGTAGGTAACTTAGAATTTCCTGAAATTATGAATAATACACCTGGTGTATACGCTACCAAACAAGGTGGTGGATATGGTGACTCTAGAATTTCACTTAGAGGGTTTGATCAGAGAAACACTTCTTTCCTTATTAATGGGCAACCTGTTAATGATATGGAAAACGGATGGGTTTACTGGTCTAACTGGCAAGGATTGACAGACGTTGCTTCAGGTATTCAAATACAAAGAGGACTTGGTGCCTCAAGATTAGCTGTTCCATCTGTAGGTGGTACAGTTTCTATTTTCACCAAGGCAGCTGATAAAGCTAGAGGAGGTTCATTTACTCAAGTAATTGGTAATGATGGATATGTAAAATCTACTCTTGCATACAACACAGGTGTTAATAAATCAGGATGGGCTTCTTCATTCTTATTAACTAAGTGGCAAGGTAATGGATATATCTACAATACTAATGGTGAAGGATGGACTTATTTTGCTTCAGTAGGGTACGCCCCTGAAGATTCTAAACATGATTTGAATTTAACAATTCTAGGAGCTGGTCAATGGCATCATCAAAGAGATGTTTGGGTTTCATTAAGAGACTATGAAAACTTTGGTGAAGAAGGAATTGACCCTAGATGGAATTCTAATGGTGGTTACTTAAATGGTGAATCTTATAGTATGAGAAGAAACTTTTATAACAAACCATTAGCTACATTTAACTGGGATTGGGATATAAATGATAATCTAAAATTAAACACTTCTTTATATGCTTCAGCAGGTAGAGGAGGAGGAACAGGCCCTAGAGGTAACTACTATAGAAGTGGTGAAACTGATATTCTTCCTTTCAGAAAAGACCTTACTGAGCATTACTTAGAAAATGGTAGAGGTAGTAGAGATGCAGATGGATTTATAGATTTTAACGCTGTAATTCTAGCTAACAGAGCTAATACTGAAGACTACACAGGTGACATTTCTAGATTCAATGGACTAAAAATTGGTTCAAATGGGTACAGAGATAATGGTGTAAATAGAGAGGTTCTAGTAAGAAGAGCTTCTATGAACTCACATGACTGGGTAGGTGCTATTTCTAATTTAGAAGGTGAATGGGGTAAAATAAGAGCCTCAGTTGGTATTGACGTAAGAAATTATAAAGGATACCATTATAGAGTAATGAATGACCTAATGGGATTAGATGGTTACTATTCAACTGGTAACAAAAACTCAGCTGGTCAAATTATTGAAAACGTAGTTGAAGCTTCTCCATTTAAAAACACTGGAATTAGAGGACCTAAAATTGACTACTTCAACATTGGATATGTTGGATGGCAAGGTCTTAATGGTTTAGTGGAATATAATGATGAAGGTAAATTTACTGCAGTATTGCAAGGAGGTTTATCTAACCAATCATTCCAAAGAGAAGATTTATTTGATCAACCAACCAAATATCTTTCCGAAAAAGAAAACGTAGGTGGTGGTTACTTAAAAGGTGGAGCTAATTTAAATATTAGTGATAGATCAAATATATTTTTCAATGCTGGTTTAATTTCTAGACAACCTAATTTTGATGGTGTTTTCCCTAATTATGGAAACGCTGTTAATCCTGATTTACAAAATGAGGAAATCAAATCATTAGAGGTAGGTTATGGGTACATGGGTACTGACTTAGACTTAAATGTTAACTTATACTCAACAGTATGGGGTAATAGATTTGTAACTAGAAGTTTAACCAACCAACAAGGTATAGATGGATATGCTCAATTTAGAGATATTGACGTAGTTCATAACGGAATTGAATTAGAAGGTAAGTATAGAGTTTCTAATAACTTTAGACTTAAAGGTATGGTATCTTTAGGAGACTGGAGATATACAAAAGATTTCGAAGCTGAATTATTTGATGATAATCAACAATCTATTGGTACAGGAGTTTTATATCTAAAAGATGCAAAAGTTGGTGACGCTGCTCAATTTGTAACTTACCTAGAAGGTGACTACAGAGTAGGTAACTTTAACTTTGATCTAGGATATAGATTTGTGGACAAATTATATGCTGATTACTCAATAACAGATAGTGAATTTACTCAACCAGATAATGCAGGAGCTTTAAAACTTCCTTCATACGGTTTAGTAGATTTTGGTGCTACTTATAGATTCAACTTATTTGGTAATGTTGCTACATTCAGAGCGAATGTTAACAACTTATTAGATACATTATACATTGCAGAATCTAACTCAAATATTCATGCTACTGAAACATCTGAAACATGGAACGGAATTGATAAACGTAACTATGTTTGGTTAGGATTTGGTAGAACATGGAATGTATCACTTAACTATACTTTCTAATAGTTACACGTAGCTTTAGAAAAAACAACCAAGGGCTCTAAGGAGCCCTTTTTTTTTCATATTTATACTGGACCAAATAATAATATTATGTGGGAATTATTCAATGATAAAAACACAATAAACGAAAAAACAGTAATAGGATTTCTATCATTTGCTGTAATGACAATATTTGCAACCGTGGATATAGTTACTGGCATTATGGGTAAGCCATTAGAAGTACAAGAATTTATATTTAATTCATTTGTATTTGTAACTTTAGGTTCATTCGGTATTGCAGGGCTTGAAAAATTCGCCCCTAAAAAATAATTAATTGTTTCTAAAATAGGTAAACAGTTTCATTTGTTTAACCAAAACCCTTTTTATTTTATGGAAATGTTAAAACAAATAGGTAATTGGGTCAACTCTCTGACTGAAATAGGAATCTCCCTAGTCGCTTTAGGTGTAGTATTAGATGTCCTTTTTGGTGGAGTAGGAATCCCTTTTTGGCCTGAGATCACTGTAGTAGATAATATTATGGCGATTTTAGGTAGTTTAAGTGCAGAAGGTTTGCTCGGTTTAGTAGGCGCTTTTGTATTATATAACATCCTTCAAAAGAAAGGATAGTATATTATATTTATTCCCGCACACAAGTGCGGGATATTTTTTAATTATGATAAAACCTAAAGGAATCATAGTACACTCAATGGCTGAGTTTTTAAGGCATGAAGGTAAAAAAGTTACTGCTCATGAATTCTTAAAAATATTAAAATTATCAGTTCATGGCTTTATTCATCCTAACGGTGAGTATGAAAGAATGATAAAAACTCCTGGTAGAGCAGCACATGCTGGAAAATCTATTCACGAAAATTTATCAGGTTTAAATTCTCATTTTTTAGGATTTGAACTTTTAGTTCCTGGTGAACATGATTATGGAAGCTTTATAAAAGCAATTGATACTCCAGGTACTTACACTGAGGAACAATTTGAACAATCTGTTCAAGTTTGTAAATACTGGATGAAACAGTATGATATCCCAGTAAAAAATGTTGTTAGACATTCTGATGTTTCTGGTGATCATGTTAGAGGGAAAGGAAAAGGAAAAAAAGATCCAGGTTCAGCATTTGAATGGGAAAAATTTGTGGAAGCGTTGTCTTAATGAAAAATTTTCTTAGGTTTTTAATTATTTGGATAAGCCAAAATCTTGCTATACCTTTCTGGGTGGTAGGTCATATACACCTATCTATTCATGATTTTCATGATTTTGTAGAAATTTTATCTTCTATTGGTATGAATGTTATTGTAGCAATAGGATTTATTTTAGATTATAAAGAAAATGTTAAAAAGAATTAAACAAAGTATTTTTCCATTACTTATTGCTTTCTCTGCATTATCTGTTAGTGCATCTGCGGCATTTTATTCCGTATTTGGGTTAAGTAAATTATTCGCTGGAGCCACTACTGAGGTAATAATAATGGCAGGATCTCTCGAGGTAGCTAAATTGGTAATTGCCTCTTTATTATACCAATATTGGAAAACATTAATGGGTTTTTTAAGAACCTATTTAACTATAGCATGTTTTATTTTAATAGTAATCACATCAGCTGGGATCTACGGATTTTTATCTGCGGCCTATCAAGAAACTGCTAATAAAGCTAGTATAGTAGATAAAGAAATTGCATTTTATTCTAAACAAAGAGATTTTTATCAAGAAGATGTTAATAGATATGAAACAGAATTGTCTTTAATTTCTGAAAATATATCTAATTTATCACAAGCTAAAGCTCAACAAATACAAGTTAGAGACACTAATTCGGTTACTGGATATAGAACAACAGTATCTACTGCTGAACTTAGATTAGCTACTTCAAGATTAGATGCTGAAGAAAATAATAGAAATAATATTCAAAATAAAAGAAGCATAGCTGCTGATAGTTTAAAAAATATAGAAATTAAAATATTAGAATTAGAATCTAACACAGAATTAGCTGCTGAATTAGGACCATTAAAATATCTATCTAATCTTACAGGTATATCTATGGATAGAATTATTAACTGGCTTCTTTTAGTAATTATTTTTGTTTTTGATCCTCTTGCTGTAGCTTTAGTTATAGCTGCTAATTTTGCCTTTGCTCAAATAACACCTAAAACTAAGGTTAATCTTTACAGAGAAGAAGTACCGGTTGAGGAAGAAAATTGGGATAGTGAGAGAATGGATGTAATTGGTCAAAATGGAAATGAAGGACTACATTATGAGGAAGAAGAAATAGAAGAAGAAGAAAAACCTCAAGTTGAAATAAAACAAATTGGAGGTGAAGTTTTTAGAACTCCTGTTACTACAGGTAAAAAAAGTAGTTATTCTCGTAAAAAAGAATTTAGACATAAACCAAACGAAACAGACGATAAGACTTATTAATAGTTATGGAGTTAGAACAAATTAAACAATTAAAGCACCCAAGACCTACTGCTTTAATTTATGGTTATGATAATTTTATTGGCGAAAGAGAATTAAATTGTTTCTTTCCCATAAATGATCCAGGTAGCGATGATGTGGCTATAGCTTATTTTTCCCCTACAGATGATAATTTTGATTTAGACTTTTACAAATATGAACCAGATCTAGTTCTCTGCTTTAGACCTATTCATGAATTTCCAAAAGTAAATGAAGCTAGACGGTCTTTTGAAGTAGGTAAACTATGTTATGAATTAGAACATATTAATTTTGATCACTTAGGTAATTGGATTTATGAAAGAACTATTGGTGTAAATTGTGAAAGAAATGATTTCCATTACCACAGTGAAGATGCTCCTGTTGTTTCTTGCTTCTCTCCAGCCTTTTGTACTTCTAAAGATGAACTTTTTAGACTATATAACTCTTTAAAAAATCAAACCTATAAACAATGGGAGTGGGTAGTTTTAGATGATTCACCTAATGATTTTACTGGTGTAGCTGAAGTTATAAATGAAATAAAATTAAGTGATGCTAGAGTAAAATATTATAGAGTTTTACCTGTAACCCAAGGTAATATAGGAGAAGCTAAATACAGGGCTGCCCATTTATGTAATGGGAAATATCTAGCTGAGGTTGATCATGATGATGAATTAGCTACTAATTGTTTAGCAGAAGTGGTTAATGCATTTAAAACTTATCCTGATGCTGGTTTTGTTTATTCAGATCATGTAGGAATTAGAAGACTTAGTGACAACCCAGATGATTATGTAGTTTATGGTGACATTTCAGGAGAACCTCCTTATGGTCAACCAGCTAATGGAGGTGCCCATGGTTATGCTTGGCATTATTGGGGTGAAGTAGATGGTAAAAGAGTAGTTTGCCATAGATATTGTGATATTAATCCTAGAACAATAAGATATAATTACACTATGCCTAATCATATTAGGGTTTGGGAAAGAGATTTATATAGAAAAATAGGTGGTCATAATAGATTATACCCTATGGGTGATGATTATGAATTAATTGTAAGAACATTTTTACACACAAGAATGGTTCACATTGAAAAACCACTTTACTTTCAGTGGGATAATGAAACTAACGCTACTCAGTATAGAGTTTTAGGAATAAATAAAAGATCCAGATTCACTAGAGATCATTATGGAAATAGAATTAAAGCTAGAATTGAAGAATTAGGATTTGAAGATTGGGATTGGGATTACGAAAATAATTGTTCTTTTGGTTCATATGAACATGAACATTTAAGATATGGTGATGGTGAAAATGTTTTAAATTATACCATAAAATAGTTGGAGAACTGAAAGAAATTTCGTATATTCATTGTAATGAGTTATATATTAATAGGTTTATGTTTATGCTTGGCTATGACAGTTATAGCAAATGATTCTGGTAGACCCATAAATTGGCAACCAGATGGTTTTTTAGCTGTGGTTATAGCTTGGCCTTTAGTTATTTTATTACTAATTTACTTTTATTTTGATGAAGAATGATTTACCGTTTTCTCCTCCTTTAAATAAAGAAGAGGTTATGGAGGAATTATCTAAGTACAAAAAATTAAATTACAACCAATTTAGATGGTGGAGAATGTATGATTATCCTAGAAAACCTTTATCTGTAAAAAGAGATATTAAGGATAGGATTAGAAATGGTGATTTTGAACGTTCAGTTTATGCACCTCAGATATGGTTAGTTGAACACCAGTTAAATGATTTATTTTCAGCTTGTAAAGATATAGAAGAATATAGAGATAAAGCATCTATACATTTAAGTAGAAGAATGAAATTACAAGAAGATCTTCACATAGATGAAACAGCTAGGCTTTTAGCATTTACCAATTCAATGATAAACATGTTTGAATTAGATAAAGAAGAAGTATTTAAAGAAGCCGAGAAATGTGAGGGAGAGATTGTAGATTTATATTACCAAATTGCACAAAAATATAAAAGAAGAAAAAATGCTAAAGGAAGAGGTCGACCAAAAAAATCTGATTAAGTATCTTAAATATGATTCTAAGGTTTATCCATTTAATAAATGGATAGCTTGTTTAATCTATAAATTAGATAAAATGGAGGATCTTCAACCAGACCCTAATCTTAAAATGCTAACTAGAAAAACAGATAGTAAAACTAAATTCCATAAACAATTTTATGATAATTTTTATTTACTAGATATTCTATATAAAGAATTTATTTTTGATTACATCAGATCATTATATGATGGACCTATTTACTATCAGAAAATTCCTAATATAAGATTTCATTTTCCAGATAATTTAGGAGTTGGTAAGTGGCATAAAGATTCTGATTTTGGTCACCCAGTAGAAGAAGATAATTTTTATCTTCCTCTAACTTTTGCCTATAACACTAATACTCTTTGGGCCGAAACTGAACCTGGTAAGAAAGATTATTTACCTTTTACTTGTGAATTTGGAGAAATAGTTAAGTGGAAAGGTAGTATTTTAGAACATGGAAATAAACTTAATGATACAGGTAAAACTAGAGTTAGTTTAGATTTTCGTGTTATTCCTGTTAAAGATTTTGTGGAGAACCAACAAAAATCTATTAACTTGGGTCTTAAATTTGAAAACGGAAGTTATTATAAGTTATGTCAATAAAAGTTAGTCACGAATTACCAATTAATGCTTTACATTTAAGTAGAAAGATAAATGATTATGAATATTGTCTTCCTCATTTATTAGATGAAAGTAAAGAATATAGAAGATTTTTTTATGGTGCCAAATCAGATGGTAGGTACATTATCATGGATAATTCAATCCATGAATTAGGTGAAGCATATGATCGAAGTAGATTATTATACTGGATAGATGAGTTAGAACCTAATGAATTTATTGTTCCTGATGTATGGGAAGATAAAACAGGTACTTTAGTATCAGCAAAAGAATGGTCTAGTATTGATTTACCTAAGGGTGTAGAAAAAGTAGCTGTAGTACAAGCTAAGAGCTATGGTGAAGGTGTTGAATGTTATAATATTCTTAAAACACAAGGTTATCATAAATTATCTTTTTCTTATGGAGCTGATTGGTATAGTCAATTAGTAGATAACCTAGAGTTTTTATCTTCTAGAGCTAAAAAAGCTTATGGCCGATTTATATTTATTAGTCAATTATATTATTCTGGGGTTATATCTTCTACTGATAGTGTTCATTTACTAGGTTGTAATTTACCACAAGAATATGGATGGTATAGAAATTTCCCATTTATAAAATCAGTTGATACTTCTAATCCAGTTATGGCTGCTTTAGAAGATGTTAGATATTGGGATTTTGGATTATTAGATAAACCAAAAGCAAGTATGAATGATGAATTTGATTCTATTGATGAAGATTTAATCATTTATAATGCAAAGAAATTTAGAGAAATAAACGGATTTGACCCTCTATCCGCTTAAACATACTTGAGGGTACTTTAAATATTATTAAAATGCAAGAACAAAAATATGCTGTACTTTCCCTAAGTGGTGGAATGGATAGCTCAACTTTATTATTAAATTTATTAGCTGAAAATTATAACGTAACAGCTATATCTTTTGATTATGGACAAAAACACAGAGTTGAATTAGAGAAAGCTCAATCCTTAGTCAATTACTTAAATGATAATGGACAAAATGTTACTTATAAGGTTATAAAATTAGACGGTTTAGTGGATTTACTAGAATCTAATTTAGTGAGTGGAGGAGATGATGTTCCTGAAGGTCATTATGAGGATGAAAACATGGTAAAAACTGTTGTACCTAACAGAAATAAAATGTTCTCATCAATTACGCAGGCAGTTGCTTTATCAATTGCAAATAAAACAGAGCAAAACGTAGAAATTGCAATGGGTATACATGCAGGTGATCATGCTATTTATCCTGATTGTAGACAAGAGTTTAGAGATGCTGATTATCAAGCGTTTAAAATAGGTAATTATTATTCATACAGAGTTAATTATTACACTCCATATTTAGACACGGATAAGTTAGGTATCTTACAGGATGGAGAGGGGTGTTGTAAAAAATTAAATATTGATTTTGATGAAGTATATAAAAGAACTAATACTAGCTACAAGCCTTTTCCTAGTGGTAATAGTGATTACAAGTCTGCTAGTAGTGTGGAACGTATTGAAGCTTTTATTAGCTTGGGTAGACCAGATCCTGTACAATATGAGGATGAAACGGGTGAGGTAGATTGGGAAGTTGCAAGAGATCATGTTGAAGATTTATTATTAAAAAAAGAAGAAAATGAATAAAATTTTATACTTTACAGCTGAATGGTGCGGACCTTGTAAGATGATGGCACCCACTATTACAGAAGCTATGGGTGGAGGATTACCTATAGAGAAAATTGATGTTGATGCTAATCAAGAAAGATCAATTCAATATAATGTTAGATCAGTTCCTACCATGGTTTTAGTAGATGGTAGTGGAGCAGAAGTTAAAAGAGTAATGGGTTTACAAACATTAACTGCATTAAAAGATTTTTATAATGGCTAAACATACTTCAACTAAAATATTTGACGGATTCTCCACAGTCTTTAGACAGTGGAGAGCCGAAGATACTCACTGTAAGTTTTTACATGGTTACGCTGTTAGTTTTAAGGTATGGTTTGAGGGAGAATTGGATTATAGAAACTGGGTTTGGGATTTTGGTGGTATGAAAAGAGCTAAAACTAAAATTGACGGTATGTCAGCTAAGGAATGGATGGATTACATGTTTGACCATACTACAATTATATCTGAAGATGATCCTTATTTAAACACATTTAAAAAAATGAGTGAAGATGGTATAATTCAACTTAGAATAATAGAAGCTGTTGGAGCTGAAAGATTTGCTGAGTATGTTTTTGATAAATTAAACAGATTTTGTTCTGAGGAAACAGAGGGTAGAGTTAGTGTAACAAAAGTTGAGTTTATGGAAAATGGAAAAAATAGTGCAATATTTAAATCTTGTGACTATTAATGATATTTATTTTAAACATACCAACTGGATCAAATTCTCATGATAAAGAATTCCTAACTCGTTGGTCTATTAGGAATTTAAATTAATTTATTATGAGCTTAGGACGTTTAGACGATTACGATAAAACTTTACCAATATTAGAAATATATAGATGTGTTCAATCTGAAGGTAGTAGATTTGGAAGACCTACCATTGCAGTTAGAACTACAGGGTGTACCCATAGATGCTTTTTTGGAGAAGGAGGATGGTGTGATTCATGGTACACAAGTATTCATCCCGAAAAAGGAAAATTCACATTTAATGATATAGTCAAAATTTATGATGAGAATCCTCAGGTCAAGGAAATGATGTTAACTGGAGGTTCACCTACAATGCATCCTAAATTAGTAAATGAAATAATGCATTTTGCAAATGAAAGAGGCATTTTTGTTACTATTGAAACTGAAGGATCAGCATTTGTAGAGACAGATCACCCTATAGATTTAATATCATTAAGCCCTAAATTTAGTAATTCTATCCCTAAAATAGGAGCAGTTACCCCTGGTGGTAAAGTGGTAGATCAAAAATTTGTTGATTTGCATAATAGAAAAAGAATGAATGTGCCTGAGATAACTAAAACATTAGGTTATCATAAGGATTATCATTTTAAACCTGTTTGGGATGGTACAGATGAAAATCTACAGGAAATAGAGAAATTTAGAGTTAAAATGGATATTCCTAAAGATAAAACATTTGTTATGCCTGCAGGTGATACCAGAGAAACATTAATTGAAATGTACCCTAAGGTATTTGAAATGGTAGCTGAACATGGTTATAACATGACAGGTAGAGATCATATTATAGCTTATAATACAGAAAGGGGAGTTTAATGGCTCAAGATATTTATAAAATAACTGAAGAATTTGAACATCAGTTATCTCTTTATACTGGTGCTCCTTATGTTGTCTGTTTAGATAATTTAAGTAATGCCTTATTCTTAGCTTTAAAATATGAAAATGTAGAGGGTAAAACTATTGATTGCCCTAATAGAACCTATCCTTCTGTCCCTTGTGAAATAATACACGCAGGTGCTAAAGTAAAATTTTATAACATAAAAGGTAAAAAATTAAAAGGTCCTTATCAATTAACTCCAACCAAAGTTTGGGATTCAGCTCTTAGGTTTACTAGTAACATGTATAAAAAAGGTACTCACATGTGTTTATCTTTTACTGGTCCTTATAAACATTTGAAGTTAAGTAAAGGTGGTGCCATACTTACCGATGATTATGATGCTTATCTTTGGTTTAAAAGAGCTAGATTTAGTGGTAGAAGAGAATGTTCTTATCATGATGATAACTTTGACATGTTAGGGTGGAACTTTTACATGATACCAGAATTAGCTACACGTGGTTTATTACTATTGAAAGATTTTTATCATGTAAATGGTAAACCTAAAAAAACAAAAGATTTAGAATTACCATATCCTGATTTATCTAAATTTAAGATTTATTATGAGTGAAATATTTTTATTAGCTGGTTTTAGTAAAGATTTTAACAATCAAGACCTACTTAGAACACTTGTTGTTCAGTTAAAAAGTCAAGGTAAAACTATTTTACTAGTTGATCATAAACCAGTTCCTTCAGATATAGTTGATTTGGTAGATTTTTATTTTTATAATAGGTTTAATGAAATAGTTGAAGATGAGGATTATAAATACTTTACCTATTATGGTACAGGAGATGGTTGGACTGTTTGGTCTAAAAATCAAACCCCTGGTTCTACAATTTTACCTGTTTTAAGTAATTTATTTTTAGGGATGACCATTGCTAAAAATTTAAACTATCAAATTTGTCATTATATTGAATATGACACTCAAATTCCCCATGCTGATTTTTTTCAAATATTAAATTTAAAACTTAAAGACCATGATGTAAATGTTTTTTATAGAGATGAATTAAGAGAAGGTTTTACTGGAGGTAAGGACGTAGAGGGAGAAAAAGATAAGTTAATGGGTCATATAGTTAGTTTTAAACTTAGTTCTTTTTCTTTTGAGGAAATAAATTATAGTAGAAATAGAATTCTAACTGAATTTAAAAAATACGTTCCCCATGTTGAATATTATTTATTAAATACTCTTTATAAAGATAAAAAAATAAATAGGATACCAGCTAGTTTTGTTTTAGACAAAGGGGTAGAATGGGATTTACAAAAACAAATAGTAGGAATCTCCCACACTACTATAGTTGGGTGCAATAGAGATAGAATTTGGAAAGGGTTAGTGGATAATAAAACAGACAGTAATGTTGTAGTTGAATTTATAAATGAGAGTAATTATTTAAGAAAAGTACTTTTACCCCAAAGTTTTTTTATTGAAGATATGGGTAATATAGAAGAAAATAGTTATTTAAAAATTATTGTTAATAACGAAATAAAACAAGAATTAACTTTTAATTCACAAGAGCAAAAAGAAATTTATATAAAAAATAACTATCTTAAATGGGAAAATTAATATTTATTTTATATGAATAAACAGTTACTCAAAGAAATTGTCGATTCAGGACAAAAACACTATTTGTATTTTTTTGCTGATTATTGTGATGCTTGCAAAGTTTTAAAACCTAAATTAAAAAGGGTTGTAGATCAAAAAATTCTTCATGAGATTAATGGCGAGGAAGATCCCGAATTAATGAGATTTTTTAAAGTACAGTACTACCCTTCAGTTGTAAAAGTTGAAAGTGGTAATTGGATGTTATGGCAGGGTTCTGATGTGATTGAAAATCATCTTATTAACTAAAATGGAAATACTTTATACTAAAAAAGATATTGACTTTCAAGTCAAAATATTGGCTAATCAGTTAAATATAAAACATAAAAACCTAAAATCTAATACTGTTTTTATATGTGTATTAGATGGTGGGTATCATTTTTTTTCTGACATAGTTAAACTTTTAGATTTTGATATTCAACTTGATTTCATGAGAGTAAAATCATATGAAGGAAAAAGAAAACAGGGAGACTTAAAGATTATAAAAGACATACATCATTCCATAGAAGGTAAACATGTATATCTAGTAGATGATTTTTTGGATTCTGGAACAACTATACATAAATTGGTAGAGTATGTTCACATAAAAAATCCTAATACAATTAACATTTTAACTTTTTTAAAGAGAAAAAATTGTAAATATAATCCAATACATGATAAATTAGTAGATGGATTCTATTATGGAAAGGAGTTAGAAGGTGATGATTGGTTAGTAGGTTACGGTATGGATGATGATAATGGTTATAAAAGAAACCAAACAGATATTTGGAAAATATAGTTAAATTAATTAAATTGTTACGATGGAAAATAGAAGAAAATTATATACAAAATTAGAACTTGTACCTAAAGGTTTTGCCAATGGGAGTATTGGTCAACTTACGGATAAACAAAAAGAAAAAATGATTAAAAATGCAGAAAAAGCTTATGGTAAGTTTTTAGATGCATTACAATGTGATTGGAAAAATGATCCAAACTCTGCTGATACACCTAGACGTGTAGCTAAAGCTTATGTTCATGATTTATGGGCAGGTAGATATAATGAAATGTCTGATGTTACTTCTTTCCCTTCAGATGGTTATGGTGGTATTATTATTGAAAGGAACATTCCAGTTACTTCAATGTGCTCTCATCACCACCAAACAATAAAAGGAGTAGTTCATGTGGGTTATATTTCTCAGGATGATGGTAGGGTAATTGGTTTATCTAAGTTAAATAGAATTGTTGAACATTTTGGAAGAAGAGGAGCTATTCAGGAACAATTAACATCTGCAATTCATAATGCTGTAAATAAAGTTTGTGAAAATAATAAAGGTGTTATTGTAACCATTGTTGCAACCCATAACTGTGTAAGTTGTAGAGGTGTAAAACATTCTGGAGCTAGTATGATTACTACTAAAGCTAATGGTGTATTTTTAGAAAATGATAATTTAGCTAGAAAAGAATTTTTTGATAGTTTAAAAATAAATAATGGTAATGTCTCAATCTAAAGTTCCATTTGTTAGTGAGGTAGAGGATTTTAATTCATTAATGGGTAAGCCTAATAATTATGAACCTACAATTCCAGATAAAAAGAATTGGATGTTTGTTTATGATTTTATTAGAGAGGAATTGGAAGAGTATAAGGAAGCCTGTGAAAAAGGAGACATAGTAGAAGTTTTAGATGCACTATGTGATATTACTTATGTTTCATTAGGTAATGGGGCAATGCTTCATGGATTAAAAGATAAAATACTCCCAGCATATGCTGAAGTTCAAGCATCTAATATGTCTAAAGCTTGTTCAACTGAAGATGAAGCTAAAAAAACAGTAGAAATTAGATCTAAAGAACAAGGAGAAGATTGTCATTATGAAAAAGTAGATGATAAGTATGTCGTTTATAGAAGTAGAGATAAAAAGGTTATGAAAAGTATAAATTATTTTAAACCTGATTTAAAACAATTTTTTAGTTAATGTATCAAAAGTGTTATTTTCACTCTGCATCCAAAACTATTTACTGTTGGGATGACGAAAAAGGTCTGGTTACAGAAAAATATAGTGCTCCCTTAGGTAGGGATATGCCCGAATATCAACAATATTTAATTGACAAATATGGTACTGATGATACTGTAAGTAAAGGTCATAAAGAATTCTTCTTTGATATTGAGATTGAAATGGGAGATGCACTTACAGAAGAATACATAAAAAGAGCCCCTAAAAAAGTTACCTCAATTGCTTATTGGGATAAAGTAGGCAATGAATGGGGTTGTTATATCCTAGATGAAAATAATAGAATAAAAACTCACACTGATAAATCAGGTAGAAGAATTATTTCATGTAAGGACGAACCAGAATTATTATTACGTTTTATAGAAAAGTTCAAGGAAATAAATCCTGATATTATTATTGGTTATAACAGTGACTATTTTGATATTCCCTATTTATGTTATAGAATTAGGAAAATATTAGGTGAGGAAGAAGTTAAAGATTTATCTCCTATTAATATTAGTTATCCTGGTACCTATCAATTTTATTATAAAATAGCAGGAGTAATTCCTTTAGATTACTTTAGATTACATAAAAAATATAGTTGGGAAGATGAACCATCTTGGAGTTTAGATGCAATTGGAGAGAAATATACAGGTATTAAGAAAATAGAATATGAAGGTACCTTAGATGATTTATACAGGGATGATATAGACAAATTTATTGAATATAACTTTAGAGATGTTTATATATTAAAAAAATTAGATGAAAAATTACAGTATATAGCATTGACTAAAAACTTATGTCATAAAGGAAAATGTAATTATGATGATGTTTATGCTAATAGTAAAATACATGATGGTGCTATTTCATCATATTTGAAATCCCAAAAACAATTAATTCCTTGGAAGGAAAAAAATCCAATAGATAAAGCAGATTATGCTGGTGGTTATTTATTTTGTCCTAAAGCAGGTTTATATAACTACATGTTTGATTTAGATTTAACATCACTATATCCTTCAATCATTATGACTTTAAATGTGGGTAAAGAAACATTTATCCTTCAAGTTGTAGATCCTGATAATGATAGAAATAATAGACTAGGGTTAAATGATCTTAAAAAAATGGATCCTGATACTCCATTAATAGTTGAAGACCCCCAACAACAAAGATGGACAGAAAAAGCAGGTAAGTTAATTAAATTTATTGAAAAAAACCATTTAAGTGTTTCAGCTAATGGGTGTCTTTTTAGAACAGATAAACCTTCCACTTTATCAAGAATATTAGCTAAGTGGTTTGAAGAAAGAGTCATTTTTAAAAATGAAATGAAAAAAGCTTATAAAGCTAAAGACCAAGAAAAAGGTGATTACTATTATCTACAACAGTACACTATGAAAATTCTTTTAAATAGTTTATATGGTGCTACAGCTCTTAGATCTTTTAGATATGGTGGAGATACTAGATTATCAGAGGCAGTTACTCTTAGTGGTCAGAGAATAATTCAAGAATCTGCTTTCTTTGTTAATAGAGATATGAATAGAGAAATTGGTAATAAAGAGATGACTATTCAAATGAAAGATTTAGAAGACGTACCTGAATACATTTGTAATGGTGATGAAGGAAATTATGTTGCCTACTGTGATACAGATTCAGTGTATGTTCATGCTCATCCTATTTTAAAAGAACGATATGATGATTTTGATTCTAAAGATGAAGAAGTTAAAGAT
>MDTC01071857.1_pt1 | contig 17021 bp, 9 predicted proteins | sample 811181 | NCBI WGS metagenome assembly MDTC01 (sample SAMN05326644, study PRJNA326480) | marine metagenome | isolation source: seawater | place: Pacific Ocean: North | collected 2011 | reverse complement strand
CTGCGGGGGTTGCCACCGCAAGGGTTGTTACCAGGCGAAAGACATGGGTATGGGCTCCGAGGTTTTTCATGAATAATCATGAACCACATGTCGCGCGATAGGGCCATGCGCTTTACCTATGCTTTACGGTCTTAACAGACTCTTAATGGTCTCTACTACCTGATCGAGGTAGGGCGGGAGTAATGACAGATCACTTCGTGCGGGCTCAATCTGGTCTGCCTGTTACTGGAAAATCCACGGACGCGCCTGCTTGACGAGCAGTTCTCCGTCATCGGTAATCTTGAACTCCACTTCCATTGCCCACGAGGACCAGTTAGAGGGCTGATACAAGGAGCGGAAATGGTTGTGAACCATATCCATCTTGATCTTGAGGTCGAGGGCCTGAGTCCGGGTGAGGATGGTCTCTCCTCGGGGGAGTAGATTCGAGAAACGAATGTATTGAATTTCATCTGAACCTCCAAGTAGCTCGGCGATGAGGTATTCCTCCGGGGTTGTTCCGGCTTCAGGATTCGTGACCAGATTTTCTCCAACTTGGACGTTCACATAATGGCCCTCCCATGCGGGATCGAAGATGTTGGTCGTCACTCCGACTCCGTTGGCCTGCTCTCCGGTGTAGTTGGGGTGAACCAGAACCCCCATGGCTGCGGAGAAATGGTCAATGCGCCAGAATTCACGTTCTTCGAAGGCTCGGTAGTTCCAGAGGCTGGCCCAAACCTGCTTCACGCTTTTTTCCAAGGGTCCTTCGTCGCGGCCGTGAGTATAGGAGCTGTAAAGACCAGCGCCGTTGAAGCCTTCAAGGTCTTCATTGTTTGTGCTCGATCGCAGTCTCAGGGTGACGTTGGGTCTCCACGAGGCTCTTAGCCTGTTCACGTCCTCGGTCATCCAGGCGGGTAGCGGAGAGTCCTCTAAAGCGCTCTGGAAGCGTCTCAGCAGAGCATCCCTGAAGAGGGGAGAGTTCTGGAACAGGGCCTGTCCCATCATATCGCGGGCCTGATCATAAAGCCCGTTGAACTTCATGAACTCATCGTAGAAGTAAAATGGGATGGCATATCCATCCGGCGAATTCCGAGGGATCACCCTGCGCAATTCTGCGACGTTTGCTGTTTTTGCTCCGAAGGCATCAGATGCCCCGAAGCGAATCTGCGAAAGAGGACGGATTTCGGTAATGCTGAGGTTCCTTACAGGGGTCTGAGGCTGTGCTGGCCGGATCGCTTCAAACCATGCGTCGACTTCCTCATCCGTGGCGGCGCGAATTTCGAAGCCATCCCGATCAACCCGGTAATAGACATTCTCGCCGAGGAACGGTGCGATATCGGGGTGCGAGGAGGCATCCCTGATGTAGGCATTCGGGGTATTATTCTGCATCGCCTTGAGATTGACGTGAGAAAGTGGGGTCTGGGGAATCTCAGTGATAATTCCGCCAACATGAGTGAGGTCGTTAGGAATGTTACGGAAGATCACGACATCGCGGACTGAGAGGATTTCGGATCCATTTACTACCCGGAGACGGCCGTATCCTTCGCCCGGATTAAGCCCCGTAAACACGACATTCCGGTAGAGCTCGTCCGTCTGGATCACGTTCACGTAGGAATTATCAAAAGCTTCCTGCTCGTCTTCATAGATTGTTCGCTGAGTTTCACTTGCAGGATGATACGCTATATTTCCATCGACGAAGGGCATGGAGGCCGCGATCAGCTCGTATCCCTTTTCCACAAACCGGAAGGCAACCGGGTCGGAAGGCCAGAATTCCACAGTGTAGAGCCCCCGCTGGCCCTTCTCGTCGACGTAATTATCGTGAGCGATAAGGCTTCCCGCGAGGTTCCTCCGGGTTGAATTGTTGAAGTAGGTGTGACTCTGAAAGAGGCTGACGCTGTTGTATCGATTCACAGCCTGGTTGGTGAAGTCGTAGTGATACTGATAACGGGTAGTATCTGCGAAGTAGAGAACGGGGGTAGGAGTGTGGACGTTGTATACGAGAAACTTTACCTCGCGGATTTCGGGTGCTCCGGGTCGCCCGTCTCTACCTGCCATTCTTTCATAATGTGCCCTATTCGTGAGCATCAGGGATCCGTGGATCCGGTTCACGGGAGGCGCCGGATTGATAGGATTGTAATATCCAGGCCTTGCCATTTCGAGCCAGTCGGAAAAGCCGTCATTGTCGAGATCCCCGGCCTGCGAGGATCTGAAGTGGGATAGCTGATAAAAGGCCCTGCTTTTAGGTCGGGAGGAGTCCGCTATGGTCACCGCGCTGGAATTACTTCTCACGATGGCTACGGGACGGCCGCTACCCAATTCTGATAAGGCGTTAGACCGGCGAAGAACATGGTAGCCGCCCGGATCCGGGCCTAACTCGAAAGCTATTTTTCCCCCGGGAGTATGCCCTATAGAGTTGATCTTAGGGTTCGCAGGCCCCGGGAGTGCAGTTCCGATCCAGCAGCAAGTGCCGAGGATCATAAACCGGAGAGAATCAGAAAACGCGGAGAATTGTCGAGGCACACTCCAAGATACAGTCGAATAGGCCTTGGAGACTAGCGATAAGTTGCTCGTTGGGCTTCTGCCGGCCGGGAGATCAACCGGAAATGATGGAATTGAGTGTTTTGCTCGCCCGCATTGCCGCGTCTGCGGTGGTGTCGTCGGGACGGTAATAGCCTCCGATTTCAACATCCTTCCCCTGAATCATGTTCAACTCCTCTATGATCGTTTCCTCTGCCTCTTCCAGTTGTCCGGCAAGGGATGAGAATTCCGCCTTAAGTTCCGGGTCCTCATTCTGAGCCGCGATCGCACGGGCCCAGTAAAGTGCGAGGTAAAAGTGTGTGCCTCGATTGTCCAACTCCCCACATTTCCGGGAAGGGGCCCGGTCGTTGAGAAGATACTGGGTGCTAGCCTCGTCCAGAGCCTCACTCAGGATACGCGCTCTCGGACTGCTGAATTTACCAGAGAGGTGCTCGAGGGAGACCGCGAGGGCTAAAAATTCACCGAGGGAGTCCCATCGAAGATGATTTTCTGAATTAAATTGTTGAACGTGTTTCGGGGCCGAACCTCCAGCCCCGGTCTCGAACAGGCCTCCCCCATTCATAAGCGGAACAATAGAAAGCATTTTTGCGCTGGTGCCTACCTCGAGAATGGGGAAGAGGTCGGTAAGATAGTCTCTCAGGACGTTGCCGGTCACGGAGATGGTATCTTTACCCGCTTTGAGTCGTTCGAGGGTGAATCGACAGGCATCAACTGGTGATAGAATATGAATATCGAGTGATTCGGTGTCTTGCTCCGCCAGATTTGTCTGCACTTTGCGAATAATCTGGGAGTCGTGACCGCGGTTTTCGTCGAGCCAGAAGACGGCTGGAGACCCGGTCGCGCGGGCACGGGCGACCGCCAGTTTCACCCAGTCACGAATCGGAGCATCCTTCGTCTGGCAGGCTCTCCAGAGGTCTCCCTTCTCGACGCTGTGCTCGATAAGGATGTTTCCATCGCCATCGACGATACGAATAGTGCCATCCGCGGGGGCCTGGAACGTCTTGTCATGGGATCCATACTCCTCGGCCTTCTGGGCCATCAGGCCAACATTTGGAACGGTCCCCATCGTGGCAGGATCGAAAGCGCCATGCTCACGGCAGAATTCAATGGTAGCCTGATAGATGCCTGCATAGGAGCTGTCGGGGATAACCGCAAGGGTGTCCTGGCGCTCCCCGAGTGCATTCCACATCTTACCGGAGTCACGAATCATTGCCGGCATGGAGGCATCAATAATGACATCGCTGGGCACGTGTAGATTTGTGATTCCTCGGTCGGAGTTCACCATTGCAAGTCCCGGCCCCTTGTCGTGACAGGCCTGGAGGTCGGCGTTGATCTCCTCGGATTTCTCCTCAGGAAGAGTCTCAACCTTGGCAAGAAGGTCGCCGATGCCATTGTTGAAATCGACTCCGAGTTCATCGAGCAGCGGTTCATGCTTTTCGATCAGCTCCTTGAAGTAGGCCCGCACGCATTGGCCGAAGATTACGGGGTCGGACACTTTCATCATGGTGGCCTTCATATGCAGAGAAAAGAGAAGTCCCTCTTCCTTGGCACGAGCAATCTGATGGTCGAGAAAAGAGGAGAGGGCCTTCAGGCTCATGACGCTGGCATCCAGGACTTCCCCGGCAAGAAGCGGCGCCGCGGGCTTGAGTACGCCTGTGCTCCCGTGGGGGTCGACAAATTCGATCTGGAAGGTGTTAGCCCGCTCAGCGGTTATGGACTTTTCCCGGTAGCGAAAATCTCCAGCGGACATGGTGGCGACGGTCGTCTTGGAATCTTTCGCCCACGCGCCCATGGAATGCGGATTGTTGCGGGCATACTCCTTGACTGCTTTTGGGGCCCGGCGATCAGAATTTCCTTCTCGCAGGACTGGATTTACCGCGCTGCCCTTGATCCGGTCGTAGCGGGCCTTGATATCTATTTCCTCGGGAGTAGAGGCTGCGGCGGGGTAGTCTGGGAGAGAATATCCGTGCCCTTGTAACTCCTTGATGGCGGCCTTGAGTTGGGGGATCGAGGCGCTGATGTTGGGCAGCTTGATGATGTTGGCCTCGGGGGTCTTTGCCATGGCGCCAAGTTCAGCTAGTGCATCATCGCACTGTTGGCTCTCCGCGAGAAAGTCAGGGAACATTGCAAGGATTCGGCCGGCGAGAGAAATGTCCCGGGTCTCAACCCGAATGCCTGACGAGCTTGTGAACCGATGAATGATTGGGAGGAGAGAGCGAGTGGCAAGGGCCGGAGCCTCGTCGGTAATCGTATAAATGATCGTGGGAACAGACATCGTCAGCGGAAAGGGAGGGGGCCATTTACGTTAGAGGAAGACGATGGTCAACAGAATGTGTTTTTATAGGGGTGGAAGGATTCCTCCCTATCGGGGTAGTAGCTTGTGTGATTTTACTTCAAGGTGTGACGGTTCACCTACACCATCGCTTTTGCAAATGAATGTCAGAATCCTTCTTTTCATGCTTGCTGGAATTGCGGCCCAGCCTGCGGTCGGCTCTTCGCCCAATATTCTGGTTTTTCTTACTGATGATCAGGGTTGGGGAGACCTCTCCAGCTCCGGGAATATTGATCTTCGCACACCCCATGTCGATTCGTTGAAGCGTGATGGCACAAGTTTTGATCGGTTCTATGTGTGTCCAGTGTGCTCTCCAACGAGGGCGGAGTTTCTGACTGGAAGGCATCATGCGCGGTCAGGCGTATACTCCACCTCGGCAGGAGGTGAGCGAGTCAATCTCGGGGAGGTGACTATCGCGGACATGTTCAAGGCGGAGGGTTATTTGACTGGCGCATTTGGTAAATGGCATAATGGAATGCAATACCCCTACCACCCCAACGGGCGGGGATTTGATGAGTTCTACGGGTTTTGCAGTGGACACTGGGGAAACTATTACAGCCCCCTCCTTGAGAGGAATGGGCGACCGGTCAAGGGTGAGGGATTCTGCGTTGATGACTTCACGAGCAAGGCGATTACCTTCATCGAGGGAGCAGTGGAGTCCGGGAAGCCCTTTTTCGCCTATATTCCCTACAACACACCACATTCACCCATGCAGGTTCCGGATAAATTCTGGGAGCGCTTTTCTGGCCGAAGTCTCAAGATGCGGAATCAGCAGAGTCCAGATCGCGAGATCGAGACTCATAAGAGGAGCGCCCTGGCCATGTGTGAGAATATTGACTGGAATGTCGGACGGGTGCTTGCGCGTCTTGATACGCTTGAGGTGGCCGGGGAAACCATTGTGGTCTGGTTTCATGACAATGGGCCAAACGGAGTGCGTTGGAATGGAGGGATGCGGGGCAGGAAGGGGTCGACTGATGAGGGTGGTGTTAGAAGCCCGTTGTATGTTCGCTGGCCCAGCCACCTTCAGCGGGGAGCGGTTGTTTCTGAGATTGCCAGTGTTCGAGATCTTCTGCCAACTCTCTGTGATCTTGCCGGGGTCCCTGTTGCCGGGAGCAAGCAACTCGATGGGGCTAGCCTGAAGCAGTTGCTGATGAGAGAAGGTATAGAAGAGAGGCCATGGCCCTCCCGCACTCTTATTAATCATTGGAAAGATAGGATAAGTGTCAGAAGTCAACGTTTCCGTTTGGACGACAAGCGAAGGCTTTACGATATGGTTGCTGATCCGGCCCAGCAACAGGATGTGGCATCCCGTCATCCCGAGGTTGCTACAAAACTGAGCCGGGTGGCAGCCGTGCACCGTGAGGCCTTCATGCAGACATACTACGATGATAAACGTCCCTTCGTTATTGCTCATCCCGAGTCACGCTACTCTCAACTTCCAGCAAGGGATGCGAGAGCCCACGGCTCCATCAAGCGGTCAAACCGGTTTCCCAACTGTTCGTATTTCAAGAATTGGACAAGCATAGAGGACTGGATCAGTTTCGATGTAGAGGTTGCCTCTTCCGGGTCCTACCAAGTGACTCTCTACTATGCGGCTACAGATGCAGGTGCAAAGTTTGAGTTATCCTTTAATGGGGCGAAGCTTCCTTTTGAGCTTAAAGAGGCACACGACGTGCCAGAGCTGGGGGCTGAGCATGACCGTCATCCGCGCATGGAGTCCTACGTTAAGGATTTCAAGACTCTGACGATCGGGGAGATTGTGCTTAAGCAGGGGAAGGGGAAATTGACTCTCCGCGCTACTGAGATTCCCGGAGCAGAAGCAATGGAGTTTCGCCTGCTAACCCTGCAGCGGATGTAAGGTCGAGCGCTGGGAAGAAGTGATGGAGGCAATCAGCCCCAGAAGAGAGATGGGATTAGATGGTTACGGTGCTGAAAGTTATTTGGTTACCCTGCGGGAGGGGCGATAAGCTCCAGCGCTATCACCCTGCCCGGTGCAAGGGCTTGCTCTCTGTTCCCAACTCCCTACCGTCCGCCTCTCATGTCCATTGAACTGATTCTCACGCATCCGGGTGGTGCGCACAAAGACGACTATCTGGCGTGTAGTTTGCTGGTTGCGCAGCACGGAGCTCCGATCGAGCGGCGTGAGCCGAAGCAGGGTGATCTCGACAACTCCGCAGTATTGGTGGTCGACGTGGGTGGAGAACATGAGCCCGGGCGGGGAAATTTTGATCATCACCAGTTTTCGCGTGATCACGACCCGGTCTGTGCGCTCTCCCTGGTGTTGCAGGACCTCGGTCTCTACGAAGACGCAAAAATGTTCTGCGACTGGCTCGAGCCTGCGGAGTGGTTCGACACCCGGGGCGCAGGCGGGACGGCCAAGTGGCTGGGCGTAGATCGCAACATCGTCAGTAAGCTTAATTCGCCGATGGATGTCACCCTGCTACGGCGCTTTGCACAAGCTGAGCGGCTCGACCCTGGCGATTTGCTCTACGAGATGATGCGCTGGGTGGGAGAGGATATCCTGGAGTATTTGAAGACTTTACGTGAGCGGCTCACGTATATCAATGAGCATGGCGAGCTCTGGACGCTGGGGGTTAACGGGGAGGATTCCTTCAAGGTGATGTTCATGCCACGGACCAATCCGCTCCCGGCTGAGCCCTCGATGGGGCTTGGGCGCTACCTCGATTCGATTGGTGAATCGGAGAACGTGGCGGGTCTGGTCTATCCGGACCGACGGGGCAGCGGCTATGGGCTCTCTCGTCACAACGACGACCCACGACTTGAGTTCACCCGGATCGGGGCAGAGGGTGATGTGCATTTTGCCCACGCCCGGGGATTTGTCGCAAAGACTTCAGCCACGGAGAAAGAGCGCCTGAAGGAGTTGCTTCGAGCGGCCTGGGTGTAATTGTGGGAGGAGGCTGGTGGCCAACCTCCTACAAGATGCAGACTTTTTTATCACCGTGAAAATCCAATCGGCCATATTCGAGCGTGGGGCTGTCAGTTTCGAAGGCTGTCCGGATTCGAAGCTCCCTGAGTTTGCCTTCATTGGTCGTTCTAACGTGGGGAAATCGTCTCTTATCAACCTTCTTTCCGGTATTGAGGGGTTGGCACGTGTTTCGGGGAGCCCGGGGCGGACGAGGGAAATAAACTTCTTCACCGTGAATGAACAATGGAGCCTGGTGGACCTGCCAGGATATGGATACGCCAAGGTGTCCAAGGTTGACCGGATACGCTTCCAGAAGTTTATCTCAGATTATCTCATCGAGCGGGAGAACCTGGTCTGTGCCTTCGTCCTGATTGATTCACGCCATCCTCCTCAGGGCGTTGATCTGGAATTCGTGGAGTGGCTTGTTGCGGGAGAAGTTCCTTTTGAGCTGATCTTTACCAAGGCAGACAAGAATAAGGAGAGTGCCGCAAAAAAGAACATTGCCCTGTTCCGAGAGGCGATGAGGAAGTGGAGTGAGGGCGAGCCCCGGGCCTACCTCTCGTCGATCAAGACGGGAGAGGGAAAGAAGGAGATCCTGAGGAGCATCGGGGAGATGCTGCAAATGGCATAGGAAGCAGCCAGGCAGGGAGCCGGCCCCCGATTCGTTTTCAAGCGAGGATTTCCTTTACCACTCTTCCGTGAACATCAGTGAGGCGGAACTGTCTTCCCTGGTAGCGGAAGGTAAGACGCTCATGGTCAATTCCCAGCTGGTGGAGGATGGTAGCATTGAAGTCGTGAACGTGAACAGGATCACGTGCGATGGCATACCCGAGCTCATCAGTCGCTCCATGCACATGGCCTGCCTTGCATCCGCCCCCTGCCATCCACACGCTGTAAGCGTCCTTATGATGGTCGCGTCCAGCCTTGGACTTCCCAGAGCCATTGCCGACCGCTCCCTGTGCCATCGGGGTTCTGCCAAATTCAGCGCTCCAAATGACGAGGGTTTCATCCAGAAGCCCCCTTTCCCGGAGGTCCCGGATGAGTGCTGAGATGGGTTTGTCGACCTGTCTGGTTTTGTTGGGGAGGCTGTTGAAAACACTTCCATGATGGTCCCACCCCTGATCAAAAAGTTGGACAAAGCGAACGCCGCGCTCCACCAGCCTTCTAGCCAGGAGGCAGTTATTCGCAAAAGAAGTCTTCCCGGGTTGCGTGCCATACATTTCGTGTGTGGTCTGGGGCTCACTGGCAATATCCATCAGTTCGGGAACGCTGGTTTGCATCCGGTAAGCCATTTCATACTGACTGATCCTGGTGGCAATTTCCGGATCCCCCACGTCAGTGAGGGCAACCTTGTTGAGGTCGTTGACTGCGTCCACAACCATCTTGCGTTCCCCCGGTGAAACTCCTTTCGGGTTGGACAGGTAGAGGACCGGGTCCCCCTTGGATCGAAATTCTATCCCCTGGTGAATGGTGGGTAGGAATCCACTTCCGAATGCGCTGTTGCCTGCCCCGAGGACTTGGCCGGTGATCAGGACCACAAATCCGGGGAGGTTCTGGTTCTCACTTCCCAAGCCGTAGCTCACCCATGAGCCCATACTGGGCCGCCCGAATCGCTCGAACCCCGTAAGAAGAAACATCTGGGAGGGCGCATGGTTGAATTGATCGGTATGCAGAGTCTTGATGAGACAGAGCTCATCCGCCACTCCCTGGAGGTGGGGAAGAAGGTTGGACAGCTCCATGCCGGAGGCACCACATTTGCGGAAGGCGAATTGGTCTTCTTTGGGAGTTCCGAGTAGATTTGGCTGTTCTCGAATGAAGGCCAGCTTGTTCGTATCGAAGAACTCGTCAGGGCATAATTGTCCAGTTCGCTTCTGAAGCTCAGGTTTGTAATCGAAGAGATCGAGGTGGGATGGCGACCCCACGAGATGAATGTAGATAACTCGTTTCGCCTTGGGTGCGTGGTGAAGACCGGACTGGCCCAGTGGGCTGCTGGCGGTCCCCGCAGAATCGGCGTTGGCGATAGCAGAAAGGGCCGCGGCTCCCATGCCATATCCCGTCTTTTGCAGAAAGAGGCGACGGGTCTCGGTCTGGAGGTGGCTGGAAATCATTGATTAGGGGAGGCGCAGAGGGTTTGTAGAGAGCTGTTGCGAGGGCGTCTTTAATTTCTCGTAATGGTCTCGTCGAGATTGAGTAATGCGCTGGCGACGTAGAACCAGGCTGCTAATTCCGGGTCGTTCTGGGTTTGGGGCTGATAGACAAAGTGGGGATTGCTGAGGAGATCGGCTGCCTCTTGGGGATGAGCGTTGAAGTGTTCAAGCCTCTCGAGCAGGAGTTGATCGATGATTCCGCTTTCCCGGCTGTCAGGCAGACGCGAAACTGCCAGACGGAAGCCGTGTCGGATTCTGGTGCCTGGAGAGCTGGACTCTTGGAGGATTCGGTCGGCAAGGGCGAGAGCCATCTCCACGAAGGCTGGATCGTTCAGGAGAGTAAGGGCTTGATTTGGGGTATTAGTACGCGCGCGCGCCACACTGCACGCAGCCCTGTCCGGCGCATCAAAGTTGACCATGCTCGGGTAGGGGGCCGCCCTCCGGTAGACGATATAAATGCCTCGTCGCCAGCGGTCCTCATCTTTCGCCTCCAGCCATTTGGGTTCATTTCGTCCCGTCTGGCGCCAGAGCCCGGGCGGCTGAAAGGGCATCACAGGCTCACCGAACATTCTCCGGGAGAGAAGTCCTGAGATCGCCAGAGCGTTATCGCGGATACGCTCTGCATTCAGTCGGAAGCGAGGGGCGCGGGCAAGCAGGAGATTCAGGGGATCCTTTTCGAGGAGTGCAGGAGTGACTCTCGATGATTGCCGATAAGCCTGAGAGCTTACCATCACCCTGAGAAGGTGCTTCATATCCCAGCCAGACTCCATGAATTCAACGGCGAGCCAGTCCAGGAGGTTCGGGTGGCTGGGAGGTTCGGACTGGGTTCCAAAGTCCTCCAGAGTTGCTACGATGCCGCTTCCGAAAAGTTCAGCCCACCACCGGTTGACGGCCACTCTGGCAGTAAGAGGGTTGTCCCGGTCGACCAGCCACTGCGCCAGGGCGAGACGATCTAACGGACCATTTTGGACATTTTCTTTTTGAGAGGGGGACAGGATGGAGGGGGTCCTTGCCTGAATCCTCTGCCCAGGCGAGAGAAACTCTCCCCGAGTCAGGATGTGAGTGGTCCGCCGTTCCTCCATTTCGACCATGACCAGCGTCTTGGTGGGTTTAATCTCCTCCCGCTTTTTGCGAAGGGATGCAATTTCCGGGTCGAGTTTCTGGAGGGCTGGATTTTTGGCGCGAAAGTAGTTTGTGAGCTTTGTTTTCTGATTCTTGTTGCGGTTTTTTCCAGAGAGAAGGACGAGCTTCCGCAACTCGTCTGGCAGAGTATTTCGTGCGGCCTGATCGTCTCGCATCAGGGCCTCCCATGAAGCGAAGCCAGAATCTGGGTGGGATATGGCCTCGTTCGCCTGGGTAACCGCTGTTGCTATTTTCTGGTCAAGTGAGGCAGCGGTGCTCTTTTCCTCAGGAGCGAGAGGAAGGTCGAGATAAGGTCCGACAAAGTCATGGGACACATCGGTCTTGTTGCTGGGCAGCTGGACTTCCAGCGGAGTGTGGTTAAAGAAATCAAAGAAGGAATAGTAATCCTCCATGGTGAAAGGATCGTATTTATGGTCGTGGCACTGGGCGCATTCGAGAGTAACGCCCAGCCAGACCGTGGCAGTGGTATTGACCCGGTCGATCACCTGATCTACCCGATTGCCTTCCGGACTTACCCCTGCCTCTACATTGCAAGTTACTGTCCGGTGGAATCCTGTCGCAACTCTTTGTTCAAGTGTAGCATCAGGAAGAAGATCGCCAGCGATCTGCTCTACGGTGAACTGATTGAACGGCATGTTGGCATTAAGTGCCCTGATGACCCAGTCCCGGTAGCTCCATGAAGGTCGCAACTGGTCAGCCTGAAACCCGTTAGAGTCTGCATAACGAGCGAGGTCGAGCCACGGGCGCCCCCACCTCTCTCCAAACCGGGGGGAGGAAAGGAGGCGATTAACGGCTTCATCATAAGACTTTTCCCGTTCTTCGGAATTGGCCCATGTATCCTCAAAGACTCGAATCTCCTCAAGATTTGGAGGGAGCCCAATGAGATCGAGGGAGAGCCGTCGCAGGAGCGCTGCTGGATCGACCTCAGGTGAGTAAGAGAGTCCCTCCTGCTGAAGTTTCCGTAGCAGAAAAGAGTCAATAGGATTACGGACCAGAGATGGGTCTTCGACTGAGGGAACGGTGGGGCGAAGAGGTTTCTGCCATGCCCAGTGCTCTCCGTATTTGGCCCCTGCCTCGATCCATTCACTCAAGAGGACTTTTTGGTCTGGCGTCAGAAGTCGTTTTGAGTCCTGAGGTGGCATATGGTCATCTGCATCCGGAGAGAGAATCCGGGCCATCAATTCGCTTTCCCCGGGCTTTCCTGGAACGATCGCAGGGCCAGTCTCCCCTCCTGTGGTGGCCCCCTCAAATGTATCCAGCCTTAGCTTTGCCTCCCGGGCCTGCTCATCCGGGCCGTGGCAGTGATAGCAGTTTTCTGCCAGGATCGGCCTGATTTCACGCCCGAAATCAGGGCCCTCGCTCGCCATTACTGCGAATGGCCAGAGGAGAAGAATGGATGAGCGCATGGCGAGGTTCTTTCTACGGTCTGCCGCTCGAGGGCGCAAGGATGGACCGGATGCGGGTAGAGGGGCGGCATATCATTCCAATCGATGGAATGATTGAAATTATCTACTCACCGTTTCTGAGCCAGCCGGTCATCCTGCAACCCTGATGAACGCACCGCGCCACCAACTTAGCTGGGTTCTGCTACTGCCAGCTCTCGTGGTCCCAACTGTGGGGGCGCTCTTTTACTTTTTTATCTTCCCGGATGGGCCGGTAGGGAAGTTGGCTTACGCTCTGACGAAGGTTTTTATTCTCTGCTATCCGCTTCTCTTCCTCTGGAGAGCCGGTTTGAATGGAGTCCTCAGAAGAGCTCCTGATATCCAGTGGCCGACCTGGAAGCGGGTGGGGGTAACTGGTCTGCTAAGTGGGCTCGTCATTGCCTCTGCAGGGTTCCTTTTGATGTGGACGCCCGTCGGCTCGCTTGTGTGGGAGGCAGCTCCCCGGGTCATGGTTCGAGCCGAGGGGCTCGGCTTCAGAGAGAATTTCCTGCTCTTTGCGGTCTTTGTTTCAGTATTCCATTCTGGATTAGAGGAATTTTACTGGCGGTGGTTTGTCTATGGCCAGCTTCGGGACAAGATGCGGCGGTGGTGTGCTCACCTTTTAGCGGCTGGAGCTTTTGGGGGGCACCACCTGATTGTCACCCTTCAGTTCTTCCCTGCGGCCCTCGCCTTGATTCTGACATCCTGTGTAGTGGCAGGGGGCGTGATTTGGTCCCTGATGTATGAGCGGCAGGGAACCCTGGTCGGGTGCTGGCTCAGCCACCTTATCGTAGATGTGATGCTGATGGTGATCGGTTACCAGCTGCTGATGGGGGAATAATGGGGCCGCCGGGGGCTAGGCAAAAATAACTTCCTGTCCCGGTGGATGTTATGGACAAGACCCGCAGGGGTTGATTTACCATGCTGGCATGCCGGGAGGAAACGGTACCAACCGAATGAGCTGGCCGCCGATGGTGGCGGCTCTCTTAGTGCCCCTTCTCTGCGCGTTGATCTACGTTGTCTGGATTCCCCACGGGAATGCGGGGAGAGGTGCATGGTTCGCGACCAAGATCTGGGTTCTTGTATATCCGCTCTTCTTTTTTGGATTAATTGGGCTTGGGGGACTGACCCGGAGGGAAAGTCGAACTGGGAATTGGCCCTCATGGGGGGCTGTTGTTATTACGGGGGTTCTTAGTGGGCTTGGTATCGTGCTGGCGGGGTGGATCATGGTGCTCACCCCCATCGGAGATATCGTCAGGGAGAACAGCCATAATCTAGTTGAGAGAGCGAAGGGGTTGGGGTTTGCCACGAAGGAGCGCTTCCTGATCGTCGCCGCGTTCATCACTGTTCTCCATTCGGCGATGGAGGAATATTACTGGCGGTGGTTCGTTTATGGGCATCTGCGCCAGATGGTCGGACGCTGGCCTGGTCACTGGCTCGCTGCGCTGGCCTTCACTGGTCACCATCTGGTCCTCATGAGTGTTCTTTTCCCGCTTCCGCTGGCCCTTTTTCTCTCCTTGCTGGTTGGCCTTGGGGGAGTGATATGGACCTGGATGTATCAGAGACAGGGCACTGTGCTGGGCTGTTGGATCAGCCACCTGCTTGTGGACGCATTTCTCATGGTTGTGGGCTATCGCCTTATTCTGATGACCTAGGCCCTTATCAGTTAAGATCCCGGATCAGCCCTTGGATTGAAGGTAGGCGATCAGATCACGAATCTGCTGGTCGTTTAATTGGTCTAATAGACCTTCCGGCATGATGGAGACCGGGGCCCGCGTTAGCTGTGCGACATCCTTGCGGGCGATAACCGTTCTGATGCCGGAAAGGTCCTTGATGGTAACAGTGAGGGGATTTGCATCCGTGATGAATCCAGTCAGGATTGCAGAGGTTGCCTTTCCTGTTGGCCGCAGGGTGATAGTGGCAAGCTCGAAGCCTTCCCTGATACCGAGGTTGGGGTCGATTATGGCGGGCACCAGATAATCGAGATTTTTCATCTCATAGCCCGTTAAGTCTGGCCCGATGTCTCGACCCTGGTCCCTGAATTTATGGCAGGCGGCACACTGTTGGGAAAAAACGGCATTTCCGTCGGAAGGCTTTCCCTGAGGGGCCTCCGCGGAGAGGAGGTTCTTGATCGCTGCGATTCGTTCGGCCTTGTGTCTGGTTGAACTTTGCGTGGAACCGAAGTGCTGATCAAGCAGACTCAGGATCTGACGATCCTTGTAGTTCCTCATGACCAGAATGCTGGCTTGGCTGATAGAGGACTTATCAATGACACCGCCCTTTACGGCCAGGAGTAGCTGGTGGGCCCATGCAGGCCTGCTGGCCAGGAGTGACTGGGATACCTGGAGAAGATCACCTTGTAAGTTGGGATAAAGGCTCAGGAGAGTAGAAGGAATATTATCTCCAGAATATCTTCGGAGCGCAGTGAGTGCAGCCAGCCTCACGGATGGCTCGGTTTTTTCATTACGTAGTAAAGACAGAAAGATTTTTTCAGAGGGCGCATCACCCAGCTCTCCCAGCGCCTTGATCAAGTCGAGACGCTGGGGCAGGGGTGTTGAGGGGGCCTTCAGGAGGGGGCGTGCTGCCGCCAGGGCTTGCGGGCTTCTCAACCTTAGAGAGAGCCGAATGACCTCTCCGGAGACGCCTTCATTCTTCCAGAGAAGAGCCAGCGCAGCATCGAGTTCTGGAGGAACTGGATCTAGAGATGTTCCCTCGAGGGCCTTCACCATTCCGCGGATCAGGGTTTCGAGATGCCCGGAGCCATTCGCAATCGTAAGAAGCTGAGCACACATCCGGAGACTTTCAGGGCTTCGTTCTGCCATATACCGTCGCCCGACACGTTCACTCAAAACGGTCTCGAAGAGGGGAGTATCCCAGAATCCCGAGTAGGAGAGAAGCTCACGCGCGCGAGCGGGGTGGTGGCTGATGAGGCTCTCGAGAGCCCACCAGAGTTGAAGAGGGATAAAGGGATCGGTAGAAAATTCGCCTCGCCTTGCCAAGGTTTCGATAAGCGGGCGATCTCCCAGAATTTGGGCGGCAGAGGCGAGCTGAGAAATTACCTCCGCATGTTTTGTGTTACTCGCGATTTCGATCAGGGCGGAGCCGAGGTTGATTCCGTGATCAGCTGCGATACGAATCGCCCATCGCTGCAGGTCGGAGCTGGGAGATCGCAGGGCAGCCAGCACGAGCTGCTTCATTTCCGAGGGATTGGTTTGCGGCAGGGATGTTCCTTGGAGAATCCACAGCGACTCCAGAGCCTGTTGCTCTGAGCTTTCATTATTCGTAGGGTATTCTTTTAGAATCCTGCCCAGCTCACGGAGGGTAGACTCTTCACCCCGGGCACTCAGTAGTCGGCGCGCATGGCGTCGCGCCCACTGATTTTTTTCGACTAGTTTCTCTACCAGCTGGGGGGAGGATAATTCTCCGAGATCAGGGGGTTTGGAGACCTTGGAATCCCGACTTCGAATCCGGTGAATCCTACCATTGCTCCTATCCCAATTGTCCCGCGGGTCGACATGGGTAATCCGGGCATCATAAAAGTCGGCTACGTAGATCGAGCCATCTGGGCTGACTGCACAATGAACTGGACGAAACCACTGATCTCGGGTTCGGAGAGGGTTTTTTTCCTCGATGGTGGTAAAGGTGCTACCATTAGTTTCCATCCGGAGGGTATGAATTTTGTTTCCGAGTGAATTGGGTCCCACGAGGCGCCCCTCAAGTTGTGGAATGGCCCCACTGCTGTAGTGGATCCACTGGTGAACGAGGCGGATCCTCTCCCCTTGGATGGGCATTCCGAAGAAATGTCCGAAGCTGTACGGGTTAGTGTGAGGGCCGTGCTTGCCGAACCCCTTCTGATAATAGCCGCCCTGGACAAAGTGGACGGCCTGCTGGGTCCCATTGGTGCCTGAGTAAAGGCGTCCACCCGCATCAAAATCGACCCCGAAGTTATTCCAGCCACCCTCTGCAAAAAGCTCAAACTCATGGCGAACCGGGTGGTAGCGCCAGATGTTCTGTCCGAGGAAGGGATAGCGGGGAGCGGCCTCGTCGAGATGAACCCGAACGCGGGCAGTCACAGTGCTTCCAGTGCAGCCGTAGAGCCATCCATCGGGGCCAAACTTCAGACTGTTAGAGATTGAATGGGTGTCTTCCAGGTTAAACCCTGAGAGGTGAACAGTTGGTTCGCGGTCAGGGATATCGTCTTGGTTTTTGTCTGGATAAAAGAGGAGGTAGGGGGGGTGCAGGACCCAGACGCCACCGTTTCCATGTGCGAGGGAGGTGACCATGTTCAGCCCATCAAGAAAGGTCTTGTGGAGGTCATATTTCCCATCTCCATTGGTGTCTTCATGGATGGTGATCTTATCCTTTCCTGCGAATTTCCGGTGGGCGGGGCTGGTAAATGGAGGCGGTGGCGGCACTTGGTCGAAAACTTTGCGAAGGTGTTTATCCCAGGTGAGGACATTGAGCCCTGCAGGATTGGGATACTGGATATATTGTATGACCCAGAGGCGTCCACGTTCGTCAAAGTCCACAAAGAGAGG
>MDTC01171133.1_pt1 | contig 17022 bp, 17 predicted proteins | sample 811181 | NCBI WGS metagenome assembly MDTC01 (sample SAMN05326644, study PRJNA326480) | marine metagenome | isolation source: seawater | place: Pacific Ocean: North | collected 2011 | reverse complement strand
CATAATTATAATATATAAAAAGATTATTTTTATAAATAATTAATCTGTCAAATCTCTACACCCAACATTTTTTAAATCATTTGTTAATTTAATAATTAAATCACTGCTATGTGTGATAAATACATCAGGAACAATACCATGAATTAACGCACATACAGAACCTTTCGCAAATTCATAACTTAAATATAAGGAAAACTTCATATGGTTAAAGTATGTCATACAAACATTAGAAGGATGTCTAAACATATATTTTAATTAAACATTTTAAAATATACTTAATATTATTTAATAATTTAAAAGTTAGGGTCATTAGTGAAAACCTCAGGACTAGAAACCTTTGAAACATCAGTATTAAATTGAGAAAAAACAGTCCATCCTAAAACAACGCTTATATAAACAATTAATGTGTCTCTAAATAAAACTTTCATAGGTTTTTTTTCTTTTAATACGAATCTCATTTCTAAGAATTTAAAAACTAAATAAACGAATGAGATAACTGCTCCAGTAATGAAAATAGAATTCATTTAATATTTTTAATTATAGAAATATTAAATATTTTACGCAAATTATGTTAATACCTCAAAATCATCTAATAATGGCAATGGATTTAAATCTAATTCAAGATTAGAAGTTAAATCATTAACATCAAGCGTATCTAATTTGATATCATCGCCTGATATTTTTAGAGGAGGGTCATCTTCATCTTCATCAAATTCATCTTCTGCTTCTTCAGCTTTTCTTTTTGCTTCATTAATTCTACTAATTTCTTCTAATCTTTCAATATCTTTTGGAGCACTAATTAAACTTTCTTTATTTGTTCCCATATCTAACACAGAATCATTATCATTAAATGATAATCTATTTGATGGAGTGGAATCTATTAAGGGTTTAGCCATTAATTCGTTATTTTTTTTGATAGAATTGATAGCAGAACCATCAAGATTTTCATCTTCTTCTTCTTTATTTTCAACTAAATCTATTTTTTCAGTAGAAACAGTTTCTTCTTTACTAACATTTATATCTTTATTATCTCTTTCAGTAACATCAGTATATTCAGTTGTATCAACAACTTCTTCTTCAGGTTTATCCTCAAGAACATGTTTTTCTTTGACCTCTTCGACCACCTCTTCATCAACAGTTTCGTCAATATATTTTCTTAATATTTTATCAACAGGAATAGATGTTCTAATTGTGTTAAGAATACTTTCTTGACATAATATTTCACACTCTCTCATGTTTTTTTGATACTGTAATGGAAGGATATCTTTTTCAAAAAGATAAACATTTTTATAAACTTTTCTAGCGAATTCAATATAAACACGATGAATGAAAGAATTTAATTTTGGGATATCGATATCTATTTTTTTTTGTTTTTGAGATACTCTGACGCTAGTTAAAATTTTGACTTGTGTAATATGAACGCATGTGACTAAGTCTTCTAAATAATTACAATTAGTAACATGAATAATTCTTTTAGATTCTTCATCAATAATAGATGAATTCCATTTTGGAACTCTTTGGAGAAAATTTTGAAATGTCATAAGATATTTATCATCTTCGTCATTTTTAATACATAAATTTTCTGCTTCTTTGAAAATCGATTTAATACCTTCAATAATGACAGGGGTTAGAATACTAACCAATCGACATGAATATTCGTTTTTTGCCTCACTTAAAACATTAACATTATAATCATCCATTTACATATTTAAAATATTTTCTAAATTAATATTTTTCCGCATAAATGTAAAATAAAGAATAATAAATATAATAATTTTTTCATTTCTAAACTCTTTTCTAATTTTATCAAAATATGTCAATAATAAATATTTATCTTTCACTTTTTTTTTAAAATTCACATTATTATCAATATAATCAATTAATTCTATGCCAGAATAACCACGTTCATATAATATATTTGAAAACAATTTACAATTAATAATATTTTCATAATTTACACGTTTTTTAATATTTTTTTTCAACCATGATAACTTTTTTTTATTATTTAAATTATCATTATTATAATCATGAAATGAAATATATTTATTATCTAGATTAGGCGTTGGAATAAATATACAACAAAATCTTGAAAGAATAGGTTTCAATAAATTATTTTTATTTTCAGCAATAATAAAAAATCTAGTAGTATGACTATATGTTTCAATACATCTTCTCAAAGCAGATTGAGAATCGATTGTTAATTTATCAGCATTAAAAAGGATAATAGATTTAAAAAGATTATAATTTTTATTTAAAATATTAGTTTTCGCAAAAAATTTTAGATTATCTCTAAAAAATCGAATACCTTTACCGTTACTATGAGAACAATTCACATACATAACATATTGTTGTATATAGGAATTATTATTATGATAAATTTTATTAATGAATTTATTGAGAATAGTTCTTTTACCAGATCCATATTCACCGTGAAATATAATATGAGGTATTTTATCATTTTCAATGAAATAATCTAATTTATCAAATATATTTTTATGTATTATATCAATGTTCATATAAATATAATTATAATTATGTTTTAAATTAAAATTATATGAAATATAATTAGGCGACGCTACTGAGTGAATGAGAGTAAGGATTATTATTGAAAGCAGTTAATAAATTACCATTATTTCTTTCCATATTCGTATCAACCTCTCTAATATATCTACCTGACATTTGTCCATGTGTATCCATATTAGGAACACTTTTGGGCATATTAGGGAAAACTTGTGCTTCATTAGTGGCTCTATTTCTTAAATTAGTAACGTTTTGATCACCGGTAAAAACTGCGGTATTTCCCATATGAAATCTATCGACCTTGCTTAAAATTTGTTTATTAGGATTAAGGTTAGCGTTATATGCTGAGTTGTATGTGGTAGGTTTAGAGACGTTTGAACTACCTGAACTATTTCCAACATATTCACAATTAGTAGTATCTCTATTTTGTCCATGTAATTTTGTCCATGGTTGAACCATAGTGTGAGCATTACCATAATCTTTATAAGCAGACTGTATGTATTCTCTATTTTCAGTTTGTTCCTTGATAGTAGTTTTAGGTTTATCATTAGGATTCCAGACACGTGCGTGATCAACACCGCCTCTTCCTCTAGCATTTCCGGGTCCTCTAGCATTAACTTCAACATTTTGTTTTAATGTGGGTCTTAATACATCTAAAACAGGAGTAACTATTGCCCATAATCCTCTACTTACAATTCCCATTTCGCCTTTACTACCGGTGATAGTTCTTGAATTAGGAAGAGCAACATAACCACTCTTACCGTAATTATTATTTCCACTATCAACCCATTTTTCACTAGCAGTAGCAGTTCCTAATGGAACACATCCTAATTCTATTTTATTAGATGGTTTATGAACACCTTTTTGATAATCGCCATTTGCGTTAGTGGTTTCACTAACACCGAAATATTCTCTTGTGGTAGTTTGTCTATTTTCATCTTTTAACATTTCTTGTGAATAAATAGTTTTACCTTTTTTAAGACCGGTAGTTGTAAATAATCTATCTTTACCCCATTCGAATGATGTATCAGGTCTATTCTTTTCCATTTTCCCCAATCCATTATGTAAATGAGCATTCGGAGCACTTCTTCTACCGACGTGCTTACCTAACATTTGTCCTTTGAATGATTGTTTAGGATTAGTATCAACTCTCAATTGGTCAACACTCTTTGGCATCCATTTATCTCTATGTTCCATGCCAGAATTAAATCCACCGCTTCCTTCTGTTCCATATCCTGCATTTAAACCAGGAGCAACTCTTTTTTCCTCCCATGGCTTTGTATTATTAACTTTCATACTTAAATTTCCTTTCATACGTTCTTGAATGAAACTAGTAGTAGATGGCATACCTCTAATCCATGACATATTAGCATTGGGTTTAAAAAGAGGAGCACTTTCCTTTTTCTTAATTTCATTTCTTCCAGAACCTGTATAATTATCTAAAATACCCTCATTTTTTTTAGGATCTGTCGATTGCGTAACATTAGAACCAAAATACGGTTTCATATTATTGTGCATTATTTCATCAACTTGTTTAGTTTCACCGGTTAATGATGTGTATGTATCAAATCCAGATTGATTTGCAACAGCAAATACTTCACTAGGCTTAAGATTATTTTTAGTTAATCCTGAATATTTTCTAACATCATTATTCGCTTTCCATTCTTCATTAGGAAAATTTTTAATGGGCACATTTGTATTTTGAAGTTTATTATTAGATTTGATTCCGCTAAATGTCTCTTTATTATTATTCGTATTCTGCGAATCACTATATAAATATGCGATAAGTGCAGCTGGTGCAACTAGCAACGATATTGCTTCCATTATATATACAATGATATATATATTTTATTATTATTTATAACAAAATATATTTATTAATCAAGTTGAGGTATAATAGGTTTATGATTATCTCTCTCTATCAATCTAGTATTAACATTATTTGGAAACCTTAAATCAATGTTTTGTTGAGGATTAAAGAATAATGGAGTAGGTTGATGTTGTTGAAGGTCTCTATATTGAAAAGCGGGATGAGTTGCTCTACTTTCATCAGTGACTGGTTTATTATAAACAGGAAATTGATGACCAGTGCTCGATTTATTCATCTGTTTCACAAATTTATAATTACAATTATATTTTGATAATTTAGTATCCTTATTCCATAATAATGTTTCTACATCAATTAAATGATCAAAATCTTTTGTTAAATTAGCACCCCATGTATTAATTCTCATCTGTGGATCATTAAATATTCCTGGTTTTGCTCCCCATCCAGGTTTATCTAATATATATCTGCCCGGTCCTGTTGCTTGTTGTAAATTCTTTTTAACACGAGCATCATCATAATTAAATCTAGTAAATGCCATAATTATATATTAAAGATATAATATTTTCTAAATATTTATAATCCTAAATGCTTTTTTACTTCTATCAACTCTTTTTCCAATTTATCATTCTTATCACTTAAATCCTTTATTCCCTCTATCAGTAATCCAACCAAATTATTATACATCACTGACTTATATGAACCATTATCATTTACAACCTCTGGTATAATCTTTTCTAATTCTTGTGCTATAACACCGATATATTTTTTATTTTTATTTGGCAAATCATTTCTAGTGAAACTAACTCCTCTAATATTTTTTATTTTTTCTAAAGAACCGTCTAACGTAGTTATATTATCCTTAAGTCTTATATCTGATGCCATTGTAACTGTGCCTGATGTATTTACAAACTCCATACTAGTATTTCCTAATTGTATCGTATTATTAGCATCTACAGTGGCACCGTATCCTATTGCACTAGAATTCTGGTAGGCTCCAGCATTCGCATCTTTTCCTATTGCCATTGATTCAGCATGACTAGCAGTTGTATTATTACCAATTTTAATACTACCATCAAATGTAAGTATTGGTACAGAAACAGTTCCTGTAAATGTAGGACTAGAAAACATAGTAGTTTTTGATTCATTTGTCACATTACCTAAGCCAACATGTGTAGCTGTAACTCCGGAAACAGTCCCAGTAAATGTAGGATTATTTAATGTAGCATATGTGGTATTAAGATTAGAAATAGTAGTTGAATTACTAGTGACAGCAGTTGCCAATTCACCCAGCGTATCATAATCACTTCCTGCTGTTCCTATTACAGAATCAACTTTTGCTTTAACAAATGCGGTTGTTGCTATATTAGTGCTATCATCATTAGTTCCCATTGTAGGAGCGGTTGCCTTAATCTTAAATTCAGCACTATTACAACTTACATCATTCACTAAATATATACTATTACAGCATATATCTTTATTCAAACTTAAATCACCTGTAAATTTAACAGTCATACAATCACTTCTTGAACTGCTAGATGAACCGTTTCCTATTCTTAAAGCAACATTATTTTCATTATATGAATCAGAACTATTTGTAGTATTTGTAGAATATTGACCAATTGAAACCTCAGCATAATCATTAGAATAATTTTGTTTTCCACCTAAACAAGTTGAATATTGTCCATTTGCTATATTAGATGAATTACCTAATGACATTGAATATGTTCCTACCGCCGAACCACCCCAACCAAATGCACACGTAAAATTTGATAATGATTTACTACTTCCAATAGCAATACCATATGATTCATTCACTATACTTCCATTTCCAATAGCAATACAAAATGTTTTATCGGAAGCGATTCCTTTATTTGAAGCATGATAACCTAATTGAATATTAAAATTATTTTTATTATGATAAATATTATCATATACGTATAGTTTATTCGTACTTAAATCACCATTTATTTTTAATCCTGTTAAATCACCAATCGATGTGATATTTGGTTGAGTTGCAGTTTGAATTGTTCCAGTTACATTACCAGTTACATCTCCTACTAAATCTCCAGTTACATTACCCACTAAATTACCATATATATTTACACAACTTATATCATTAAAACTAGCATCATTTCCACTTAAATCTCCTGATACTATTAATTCAGTTAGAGTTCCTACTTTCGTAATATTTGATTGAATAGGTGTTTGAATTTCTCCAGTAAGAGAACCACTAATATCTCCTTCTAATATACCATTAATAGATACGTTACCAGTATCACCAGATGCTAATAATGTAACATTTCCATTGTTGTCTTTTAATTCTAAATCACGTAAAGTTGCTTGTCTACTAGCACTAATAATATTTACGCTTCCAACATTAAAATTAGTTGCACTTATTGTTCCATTACTGCCCGCAGTTATACTTTTATTTTTAATAGTAACTCCTTCAATTATAACACCCGACGCACTAGTCTTTTCGTTTATAACATCAACTTCTAACGTTCCCGTCATAGACACATCACCTGTTTCACCTGATGCCAAAAATCCAGTATTTCCATTATTTTTTAATTCTAAATCAGTTAAACTACCTTGACGAGAAGCACTAATAATATTTTGACCACCTAGATTTAAATTACTATTGGCCAATGTGAATCCTCCTACTGTTATATTATTACTATTTAACGTTGTAAAGTAACCATTAACTCCCGTTATACCATTAAAACTAGCATCCACCGCACTCAAATCTCTTATATTTCTACTATTCAACACATATACCTCATTTCCCATTCCACTATGATTCGAACATACGTAGTAAAATTTATCTTTATTTTCTTGAGTTACTTGTATTTCAGTATAAGAACCTGCTTGTCCTTGTGTTCCATTAACAGTGACATTTTTACTATATCTATATGTATTACTAATATTATCAATAGTAGCAAATCTAAGAGGATGTGTGCTATTAGTTGAGTCGCCTTGATTAAATCTATATGTAATACCAGGAACTAAATATAATTTTGGATTAATTACAGCATCAAAATAAAATTTACCACCTGCAGCTGTAACATTTATTACTCTGGTTTCTTGAGTTTTAAAACTTTCATTAAATTCAATATTATTTAATTTTAATTTTTTAGCACTCAATATAGTAAAATTAGCATTAACTCCACTCAAATCACCATGCACTTTAAGATTATTCAATGATATATCTGTATTCTCATTAATATCAACACCTCCACTAGAAGTAGAATTAATAGTATCACCATCTATTGTTATACCTGTTCCAGCAACTAATATATTTTGTTTGGAATTTAGTTGAGTTTGAATATCGCTAGTTACTCCATTTAAATATCCAAATTCTGTATTAGAAACGCTTCCATCATGAATTAAATCAGAATTTATTCTATTACTAGAATCAATAGTAGATTGTTTTGAGTTTAGTTGAGTTTGAATATCGCTAGTTACTCCATTTAAATATCCAAATTCTGTATTAGAAACACTTCCATCATGAATTAAATCAGAATTTATTCTATTACTAGAATCAATAGTAGATTGTTTTGAGGTGAGTTGTGTTTGAATATTGCTAGTAAGACCATTCAAATATCCAAATTCAGTATTAGAAACATTACCATCATGAATTAAATCAGAATTTATTCTATTACTAGAATCGATAGTGGATTGTTTTGAATTTAGTTGAGTTTGAATATCACTAGTTACTCCATTCAAATATCCAAATTCAGTATTAGAAACATTACCATCATGAATCAAATTAGCATTTATTCTATTAGAAGAATCAATAGTAGATTGTTTTGAGTTGAATTGAGTTTGAATATTACTAGTCACCCCATTTAAATAGCCAAATACAGTATTAGAAATAGTTCCATCATGAATTAAATTAGCATTCAATCTATTCGAAGAATCTATTACAAATCTATCAATAAATTCTAAATTAGTTTCTCCAGCAGCTACTGATAATACTTGTCCAACTGTTCCTAATGAAACAGGTGTTTCAGTTAAATCAACAAATTTAGCAACACCACCAGCACTATCTGAGAATTCTATTCCAGTAGCATCTGCTTTAATTTTCAACACTTTTCCGCCATGACCAGTATAATCATTAGGAACATCTGTTAATCCAACTAAAGTAGTTGAACCTCCACCGCTACTATTATTGATAAATTCTAAACTAGTTCCATTTGAAGCAACGGCTAATATCTGTCCTGATGAACCTAAATTAGTAGGAGTTTCAGTTAGACCAGTAAATGTAGTTCCACTACTATTATTAATAAATTCTAAGCCGTCAGCATTCGCATTCACAGAAAGAATTTTATTTTCCATACCTATATAATTAACAGGTGTATCGGTTAATGAAGTAAATGTTTTATCAATAAACTCAATAGCGTTTGCGTTTGAGTTGATAGACAATAATTTATTAGCGCTATTAGTAAAATTAGATGGAGTATCACTTAAACCAGTAAAATTAGATGAACCGCCACCGCCTCCTCCACCGCCGATATTTCCCCATTGATTATTAATATATCCTTCAAATGAATTAGTTTCAGTATTATATCTTAATTGACCATTTGATTGTTGATTAGAGTCAGGTCTTTGTGCGTTAGTTCCGGATGGAACCTTAATTGCTTTATTTCCTAGAAAACTAATAATATTTTCATTACCACCCAATACTTCTTTAATTTCTCTTAAAGTATTTATATTATTATCTGCATCATTTTCATAAGAACCATTTAATATTTCAGTTAATATTCTATCTACAGCAGATTTACTTACATTTTGACTTTGTTGTCTATTGCCTGAAGTAGTGTAAGAATAATGATTTACTAAATATGATGTTGTTTCAGTAAAATTTGCTTGTTGTAATTCTCTTTGTTTCGCTTCAGTTAAATAACTCATATATATATAATTTATAATTAAAAGTTATAAATTATATTAGAATGTGGTCTGCATTATTCTTCTCCAGTTTTCAAACCCAGAACCAACGTTTGAATCACCGCTATTATAGCCTAAATTTAAAAACGTACCGGTTGAATCTGAATCAACAATTAATCCTACTGTAGCAGAATTAGTAAAATTAGTAATTCTAATAATAGTTCCAACAGGATGTTGATAAGACCCACTTTTAAAAGTAACAGCGCCAGTTCCCTGAGTATTATTTGGATTAATTCCTCTTAAATAAAAATCAGTAGCATTTATATCCATCTTAAAATCCATTGCTGTTCCAACCGCAATTGAATGACTACCTCCTTGATAAATAAATCCATTTTGTTGTTGATTAACAATAAGATATTGTCCTTCTTTACCGTATGTATTAGGAGTATCATTTAAATCTGTAATACCAAATGTTGAATTAACAACACAACCACCCATTTTATCTAAAACATGTCTTGAATATTTTTTGCTCATAATTTATATATTAATACGATAATTTAAAATGATTTATGAGAAATTCTTTTCCAATTTTGAAAACTGATGGTAACGTTAGAATCTCCAGAATTATATCCTAAATTTAAAAATATTCCAGTTTTTCCACTATCTACTACTAATCCTTCTGTAGGTTGATCTGAATGATTGATAACATATAATAAAGCACCAGACGGGAAAGAAGTTTGATTTATTAACTCGATAGTTCCAGTTCCTTGTGTATTAAGTGAAGGATTAACTAAAAATATTACTGAAAAGGGTTCAACAATAGGATGCGCGACTTTTGTGCTGGAATCTCCGCCATGTCCAACGGGTATAGTTAAAACCCCGCCACTATGAACAAATTTTTTATCATCTAATATTAATTTTTCAGAAGGCTGATTATATTGATTTTCACTTAAGTCACCAACACATATAAGTTTATATCTATTATCAACAACTATTTTATTTAGTCTATTAAGTATATGATTGCTGTATGATTCAGTCATAATTTATATATTAAAGTAATAAAATATAAATTAATTAGAAGAAAAAGGTCCATTGGGTCTTTGATTAGTTTTAACAATAAGAGGAAGTGGCATTTCTTTAAAAGGCAAATCAAAGAATTGTTTCTCTCCAATGGAGTTTAGAATAGGAGTAGTTTTGAATGAACTGCTGATTAAGTTGGTGCTATTAATACCATATAATTGACTTTCAATATCAGTAGGATTATTTGAAAGAACATTATTATAATATCCATGATTCATATTACCCATATTTATTCCTAAAGCTGGAAAATGAGATTGAGTGGGGACACCTTTATGTTTATAAACAGAATAATCTGAGAAATGTAAATTATTATTACGTTCAAAACAATATTGTCCTTTTAAATTTTTTAATCTAGTAGATGTCATACTTATATTTTCATTATATATTTTTTTTTAATTTATTAATAATTAAATCAAAATTATTTTTACTTATATTATTAGTATTTGATAAATCACTAACAATATTATGAATTAAATAGAAATAATCAAATGAAAAAAGAAAACAGAAAATAGTATTATTACTTAATTCAAAAGGTATTTTTTGTTGAAGTGTAATTTTGGAATGTTTAATGATTTCATTAAAGAGGATATTATCTTTGAATTTATTAAATAATATATTTTGAGTTTTTTCTAATTCATCAAAAGAATCAATATCTTTTAAATTAAAAACATCTAACAATTCTTTTCTGTATAAAGTATCATTGTCTTTTTCAAAATAAGTTAGTTCATATTCGGTATTATAATACATATATTAATGATTAAGATATGTATTTAAATTAATTTATTGGTTTCTTTTAAAGTAGTCAGCATCTCTGGCGACTTCTCTTGATGGTAATCCGCCTCTAATCCATCCATCAACAGCAACACCTTCAATAAGATTTGATGGATTTTGAACAGTTTTTTTAAGACTTGGAACTAAGTCAACATCAGCAGAACCGAAAGATTTTTCCATGACACGTTTGCATGATTTTTTATCGAAATTATAGACTCCATGTCTTAAATTTTCTTCAGAATTGATATCACTGGGACCTCTTCCTAAAAATGGGACAGTTTTGAAAGGTCTTTCTTGAAGAGAGATTCTACATTTAGTTCTATTGTTAGTTTTGACAATTCTTAAATTATTATCAAGACCAACCTGACAATTAGGAGTTACCCCAACGCCTCCGTTAGAAATAAAAACATTAGGTTGTTGAGTAGAAAATCCAATAGGTTTGTTTAATCCACAATCTTTGGCCCAGTGATTTTGTGTCATGTAAGAACCGAATTGTTGATTTTGCATATCTCTTTCAGAAATGCCACATACATCATCTCCAATTCTGCTTAAACTATTGAAAGTAAAATTATATGAACTAGCCATTCTATATATTATTTAGATAAGATAAAATATTTTATAATATTTAAATTAATAAAAATGTTGTCCTACTTTTCTAAAACTTTTTGAACATATATCACCATCGCCATCTACTTCTTTACATGATTTCATCGTTCCATAACAGAAATCTCTAAATGATTTTTGGTCATTAGGAATAGTAGTATTTGGGTTAGTATAAAAATTTCTCATAGCATTTTCATGAACTAAATTATCTCCTAAATTTTTATATAATTTATCATCGTCATTTTTTGATTTATCATTTATTTCATTTAAAATTCTTTTATTAAATGCCGGAGCTGCAGGAGGTCTATTAGTATTACAACCTATTTCAGGCAATAAAACATTCATTAAAGGATTCTGTTTAGTTGGAGTAACAAAATTATCTTTCAATATCTTCACAAATTTATCACTTTTATTATTAAACCCTTCCTTCATTATATCTTCATTTACCCTTCTATTAAGTTTTTCTTCATATTTCGTTTTATACATTATTACAATTACTAATAAACATAATATACTACTTATAAATACTTTCATGGATCTTGTTACTAAAAATGCTAAAATTGTTAATAATAATATTATTCTAGTCAATGAATTCAACTTTCTAGACATAGAATATTCACTTTTTGGAAGAATTTCTTTTATTTTATTAGGATTAATCAAAATCATTGGGTCATATAACCAAAATCTATCCATTATTAATATATAGTATTAAGTTATTTTTATTTTTTATTTTTATTCTTCTTCTTCTTTTTCTTTTTCTTCTTCTTTTTTACCTTATCCTTAACACTACTTTTTTCAACATCTTCTCCCTTTGTATAAACCTTTTTAACAAATTTAACATTTTCTAAATTATTTTGTTTTTGTTTTTCTTGTTGTAATTTTTGAGCCCGTCTTTCTTCAAGTTTTTTTAACATTCTTTCTCTCTGTTTTGCTTTTCCCATATTTTCTTTCATTTTACTTTGCATTGCTCCAAAATTAACATTTCCTGTTTTACCCATTCCAGGAACTCCCATTTGACTAAACATCTTATTCATTTCCTTCATACCACTCATATTTTTCATCTTATTCATTAAATCACTCGCTTCAGACATTATCTCACTTTCTTTTATTTCTCCGCTCTTTATTTTTTCATCTAATTTATTACCTACTTTTTTAATCATTCCCATTAATTTCTGAGGATTCTTAAATAAATTTTGAAAAACATTCATCATATTTTCATTATCACTTAAATCTAAATTTAAATCACTCGCCGTCTCCTCCGCTATTTCAGCTGCTAATCTACCCAACTTACCATCCAACAAATTATTTAAATGTTCATGTATCTCACTCGCATCAGGCATAACTCCACTCATATCTAGCCCACTCATATCCATTCCCATCCCCATTCCCATCCCACTCATATCCATCCCCATCCCACTCATATCAAACATATTCGACATCTCATCTATCGTTTTTTCTAACTTATCTCTTAACTCATTTTCATCTATTGCCTCAAACATCTTCTGTGTATCACCAAACATATTTGCTGAATCTAATGATTTTGATATTGAAAATACTATTAATTGAAGATATTTCCATATGATGTCTCTTGTATTATCACTAATATTTGCTTTCCATATTTCTTTAAATTCTATATCTGGCAAAAAATATGTATTTAAATCATCATCTTCAAATATCTCATCATTTTTATACAAAAAATCAAAAAATCTTTCTGGATAAATCTCACTACAATATTCATATAATAATTTGACATCATCTTCTTTATCTAAATCATATTTTACTAATAAATCAGCATATTCTGGAAAAGTTGTCAAAATATCTCTAACAAAATCACTTATCACATTTTTAAATTCATCCGGAACTTCATTATCTTCCATATATTTTAAATTTAATTATTATGTTTAAATTTAAAATATCTTAATTATTAAAATACAAATCACTTAGTTTAATTAAATTTTGTAAATATTTAAATGTAAATTTTTTTGTTTGGTCACTAGCATCACAAATTGTTTCTTGAAGTAATTTTAAACAACTATTTATTTTATTATAGTTATTTTTAAATTCATGTGGTATATTTTTTGCTTCTTTATCTACATCTCTATGCATAAAAAAACTTTCATCCTTATTCATAATTGGTTCTCTATAATTTTGGGTAACAACCTGACTCCATAATGTTATTAATTTTCTTGGATTATATTTAATTAAATGTTCAGCAAATGTTTTACTAGTTCTTAGTTCGGGAACATTTGGATATACTATAATTATATCATCTAACATTTCAATAAAATGATTATTAAATGTTCTCATTAATGTTTTTTTATCCATATAAAATATTAATTAATTTGTTTTTAAATATTTTAACGATTATTTATATCTAAATTTCTTTGTCTTTGTAATTTTTCTAAATCATTTTCTCTTATTTTATCGGGAATATAATCTTCTGGTGGAGTTTCAATCAATATATTATCATTTAATGTACAATAATTATGCATCTGTCTTAGACCTCCTTCACCTTTTGCTGACATTTCATCATTCGTTTGATCTAAAAATGAATAATTATCGCTCATTATAGCGCCCATTTGACCTAAAGAATAACATATCGGCTCCATATTGTTACCTGTTGCTATACCAACTTGAGCATTCATTTTTGGTTTAAAATAAGACATAATTTCTTTACCCTCAATCACCCTATATCCGTTATATAACAACAATAAAGATGGAACCTTTCTAATAGTTTCAGGTAATAGAACTTCTTTAGTATTAAGAACAATATATATCTTATTACCTACCTTTTTTCGTTTATCTATACAAACAAAATGTATATCATCTTTTATTGAAGATTTTGATAATTGTTCTATAATACTTTTACTATTGTTACAATATTTACTGTAATATAGAATTGTGCTCATTTATATTAAATAAGCAAATCGAAATATAAATTTAACTTAAATTGATTTTAAATATAAAACTTAATTTATTATATTATAATATATGAGTGTTTCTACTAAATCTAAATCAAAACCCTCCAAAACATCTAATAATACAAAAAAAAACAAATTTAGTTCTAGCATTCCACTTCCAAATGTTATTAAAAGTAATCAAGAAGGAGATTATTTAACATTTACTATTGAAAAGTGTAATGTTAGTATTATAAATGCTATGCGTCGAGTTATATTAAGCGATATTCCAGTTGTTGTTATCGATACATTTGCTAAAGATTCAATTAATATCACTAAAAATACAACTTTATTTAATAATGAAATTCTTAAACAAAGATTAGGATGTATTCCAGTTCATATTAAAGACATCGATACACCTGTAGATTCTCTTCAACTTATAATTGAAAAGAAAAATGAAACTAATGCGTTTGAATACATTACAACAAAAGACTTTAAAATTAAAGATTTAAAAACTGAAAAAATGTTACCTAATGATTTAGTTAAACAAATATTTCCACCTAATTCTATCACTAAGTCATATATTCTATTCTCACGACTTAAATTTAAAATATCTGATGATATTCCAGGTGAACAACTAAATTTAACATGTAAATTTAAAGTATCAACCGCTAAAGAAAGCGGTATGTATAATGTAGTATCAACATGTGCTTATAAAAATTCATCTGATAGAACACAACAGATTGATATATGGACTGAAAAAGAAAAAGAACTAGAAGAAAATGGAATGAAAAAAGATGAAGTGGAGTTTGAAAGAGAAAACTGGTTTTTGGGAGAAGCAAATAGAATATTTAAAAAAGATTCATTTGACTTTTCATTAGAAACTATTGGTATATTTACTAATATACAGATAATACATAAAGCGTGTGATATATTGATTAAACGATTAGATGAACTAAAAAAACAGAGCGAAGGAACCAATAATAAATATGAAATAATAGATTTCCCTGTTGCTATGAAAAATTCATTTGATATTCAATTATTTAATGAGGATTATACCGTCGGTAAAGTTATTGAGTATATACTACATAATGAATATTATAGAAATCAAGGTCTATTGGATTATGTTGGATTTTCAAAAAGACACCCTCACGATGAAGACTCATTTATTAGAGTCGCTTTCTCAGAAAAAAATGCTGAAACATTAACTAATAGAAGTAATTTAATTGAAATATTTAAATCTTGTTGTGATATAGGAATTCGTATTTTTGAAGAAGTAAAGACATTCTTTTAATTATATTTTAAATAATTATTAATATAATTAAACACTTAGCGTCTGTGTAACATTCTTATTTTGAATTTCATTTTTTCTATAATGATAATTAATCGAATACATAAGTTGTGCTGGATGAAGTTTATTTAAATATTCAATTACTACCTTTTTATTTACATATTGTCCTCTTGGTTTTAGATGTGTTTTATATCCTTCGTGAATCTTAAACATATGACTTCTATATTTATAATCAAACTCCTTCAACGGCTTTTCTTTTTGAATATAACATTTAATATAATTTTGATAAAGAGTCGCCGTATATTCATACAAATCATCTCTATATCTCAAAAACTGATCCATATGTTCTGGATAATAATTTAGATAAGTTTGAATTTTTCTTTGTCTAAGGAGATTATAATATTGAAATTGTAGTTTAGGACTATTCCCCTTCAATCGCCTAACAAACTCATATTCACGATTTCTTATCTTTGTTCTTTTAAATCCTCCATTCACCGTATAAACATATCCAACTGTTTTATAATCACATGAAAGATATCCGTCATTTTCACCAACAGAACCCATCGCTTTAAGCATCAAATTCTTAATCTTATCACTCAACAAACTCTCCCCAAAATAATTATTTATTGTCACCTTATATCCATCAAAAGAATACATTGATATCAAAATCAAATCTGGACACTGGATTGGAATAACAATCCTATTTTCAGGATGTTGAAGAACAAATGAATAACTATAATTCTTATTCAAATCCGCAAACTCCAATCCAATATAATTCATAGCATCTAGAAACATATATCTAAATGTTTTTGAACTATCCAAATTATACTTACATTTTCCACCTATATTACTTCTCGTCGCCAACTCCCAACCATCCGTATATTTATTCCAAAATACATTTATCATTGTCCCTTCCACATATTCTGTGCATACCAAATGATCATTGTCTTTTAAATCATCATATTTATATGATTTTGGAGGAGCAAATGAAACCACCTTATTACTTTCATTATCCACTATCACACTCCTAAACATACCCAAACTATCCACCAAATCCATATTCTCTGTCAAATATTCTTTGTCATATTTCATAATTGACAAATTTCCAACTCTCCTCACCTTCAAATGTTTAGATTTACAATATTCTT
>MDTC01050443.1_pt1 | contig 17024 bp, 15 predicted proteins | sample 811181 | NCBI WGS metagenome assembly MDTC01 (sample SAMN05326644, study PRJNA326480) | marine metagenome | isolation source: seawater | place: Pacific Ocean: North | collected 2011 | reverse complement strand
TTACGCCTCATTACAAATCCCGCAAGATACCTTAAATACTTATTTTTCGAGACTTGCGGGAGCGGCCATCCTGACTTTCACTCCGGCAATGAGCCACGGCGTCACCATCGCAGGAACAGGAAGCTATCTCCCTGCAAAAATTCTCACCAACGACGAACTCTCCAAGTTTGTCGATACCTCCGACGAATGGATCGTTACTCGCACTGGGATCAAGGCACGACGCATTGCCGCTGACGACGAGCATACTTCCCACCTGGCCTCGAAGGCCGCCGAGAGAGCACTCGAGCAGGCCACCATCACCGCAGAAGATGTCGAACTCATCATCGTGGCAACCATCACGCCTGATACCCTCACTCCGGCGACCGCCTGTTACGTCCAACAACAACTTGGTTCCCACAAAGCCGTCGCCTTCGATGTCTCCGCAGCTTGCTCCGGATTTCTCTACGCCATGAAACTGGCCAAGAATCTCATTGAGTCCGGATCCTTCAAAAACGCTCTCATTATCGGAGCTGAAAAACTCTCATCCTTCGTCAATTGGAAAGATCGTACCACCTGCGTTCTTTTTGGCGACGGAGCAGGCGCAGCGGTTCTCCGCGCTGCCGAGGAAGGCGAAGGACGCATCCTTGCCACCGATATTGGCACCGACGGAAAACAAACCCACCTTCTCAATATCCCCGGCGGAGGTTCCGCATGCCCCATCACGATCGATAATGCCGGCGAGCGTCTCGCGACTCTTGCCATGCTTGGAAAGGAAGTCTTCAAGCACGCGGTCACCCGAATGAAAAATTCGGCAAATACCGTCATCGAGCGGGCGGGACTGCAAGCTGAGGACATTTCCATCGTCATTCCCCATCAGGCGAATCTCCGCATCATCGATGCTATCGCCAGCCGTCTTGATGTCCCCAACGAGCGGGTTTTCGTCAATCTCCACAAATACGGCAATACCTCGGCGGCCGCCATCGCCATTGCCCTCGACGAAGCTCATCGCACCGGCGAGATCAAAAAAGGAGATAAAGTCGTCATGGTCGCCTTTGGAGCAGGTCTCACCTGGGCCGCGGCCGCGATTGAGTGGTAATCGATCATTGACCCAGCGCTCTGATCGTCTGAAATGCATCTAAACCGCATTTCACTATTTTGAGCTCAGAATACCGCACTACTCCGACCGACACCAAAGGAATGCCGGGAGGCATTCCTTACATTATCGCCAACGAAGCCGCCGAGCGATTTTCATTCTACGGAATGAAAGCAATCCTCTCCATCTTTATGGTGCAGTATCTCTGGCTGATGGGCGATGCCCCGACCGAGCAGATGTCCGAAGTTGTCGCTAGTGAAAATTACCACAAGTTTAACAAGTGGGTTTATGCAACGCCTTTCTTGGGCGCTCTTTTGGCTGACTTCTTTTTCGGTAAGTATCGAGTCATTATTTGGCTAAGCATTGTCTATTGCGTCGGACACACCTGTCTCGCCCTAATGGGCATTACTGGTTCCGCAGGTTGGTGGCTTTTTGCAGGACTTGCCTTGATTTGTCTGGGATCAGGAGGGATCAAACCCTGCGTCTCAGCTCATGTCGGAGATCAGTTCGGCAAGTCGAATCAACACCTACTCACCAAAGTTTTCAATTGGTTCTATTTTTCTATCAATCTTGGAGCATTCATTTCCATGCTTGCCACTCCCTGGCTTTTGGAATGGCACGGCCCCCATGTAGCCTTTGGCATCCCGGGTATTCTTATGGCTCTGGCCACTATCTTCTTCTGGTTGGGTCGGAGGAAATTTATCCATGTCCAACCTGATCGCGAAAAATTCAAGAGGGAGCTTTGCTCCAAGGAAGGCCTGGGAGTAATCCTTCGTCTTCTTCCTCTCTATTTCTTCGTAGCATTCTTTTGGGCACTTTTTGACCAGACTGGATCTTCCTGGATTTTTCAATCTCAGGACATGGACCGACACCTCGTCATTGATTGGCTCCCCTCACAAATTCAATCGATCAACTCCGTCCTCATTCTCACGCTCGTTCCGCTCTTTACCTTTGTTATTTACCCAACACTCGGGAAATACATTAAGCTTACTTCCCTCCGGAAGATCGGGGCCGGCCTCTTTATTACGGTTATTTCATTCGCGATCATTGCCCTTATTCAGGTTTCAATTTCTGAAGGCCACACACCAAATATCGGATGGCAATTTCTTGCATACTTGATTCTCACAGCTGCTGAAGTGATGGTATCCATCGTTTGTCTTGAGTATTCTTACACTCAAGCTCCTCGAAACATGAAATCGCTCATCATGGCGATCTTTCTACTTTCGGTATCTTTCGGAAACCAAATCACAGAGTTTGTAAACTCGGTGATTCAAGTCGACGATCCCGTCGTTGCTTTTGCAGAGGAACTCGGAGACGGAGAGCACACTCACCCGGGATTTGATGAGAAAATTGGTAGCGGCGACGATATCGTCATCATTCGGAAAGAAGGAAAGACAACCAAGCGACAACTCCCTGACCAAGAAAAAATCGATCAGGCAACGAGAGCCATCACCTCTTGGGCTGAAGAAAATGATCTTGTTTTACCAACTACTGAAAAAGCTCAGTCACTACTTTCTGGCTTCACCGACAAATGGGGATCTCAGATCACTTATACTCGACTTGCCTCTCGAACCGCTCGCATCACCAGCATTGGTCCGGACAAAGAACAAGGGACCAAATGGGACCTTGGCTATATCATCGAAGGCCCAGATAAAACTCTTCCTTCTGAAGAAAAATCATCCAAGAAAACTTGGCTGGAAAAACGCAGGGAACTGCTTGGCGTGACTGAAAAAGCCTCTGATTCAGATTCGCCCATCTCAACTTCTGCCTATACCGGAGGGCAACCGAAGCTGGAAGGCCCGGCCTACTATTGGTTTTTCACAGGCCTAATGCTCGCTGCAGCGATCCTCTTCGTGCCATATGCAATCTTTAGCAAAGAGAAGACTTACCTTCAGAGTTAACAATAATCTTCGAGTTCATCAATGGCACCCAAAATCAAAGGGAAGATGAGCTCCTTTCCAGCGCCCGTGAGGACAGTCAGAAAGCTTTCAGACATTCCGAAATTGTTTCTCGGGAATTTCTGACCCATCAAAGTAAAATCGAACACTTAACTTTGCTTTACCAGTTGATGTAGGAGGTTCTCCGCAGGCAAATCGGGTTAAGCGACTCTAAACTCCGCGCCAAGATTACCAAAGTTGACCGCCGGGACGGCAAAGTTGATGGCAAAATCAGCCAACAGATTTTTGCCTGCCAACGCTGCGGGAAAAATTGCAACTCCTCCAATAAGATCTGCACCATGTGTGGCGAAGACCTTTTACCACACAAACCGAACATCTTCGAAGGCTAACCATCCTCCATGACCGACTCACATTGCCATCTTGGCTCTGACAAATTTACGCCCCAAGAAATTCCGGAACTCATCGCTCGTGCGAAGGAGAACGGCGTCAATCGCATGGTCACCCTTGCCACTTGTCCGGATGATCTGATGGTCAATCTCCTTATCGCCCGCGAGTACCCCGAAGTCTCCGCCTGCATCGGTATCCATCCCTGCGATGTCCACCATGCGCCCGACGACTTCGAAGAACTCCTCGAGCCGCACCTCGATGACTCCAAAGTCGCAGCCATTGGTGAAACCGGACTCGATTACTTCCATCCCGCGCCCAACGGATTTAGCGACGAAGACTACCACGCACGACAGCGCGACTTCCTCCACCGTCATTTCGAATTAGCCAAAGCGGCCCAGCTTAATGTCGTCATTCACACCCGAGACAAATCCGGCACCACCAGCTTCGACGACGCCTTAAGCATCTATGCCGAATACGCCAAGGACGTTCGCGCGGTCTTCCACTGTTTTCCCGGCCCACCAGAACTTGCCGAGCGCGTCTTCGCCACGGGAGGACTCATCTCGTTCACAGGCATCGCCACCTTCAAGAAAGCCGAGACCGTTGTCGACACCGTCAAAGCCGCTCCCTCTGGTTCCTTCATGTTAGAAACCGACTCTCCTTATCTCTCCCCCGTTCCACATCGCGGCAAACGATGTGAACCAGCCTACACCCGACACACCGCTAAAGCGATCGCCTCTCAGCGAAATATCTCGTTGGAATCACTTACCCAGGAAACCGAGCAGGTCGTAGAGTCCTTCTTCCGCCTATGACCCATAAAAACGGGCGCGTTGACGTTCAGCGTTTAAGTCTGACAGCCTCCGCCTAGCTTTCTCCCTTAGCCCGTGGCTCGCCACTTTCACGAGTGCTTCCGGGACTGGTCACAAACGGACCACCTTCCAGCGGAGCAACGCCACTAAAGGCCACATCGGGCATCTCGCTCTCTTTTCCAGCGAGCGGGTAGTCTTTCCTCAATGGAAAATGTGGGAATCCTTCCCACATCAAAATACGTTCCATCTGGGGATGATCTTTGAATTTGATCCCCATCATGTCGTAAACCTCACGTTCGTGCCAATTGGCTGTTTTCCAAATGCTGACCGCACTGGGAACCTCAACATCTTCAGCCACACTGGCCTTCACACGAATATGCTTAGAATCATCGAGCGTTGCCAGTTCATAAACCATCTCAAAACGAGGCGTCTCGCCCATATGATCGACACTGGATATATCCAACAAAAGCTCATAGCCCAGCTCGGCAAAATTCTCCAGGGTCTGCTTCAGTCGGCTCAGACCAACCGTCACGGTGGTCTCTCCTCGAAATTCAACGGAATCCTGAATTCCGGCAGCTCTGATATCTTCCGATACGCTCATTTGAACTAAGCGTTAATAGGTTTGTGCACTGGATCCCTCTTCTGGGCCATCAACGACTCTTCCTCATCGATCTTATCCTGCAATTTGAGAAGACCTTCAATTAAGGCCTCCGGGCGTGGCGGACAACCCGAGATATAAACATCAACCGGAATGAGACGGTCAATACCCTGAAGCACCGCATAGCTGCGATACATGCCACCACTGGAAGCACAGGCCCCCATCGCGATGCACCACTTGGGTTCGGGCATCTGATCCCAAATCCGCTTTACCGCCAGCGCCATTTTGTAAGTTACCGTGCCAGCTACGATCATCACATCGGCCTGACGCGGCGAAAAGCGCATGACTTCCGCTCCAAAGCGAGAAATATCAAAACGGGACGACGCTGTCGCCATCAGCTCGATTGCGCAGCATGCCAATCCCATCGGCATGGGCCAGAGCGAATTCTTGCGCATCCAATTAATCGCGGCGTCTACGCGCGTAAAGATGATATTGCCCTCGATCTTGGAATCGTAAGCGGCATGTGAGACAGTGAGGTTTTCTTCCACCATAGCGTCAGGCCGGAGGATACCCGTCCCAGCGCCGGCCTCAACCACTTTGTGAATTTTTTCACAAAGTGCTGCTTTTCGGTAATTCCCATCAAAAAAACTACCCCGCCTTTCATTGAAAAAGGTATTTTGGAGTATTAACTGACCCCAAAAAGCGTTTCAAATTGATCACCTTAAACCCATTCGGTGGGTTGGTGCGCGCGAGAGGAATCGAACCTCCACGGGGTTGCCCCCACATGAACCTGAATCATGCGCGTCTACCAATTCCGCCACGCGCGCTCGGCGCGAAGAAATCACCGTCCCACCGAATTGGCAATCAAAATTCGGCGAGATTAACGCCCTCACCGAGAATCCGCAACAACAAATGAGAGATCCAAAAGACGAAGGCTTGTTCTCCCGCTCCTCTCGCTCAAGATTCCCTCTTCCATGAAAGTCCTCATCACGGCCGGTCCTACCCGGGAACCCATCGATCCTGCTCGCTACCTGACGAATCGTTCATCCGGAAAGATGGGTTATGCATTAGCGAAGGCTGCGCAGAAACGAGGTCATTCCGTCCTCCTGGTCTCTGGGCCCACTTCGCTCGATATCCCTGAAGGGGTGGATTTCATCCCGATCGAAAGCGCCGAAGACCTATATCAAGCAGTGGAATCGCAAATTGGCCGCATGGATATTGCAATCTTTGCTGCGGCTGTTGCAGACTACACTCCGGTAACTGTCGCCGACCAAAAAATCAAAAAATCCGGCGACGAACTCACTCTCACTCTCCAGAAGACCAGGGATGTCCTTGGCTCAGCCCGTGGAGTCATGGGCTTCAAGGGAACTCTCGTCGGTTTCGCTGCGGAAACGGAAAACGTCGAAGAAAATGCCCGTGGAAAATGCGCCCGCAAAGGTTGTGACTTGGTCATCGCCAATGACGTCTCTCGAAAGGACATCGGATTCGATTCCTTTGAAAACGAAGTCACTCTGGTCTACACGGATCGATCAGAGGCCTTACCTCAGAATAGCAAGGAGCACCTCGCCTACGACCTTGTGGAAGTCATCGAACAACTGTAGAGAAAAGCTTCGCATCTACAATCCTTTGAGGCAATCTCCCCCCGTGACTGAACTAGAAACCGCCGTCCACGCAGCCAGAGAAGTGGGCAAGATGCTTCGCGCCAATTTCAATCGGCCCAAGAATGTCGATGAGGCCCACCACCACGACTTAAAACTGGCCCTCGACCGGGAATCCCAGGATCTCATTACCGAAATCATCCTCAAGGAATTCCCCACCCACGCCATTTACGGTGAAGAGGGTCTGGCGGGAGATCAATCATCCGCCCATCAGTGGATCGTTGACCCCATCGATGGCACGGTGAACTTTTTCTACAACATCCCCCATTTCTGTATCTCGATCGCCAAGCGCGTCAGTGAGGAATTGGTTCTCGGGGTCATTTACGATCCGATGGTCGACGAGCTATGGACCGTCGAGAAAGGCGGCGCGATGCTCCTCAATGGAGAACCGGCTAAAGTGAGTTCTCGCGAGACACTCGAAGAGTCGATCCTCTTCGTCGGGTGCGGAAAGGACGAGGAAGCGATGACCTCCGGCCTGGAAAGATTCAAGAGAGGCTCCCGCCGTGCGCGTAAGATGCGCATGATGGGCTCAGCCGCACTGGGCATGGCCTATATCTCTTCTGGCCGACTCGATGCCTATATCGAATCCCGCATCTCGCTTTGGGACATCGCGGCTGGACAACTGATGGTTGAAGCCACGGGAGGAAAAGTCGACTTGGTTCCCCATTCAGACAATCCCAATGTCTATTCCATCGTGGCCTCCAACGGAAAAATCCCAATCGAGGAAATCTTATGATCCGCACTGGAATTGGATACGACGTCCACCAATATGCCGAAGGTCGCCCTTTGATTCTGGGTGGCGTGGAAATCCCCCACACTCACGGGCTCGATGGCCACTCGGACGCCGATGTCTTGAGTCACGCCATTGCCGACTCCATTCTCGGCGCGCTCGGATTACCCGACATTGGCTACTACTTCCCTCCCGGAAATGAGTCCTGCAAGGACATTTGCTCGCTGCGCATCCTTGAAAAATGCCGCGATCTATGTCATGAGCACCAATATCTATTGATGAATGTTGACTCCTCTTTGGTGGCAGAAGCGCCCAAGGTTCTCCCTCACGCCGAAGCGATGAAAGCAAACATCGCAGCAGCCCTCGATATCGATCCCGGGCAGGTCGGCATCAAAGCCACCACCAATGAGACGATGGGCTTTGTTGGAAGGAAGGAAGGAATGGCTGCTTATGCCAGCGCTTTGATTGCTAAAAAAGATTGGATCAACCGCTAAAACTTACGGGCCAGAAACTTCTTGGCATTCCTGACATATTTCTCGGCCCAGTTCTTGATCTCTCCCTGATCTTTGAGATCAAGGGTTTTGACAACCTTGGCAGGGCTTCCAAGGACGAGTGATCCGGGTGGAATAATTGTCCCTCCTGTCACCAGTGCGTTTGCTCCGATGATAGAACGGTCTCCCACAACACAACCATCAAGCACGCAAGCCCCCATTCCTATTAGGACTTCGTCTTTGACCGTGCAGGCATGAAGAATAGCGCTGTGCCCCACCGTCACCAATTCCCCGACGTAGCACCCATAGTCATCGGCGAGATGGATCACGGCATTGTCCTGCACGTTACTTTTGGGACCAATGCTGATTTCGTTAATATCACCGCGAAGAGTGGCGTTGTACCAGAGACTGGATTCCTCCCCCAGAGTAACCCTTCCGACAACGTCAGCACTAGCTGCTACGAACACGGAATCAGGGATTTCAGGCCAAATGCCTTCAAATGGTTCAATCGCCATGAGGCGACTTTTAAAAAAAAAGACGACTTTTCGCAAGAGAAGCCGTTAAACCACTGGAAATTTCTGAAATCTAGGCAAAGCTGCTAGATCTTTATTACATCATTTGGTTTTTCCCCAATCACATGCGCGAATTTCTTATTGTCCTAGCCTGCTTGATCATCGGGATAGCCTTGCGCTCATGTCAGACCCTTTTCCTCCGCAAGTTGGGTGCCCTGACCTTTTTAGTGGCCTCTTTCCTCACCTTCTTCTTTCTTTTCGGCTGTTGGTGGGCTGGATTCATTGGGGTTGTGTTCTGGTTTCTTCTTCCATGGGTCGACCTCCTGACCCGCATCAGGAGCCTCCGCCTTCCACTCGATAATCGTCTTAAATTTCGAAACGCCCCTTGCGAAGATCACTTCCCGAATGCCGCCCGCACGATTAATGAAATTGAAGAGGCTGATTTTGAGCACATTGCCGACAGTGGATGGGACTGGGCCGGGATGCAGCAATACTTTCGCATTTTCTGGCACGCCGAAGCCAAAGCCATCGCCTCGGTCTGCCTGTGCGAGCATGAAAATGTCGCTTTTGCCTTCGTAACTATTACCTCTCGAACCAGTTCCGGTGAGATCATCCACACTACCAATTACCCATTCTCTCCAACGCTCAAAAAGGGTCCGAATTCCCAGTGGGCCCATCTACCCTGTGAGAAAAATCGTTTCGAGCTAATCTATCATGATCATGAAAAGCACTTGGACCGAAAAAAGTTAACAGCCAATGATCTTCTTATTCCCGACCCCGACCATGTTGTTGAGCAAATCGAGAAAGAAATGTGTCAACAGATTCAACACAATGAAAAATGTGGCTTAATCAAGTTCACTCCCGACGGGAGCTTTCGATATTCGACGAGAGGCCTTTTTTTTCTTTGGATTCAGTCGATGAAGGACATGATTCGGCTTTGCTGAACCATGTCTATTAGCGAGCTTCTTTCCACCACGAGCGAAAGCCCGCTTGAGGCCTCCTTTTGCGCACAACTGCAAGCGATCAAGGAACGGGAAACCAAGGGAGGTAAACCATTTCTCGAATGGACCATTGCCGACTCCACTGGAAATCTCACATTGAAGGTGTGGAACAATCATCCCCAGTTTGACGCTGCTTGCGAACTGGATCCCGAAACGTTGATTCACTTGCATGGCCAGTGGACACAAAACCAATACGGCGTCGACGGCATGGGATGGAAATTCCGCTTCCTCAATGAATCAGAGACCTCGGAATTCCTGGCGGGCGATCCAAAAACCCGCGAGAAGCAAGACGCCGACTGGCACAACATCCTGAAAATGCTTTCGCAGGTCACCGACCCAAGATTGAAGACGCTGAATGGCGAATTCATTTCCCAGTATGGCGAGCGCTTCCGTCGCACCGGGGCGGCCCGAAAAAATCACCATGCCCGACGAGGCGGACTGATCGAACATGTCGCCCAAATGATGCGGAGTGCCACGGCTATCTGCTCGGTTTACCTCGAACTCAATCACGACCTCATCGTATCTGGAATCCTCTTCCATGACTGTGGCAAGCTTTGGGAAAACACCTACCCTGAAAGTGGCTTCAACCAGCTTCACCTTCTTCATGGCGAAATGCTGGGGCACATTCCTTTGGGCCTCGAACTAGTGAACAAACTCTGGCGCGAACTCCCCTTGGATGACTGGCGGGAATTGAAACCACATAATGAAGATGTTCGTCTTCACCTCCTCCATCTCATTGCTTCTCACCACGGGCAGTATGATTTTGGCTCACCAACCTTGCCCCGAACTCCGGAGGCGCACGCCCTTCATTACATCGACAATCTCGACGCAAAACTGGAAATGGTGAAGGACGCCTACGCGACTGCCAATGAAGTTGCGCCCGGCATTTTCGAACGCCAATTTCCTCTACCCGCTCCTCTCGTGACGCCCTTGGCCAATTTCAAATCCGAGGAATCTCCTGCAAGTTGAAAACTGAAGATTGATTTAAAGAAGCACGATTGTCAGTTGATGAATTGCTTGCTAGCATCACTCGATGATTATTTGGCTTACCGGATGCACTGCCGGCCTCGGGAGAGCTCTCGTTAAGGAGTTTAGTGGTTTGGGCCACACCGTAGTGGGCTGCGGACGCAATGAAATCGCACTGCAAAAACTCAGGAATACTTACACGGATAATCATTTTTTTGCAGCGGATGTCTCCAGCGACGAAAGCGTGCGAGAATTTTGCGACCAAGCTCTCTTGGCCACTGGCGGACCGGATCTTCTGATTAACAATGCTGCGACAATTAACGATCCCGCCCCGCTATGGGAAGTTTCAGCCAAAGAATTCGACAGTCTAACATCCACCAACATCAACGGAGTTGCTAACATTCTTCGCCACACTCTACCCTCCATGATCGCCAACAACAAAGGAATCATCGTCAACCTCTCATCCGGTTGGGGGCGTTCAACATCTCCTGATGTCGCTCCTTACTGCGCGAGCAAATGGGCCATTGAAGGCCTCACCAAATCCCTCGCCCAAGATTTACCCGAAGGACTCGCCGCAGTTTCCTTAAACCCAGGCGTCATCGCCACCGACATGCTGCGAACCTGCTATGGACCGGACGCCGAGGATTACCAAACCCCCGAGGCCTGGGCTATTACCGCAGCGCCTTTCCTCCTGAAATTGACCGTCAGCCAAAACGGTCAGGCCGCCACCGCACCATGAAGCTCAAGTTTCCATCACAAACCATCACCTTTCCCCGTCGGGCTCTTCTGATGGGAATCGTGAATATTAACGACGATTCATTCTGCGGAGATGGTTCTCTCGATCCCGGAACGTCGCTCCAGCAGGCCCGAGCCCATTATCAGAACGGGGCAGACATCATCGACATCGGGGCGGAGTCGGCCCGCACAAACCGGAAAGCAATTTCCATCGATGAAGAAATTTCGCGACTAAGATGCTTTATCGAACAATGGCACACTATACGCGATCTCGAACCCAAGGATAATGAGCAATTATCGCCAGCTCTTCTCTCGGTAAACACGTGGCGACCTGAAGTGGTGGAGCAAATCTTAGGACCGGAAGTTGATCTTCTCAATGACATGAGCGCATTGCCGGACAATCGCAATGCCCTACTCTGCGCAAAGCATCAAATATCATTACTGATCATGCATTCAGTTGGTCGGCCAAAAATACCACACACACATCAAAAGTGGAGAGGGTTGATGAAATCGATGGTGAATTTCTTCGAAGAAAAAACAGCGATTGCGATTGAGGCTGGATTGAGCAGAGAGCAAATCATCCTAGACCCCGGCATCGATTTCGCGAAACAGAAAGAGGATAATCTCCTCTTACTAAGAAAACTGAATCAACTCATCGATCTCGGCTTCCCCCTCCTCCTTCCGATTTCAAGAAAAACGGTCATCGGCGAAGCTCTCGATATTGAAGATCCCAGGAAAAGGGATGCAGGAACACTCGCTCTCCTTGCTCATGGAGTTCACAGGGGCGCCCACCTCTTTCGTGTGCACAATACCGAAGCTTGCTGGCAGGCCTTGAAGGTTCTCTCGGCCCTCTAAGGTTTTCCCATGTAGAGGATTCCCGAACCTGAATCCATCAACGCATTCCCCTGAGTCAGGAAATCCATCCCCAAAATCCCATCGACCGGTCTTCCTTGCGAGTCCCGAAAGAAACCTCTGACAATTTCAAGTGGCGCAATGGATACGTCGAATTCCGTCACATGAACATTTCCAAATCGGACATGATACAAACGACCACTCCTCAACACTACCCGATCACCCGAGGCATCAATCATTCGGGTATTGGTTGGTCGGCTGGGTAGTCCCAAACGATCATAACTCTGGGCAGCCATCACCGAAACTTCTGCTCCGGTATCGACCACCCACGTCACAGTTTTCCCAGAAATTGATCCTTTCAAAATCAGATGAGGCAAGCGACCGGCTGTGCCCATTTGCAGGGCGAAGGTTCCTAGTCCAGTTCTTGGTCCAAGTTGTCCGTCATTACGCCCCATCGCGCGATCTGATCGCTTTCCTGGAACCCACATTCTGGCCGCCGGAATATCGATCAATGCTCCCGTTGCAGAAAGAGCATCCAATCCCACCTGACCGGCATAGAGACTAGTCGAAGTTTTCCGATTCAGATCTGGGGCAATTGTAAAAGGGAAACGCCGGGCAACCATGGAACCCACTTCGAGGGTGCCGTAGCCCCTCCCGCTGCTGACCTCGCGCCCCAACGCTCCGCGAGTCACCACACGCACCGAATGATCTGGCTCCAATCCCACCCCCTTAGCCAAATGCTCATCGAGATCTGTGCTGTTTGCTCCGGAATCGATGAGAAATCTCATCGGACTACCATTAACCTCGAAAATTGCGGAAAAACGCTTATCACCACCTATCTTCTGAAGAGTCACTGATTCATAGCCAAGTTGGTGGAGGGTCGCACTCCGGCCCGTCTTGGACATGCCCGGAATTAGCGAGCATTGGGTCAGAAGGAGACAAAGGAAGATACCTGCCAGCAGGCGGGAAGCAATGCGAGAGGGGAACATGCGTGGAAAACCTAACCTAACTTGACCTTCCTGCAATCACTCAAATCACCATGCAGGTCCTACCTCCCATGTTTCGAGCATCTCATCGGGACAATCTTCCAAAAATCTCGATGGTCGCTGGACAATATCCCCGGTATAGCTCTTCGGGTTCACCATGGGATAAGTGAGATAAAGTTCGTCTTTTGAGCGAGTCAGGGCGACATAGAACAAGCGGCGTTCTTCTTCAAACATATCGAGATCATCGGCCTCAAGAACCCGGCCATTAGGAAACATGCCATCAGCAAGCCAAATCAAGAAAACCACTTTCCACTCCAAACCTTTCGCCTGATGAATTGAGGAGAGCACGACTTGTTCCTCGTCCTGCGCCACCTGAGTCCCGGTTGGCTCTCCGTCAACCGAACTCATCAATGAGAGTTGCCCTAGTAATTCCTGAATATCCTCAAAACCCTCTGAGTAGAGCGAGAGTTGTTCGACATCCTGTCGGCGATTATCGTAGTTTTCAAAACTCTGCCGCATGAAGTCATCGTATATCCCCTCCTGGACACTCGTGATCATTTCCGCGGGCCTTGCAAACTCACCTCCCGGCGCCAACTCATCAAGAACGTAGCAAAGCTGCTCCCAGTCCTTCTTGGCCTTCGCCGGAATACTAAATTTCAGCATGATGTCGGAAAAGCTCTTGGGGGGAGTTTCGTCCCCGGCCTTTCCGGTTTTCACCCAGGCACGCCACAGCTTGTTTGCGGTCACCCCTCCGATCCCAGGAAGAAGAAGGCAGAATCGCTTAAAACTCACCTCGTCTTTACGATTGGTTACGAACCGCAGAAAGGCTGCGACATCCTTAATGTGTTGCTGCTCAAAGAAGCGGAGTCCGCTGGTGATTTGAAAGGGAATATTCCGCGAAGTCAGCTCCATCTGAATTTCGAGGCTCTGGTGATGTGCCCGATAAAGAATAGCAATCTCCTGCATCTCGATTCCTTCATCACGCAATTCGAGAATGCGCTGCGCAACAAAGTTGGCTTGCGCGCGGGGATCTTCCAAGGGAACGAGAGCCGGGGTCATGGAGCCACCTTCCCGCGCGGCATTGAGCGTTTTGCGAAATTGTTTGGTGTTCACAGCGATCGCAGCATTCGACAGATGGAGCACCTCGGGAACACTTCGGTAGTTGGTTTCAATCTTGAAGGTCTTTGCGTCGGGATAGCGGTCCGGAAACGAGAGAATATTGTCCATGTCCGCTCCACGCCACGAATAGATCGATTGCGCATCGTCACCCACCACCATGAGAGACATCCTGGGTTGGGCCAGAAGGTCGATGAGTTCACACTGGACCATGTTGGTATCCTGATACTCATCAACGAGAAGGTAATCGAATCGCTTTTGGTAAAGCTCGAGAAGATCACCGTTCTCCCTAAAAAGCTTTAGAGGAAGAATAAGAAGGTCATCGAAATCAGCCGAGTTCGTTTCGAGTTTCTTTGCGGTGTAAGCCTTCCCGACCTGCGAAATCTCTTCGAGCCATTCTTCGAAATAGGGATACCGCCATTCCAAAAGCTCTTCCAAAGTGACTCCGGTATTTTCAACCAAAGAGAAGATCGAAATGAGAACATCCGGCTTGGGGAAACGTCGTTGTTTGGTATCGATGTCACACTCCGCAATGACGGTTTTTATCAAAGACTTCTGGTCATCACGGTCCAGAATGGAAAAGGATCGGGTTAACCCGACACACTCGGCATGACGACGAAGAATACGGTTTCCGATGGCGTGGAAAGTTCCGCTCCATAGTTCGCTGAGATCTTGCGGGATGAGCTCTCTCACCCGCTCCAACATTTCCTTAGCCGCCTTATTAGTGAAGGTCAACAAGAGCAGACTCGAGGGCTCAACTCCCTGATCGAGCAGATAAGCCACGCGATAGGTCAGGGTGCGTGTCTTCCCTGAGCCGGCGCCCGCAATCACAAGAGCCGGCCCGGGAGGCGAGGACACCGCAGTGTATTGCTGGGCATTCAATTCAGCCTCATAATCGATCCCTGAGGATCCTCCTCTAGGCTTTTGATCCAGCTGATACTTACGAGCCATAGGAAAGCCTACTCGGCATCTTCAGGAGGGACACCTTGATCAACCTTCTCAGTAAAGGTCAAATATTTCGCAAGCTCTTCCTTCACCTTCGGCATCAGGAGATACATTGCGACCACATTGGGAATCGCCATGGCAAAAATCATGCCATCGGAGAAGTTGATCACGCTTTTCACACTCACAGCCGACCCGACAATGATGAAGAAGCAGAAGATCACCTTATAGCTCAACTCCGCACCTTTGCTGTGCCCAAACAAGTGAGCCCAGGCTTGAAGTCCATAGTAGGACCAGGAAATCATGGTTGAGAACGCGAAGAGAATCACGGCAATCGCAAGAATCAACGGGAACCAGCTAATGGTCTTCTCAAACGCCGCAGAAGTTACCGCAACTCCAGTCAGGCTGGTGTCTGCATATGCCCCCGACATTACGATGACCAAGGCCGTCGTGGTGCACACCAAAACAGTATCGATGAATGGTTCGAGGAGAGCGACGATACCTTCACTGGCGGCGTGCTTCGTTTTCACAGCAGAGTGTGCGATGGGAGCAGAACCAATTCCCGCCTCGTTTGAAAAGGCCGCCCTTTTGATTCCCTGAATGAGCACTCCTATCAAACCACCGCCAACTGCAGTTGGAGCAAAAGCCCCCTGGAAGATTAGTCCAAAGGCATTTCCAAGCTCACCAATGTTCCCAATAATTACGACCATTCCGCAAATCATGTAAATGCTGCACATGAAGGGAACGAGCATCGCCGTCGTTGTCGCGATACTTTTAATTCCTCCAATGATTACCATGCCAACAGCAACAGCCATAATCAATCCGAAGACCCAGCGATTGTTATCGAAGAAGGACCCATCACCACCCATCACACCGACTAGCTGCTCGCAGGCCTGATTGGCTTGATACATATTGCCACCTCCGAATGATCCGCCAATACACATAATGGCAAAAAAGATCGCGAGTATTACACCGAGAGGCTTCATTCCCATCTCTCCCAACCCGCTGGTGAGATACTGCATCGGACCACCGTAAACTTTTCCATTCTCGATGCGACGATATTTCACACCCAGCGTGCACTCACAAAACTTTGAAGCCATTCCCAGAAATCCCATCAAAACCATCCAAAAGGTTGCGCCGGGACCGCCAATACTGATGGCTACCGCAACCCCCGCAATATTACCCAGACCGACCGTGCCGGAGACCGCCGCTGAAAGAGCCTGAAAGTGGGTGATTTCTCCTGGGTCATTCGGCTGGCTGTATTTCCCCCGAAGCGTCCGCATGGCAAGTCGCCAGGAACGGAAATTGAGGAACTTGAAATAGATCGTGAGAACAATAGCCGCGATCCCCAACCAAGCGAGAACCCACGGCATCTTGATTGGGTTTCCTTCCGCATCAGTGGAAACTGGAATGGAATAGAAAACAGTATTGTCGACAAACTCGGAAACAGGTTGAAATGCGCTGTCAATACTGGCGTCTAATTTTTCAATCCAGCCCAACTCCTTTTTGGGCTCCTCTCTGGGCTTGGGTAGATCTGCAGAAGGTTCTTGGGCGACAGAAAATCCGATTGAAAGAGTGAGGAAGAGTCCAAATAGACAAAACAGCTTTTGCATGACCGACAAATTCTGAGTGATTCAGCCTCACTCCACAAGGTTCAATCACTCCCCCTTTTCCAAATCCATCTCAATCACCGCGTAGGCATTGTGATTATGGATGGATTCGAAGTTTTCAGCCTCCACACGATACCAACGGAGCTGCTCATCGGCATTCGAAGCCAACGCGATATTTCTTACGAGATCCTCGACGAAAACAGGATTATCGTAGGCTCGCTCGGTGACCGCTTTTTCGTCTGGACGCTTCAAGAGACTGTAAAGTTCGCAGCTGGCGCAGGATTCCACCCGGTCAATCAGATCATCAATCCAGACTGGGTCCCTAAAACGAACTGAATAGGTCACTACTCCGCGCTGGTTGTGAGCACCGTATTCGCTGATCGCCTTGGAGCAGGGGCAAAGTGTTGCAACCGGGACCATCACCGTGACGATGAAATCGGTGATTCCGCCTTTCTCGGCCTCAATCTCAAACCTCACCTTATAGTCCATCATCCCCTCGTTTCCGGTCACGGGAGCAGGTTTGCTCCTGAAAAAGGGGAACAGAAACTCGACGTGAGCACGTTGAGCGTCGAGCCGTTTGAGAAGGTCCCCGGGGAGTCCGGCCATATCGTGCACCGAAAGACAATTCCCATGCGCATTGAGAACTTCGATGAAGCGACTCATG
>MDTC01138688.1_pt1 | contig 17025 bp, 11 predicted proteins | sample 811181 | NCBI WGS metagenome assembly MDTC01 (sample SAMN05326644, study PRJNA326480) | marine metagenome | isolation source: seawater | place: Pacific Ocean: North | collected 2011 | reverse complement strand
TGATGACCACCACATCACCGTGGCGAATCGGCAGCTTAAAGTGGACTTGATCAAAACCAGCTGTGACACACACGGCCCGAGCGTGCCGACCGGCGCAAACTCCAGCGGCGATATCGACCCAACTCAACACTTGACCTCCAAAGGCCGTTCCAACGGCATTGGTGTGCTGCGGAAGTACGAGTTGTGTCATCACGACTTCGCTGTGCTCTGGACTTCTGGCCGTCAGCAAATTGCGATTTTCTGTCATGTCCGAGGCTCCTTGGCGGTGGTTGACGCGACCGCCCTGGTTAATAGGAGCCTGCCTCAGCTAAAGGTTGGCCGCAACGCTGGCGTTCAAGCCTGTAAGCAAGCACTCTAATCTCATGCAAAGCTTCAACCCCAACTACAGTCGCGGCTTCGTAATGCCTTATGAAGAGGTCTTTGCGCAGATATCCAATCGTCGCCTGCTCACCGATGATGGTCACCAACTGGCATATCAAGTCATCGGTGATGGCGATGAGACCTTGGTCCTGGCCAACGGCCTCGGCGGTAGACTCTATGCTTGGCTTGGCTTGATCGAACGGCTCAACCCCAGATATCGGATCATCAGTTGGGACTATCGAGGCCTCTTTGAATCTGAAGGAGCGAGTCCAGACCTGTCGGTTCATCGTCATGCCTCGGACTTGTTGGCGATTCTCAACGAAGAGCAGATCGAAGCGGCGCACCTGATCGGTTGGAGTATGGGTGTTCAGGTCTCACTCGAAGTGGCTTTGAGACAGGCGCAGCGGGTCGCGAGCCTGGTGCTCATCAACGGGACTTATGGCCAAGTCTTCTCAACGGCCTTTCAACCCTTTTTACAACTCCCTCGTCAACCGATTGTGTTGCACGGATTGATGGAGCAATTGCGCAATCGTCCAACCCTGTTGCGCTTCACTCGTAAAGGAGTCCGTTGGCCCACTGAGGCGCTATTTTGGCTCCGCAAAGCGACACTAGGCCGGCGACAATCCACCCTGACGTTGGGATTGCGCCAATATTTTCGAGATGTCTCGACGACCGACACCCGCGCGTACCTTCAACTCTTTCAAGAGTTGGATGCGCACTGTGTCTACCATCGCCTTTCGTCAGTGCGGGCACCGACCACCGTCATCAGCGGTGGATTTGACTACCTCACACCGGCTGCGCAGAGTCGACAGATGGCTCGCAGGATTCCCAACGCCCAACATGTAAATCTGGCCATGGGGACCCACTTTGTCCTGCTTGAACGCCCGGAAGCGGTCTATCAAGCGGTCAACAAGCATCTGACGCAATCGAGGACAATGACCGGTGAGTGAGTCGTGGAAACAAGGCCCTGCTGTGGTGTGGCGCGGTTTTGAGCACCGCTGGTTGCGGCGAGTCTTGGGCTTTTCCACACCTCACCGAATCAGCAAGCTCGCCAGCTATGTAGATCAGCGACAACAACCCGCTTTTCACTTCGCGCAAGCCACTGGAGTCGACGGCAATTATATGCGGCCTATCGGCCACTACGGCGTGGTCTCTGCGCCCGAGATGCTCAGCTGTACCCGTAGACTGAAGATGAGTTTTTCCGACCAAATCCAAGGCGAACCACCGCGAGCGTCGAGCACAATTGAACAGAGCATTGAGATTCCAACACTTGCAGAGCACGCTGGGCACTGGCCGGTTGTTGCGGTGCTCAATGGATTTTCCATTCGTTCACGGTGTGAAGATCAGCATCAGTCTCAAGACTGTCCCTGTAACTCCGATGGTTTTTGGCCATCAGAGCTAGGCTGCGAGTTGATACAAAATGGCCAGAGCCTCCGCTTGGTGTTTTCCCTCGAGCGCGCTTGGACACCGATGCTAGGTGGTCTACCTCCTTTTGAGATCAAAGCATTGAATCGACGATTGGACTACGAGGTCGAAGTCTCTGTGCTCTTTATGGCGGCACCTTCACTCCAGAACACTCAGATCTGCAGCCTGCGACAAACCACAACTGCTCGGGCGCCAAAGCCGGCCTCAATCACCCTGCAAGATACGCCCCTAGGACTGACTCGTTGGGGCTTTCGACTCGCCGATCACGCCAAACGTGGCCCTCGCAAGCATCGCGGCAGATATCTGGACGGCCTGGGATTTTGGCTTGCCAACGATATCGGTCCAACGCTCAACGCCCAGATTCACATTCCACGCACCGTCGTTCCCACCGATGTCGATCTCAGACTCGATGCGCTCATCGCCCCCAATTGTCAGATTGAGACCCATTCGGTAAGGGGCAAGCTCTGCTTTAACAGCACCGACCAAGCGCCGTGGTTTTCCCGCTGGAAAGGATGTGACAACTCCGACAGAGGTCCCGCGTGCTCAGAGGATAGGGTCTTATTAAAGCTCGACTCAAACAATCGATGAAGCGGTTTGGTTTCAAGACGACCATCAGCTACCTTCACAACTCATCGACTGGAGTGTAACCCTTGCTGCACCACAAGCGCCCCGCCATCGTGTTCGGAGAAGTGCTCTGTGACATGTTTCCGCCGCGACCGGGTGTGCCTCTGCGAGACGCTCCCATTTTTGTGCCGCACATCGGTGGGGCTCCAGCGAACGTGGCAGCGCAAATGGCTTGGCAAGGCTGGCCCGTCGCGCTGGTCAGCGCGATCGGCACCGACCCAATCAGTGACCGCGTCGAGTCCCTGCTTCGTCAAAGATGCGTCGACACTTCGTTTGTCAGGCGAAAGCCCGGCACTCGCACTGGATTGATTCTCATCGAGATTGATGAACATGGAGAGAGACACTTTTATCCATGGCGAGAAGGCTCCGCGGACGAAGAGTTGGTTCCAGCAGATCTACCAATCCAAGCCATCGAAAATGCAGCTGTCTTCCATCATGGAACCGTGACCTTGAGGACGGAGCCAGTGGCTGGGACCAACCGCAGAGCGGTAGCGATCGCGCGCGCAGCCGGAGTTATGGTCTCCATCGACGTCAACTTACGGCCCAAAATGTATGAAAGCGCGGCGGTTCTGTATCAGAGGGCTCGGAACGCCGTGGTTCAGGCCGATGTGGTCAAGGCAAGTGCGGAAGAGGCTATCGCCTTATTCGGCGACTCGGCTGCCACAAACCCAGTAAACGCTTTGCTCGAATTGGGCGCACAACTGGTGCTGTTGACCGATGGGGCTTCGCCTTTCGTCGTCGCCACCGCAAATGAGCGACTAACCGTGAGTCCAGCACACGTCCCTGTGGTGGACACCACGGGTGCAGGAGATGCCTTCATGGGGGCGGTGTTAGCCTGGCTCTGCGAATCGGGTGTTCAGGCAAATGACCTGTCTAGCTTACAAGCCTCAGATTTAGCTGATTTGGCCAAACGTGGTGCCGACGCTGGTGGCCAAGCGGTAGGTGCGATAGGGGCTCTTGGGGCATTTTCTCCCTAGAATCTGTCGCTTTGTCTTGCATGGTAGGCGCGCACTGTGTATGTCGCGGGCCCACAATATGCGTCAGAGACAAGCGTTGACGGAGAGATTGACCGATGACCAAAGACAATCGCCCCACAGAGCCCAAGGCCAACTTGTCCACTATCAAAGGCAATGCTGCAGTCGATGAAGACGGGGGCATCGTACACGTCGAGGGGCTCTACGGTGAGCTTGTCCCAGCTGACTCACTCGAAGCAGCGCGAGCGCTTATCAACGATCCGGTACGTATCCACCACATTGTCCAACAAAGCTATGTCGCCCCAGACCCCTTCGAGGACCATCCGGATGAGCGAGCCTTGGCGCTAGCACCACTGCTGGCCAGTGAAAATCAAAGCTTTGGTTTGTCGCGACTTCCGGCTGAATTTCATCGCCTTTCAGGTAGCCAACGTCTTGATTACGTGCTCGACCTGCCCGATCCCAACCAAACCGTACAGGCCCTGCCTGCTGAAGAGTTCGTGTTCTTGGTCAAAGATCTCGGTCTCTCTGACGCCGGTGCTCTGCTGTCGATGGCGAGCCCGCGCCAACTTCAGGTGTTGGTCGATCTCGACGTGTGGCAAAGCGATGAAATCGATCGATTGCGTTTTGCACATTTGTTGGCGGTGGCCATGAACGCGGGGGCGGACACTACAGAGCGATTTGTGGCCTCGCAAGAAGACGGCCTTCTGTGTCACTTCATCTCTGGATCTGCTCGCGTCTACGAGAGTGCGGAAGAGGCTGAGGAACAATTACCCGAGGACTGGCAACAGTTCATCGCGCCAGATGGAACCATGGTCGTCGGCATGCCTATGGAAGATGACGCCATGGGTCCCATCCGAGCACTGCTCGACGCGGTGTTTCGCGTCGACATCAAGCGCGGTCGGCGATTGTTAAGAGCTACGCGATGGGAGTTGCGCAGTTCCATGCAGGAAGATCTCTACGAGACCCGCAATAAAAGGCTTGCTGACCATGGCTTCCCACCGCGTAGCGAGGCGCTTGAGGTCTACAAGTTCGTGTCGCCCCAACAGGCCTTGGAGCAAGCCAACTTGCTGTTAGCAGGGGAAAGCGAAGGACTCGATGAGGTCCGCCCCTACATCCCTCAAGCCCAACGATCGCGAACAGACCTCGCGCTCTCCGGTCTCTCCGGAGCGCCTTTCTTGGCCAAGGCTGTCGCCGCCTGTGATGTTGAGCAACAGGCACGCTTGCAACTCGGTACAGTCCATCTGGCCTACCGAATTCAAGCGGCTCGCGCTGAACGACCCTCTGAAACGGATGAATTGGCCACCTGGACACGACACGCAGTACTTACCGCAAATATGGGCCTGGAGTGGCTCAGTGAGGGCGTCGTTGAGCGAGCAACGGCGTTGATCAAAGTCACCCCTTTGAGCGAGATATTTCGCGTCGGTCACAGTCTAGTAGTCACTCAGCATCACCGGGCTCTGCGACTCAAGCGCCGTATTGGCGGCTCCACTGCGACTGTGGGTCGCGGGTTGACGCCTTGGCTCGATGGGCTGTGCAAACCGCTGCCGCTACTGCCTCAACCAGCAGACGGGCTGCGTCTAGACCAACTCATTGACCCTGACAACCACATCAGCGCGTACCGGCCCTACGGCAACCGCGCAGAAATTGCTCAGAGCAAACGTCTTCTCAATGGACTCGAGGGCAGCATTGAGGTGCTTGAGAGTCTGGGTGGCGCGTCCCTCGGCGAATTGCTAGAGACCTTGCGCAGTGCTTTGCCTGATGACCGAGGCCAAGATTTGACCTTGAGTTCAGTGCTTGCCACCGCAATCGCCTGGACCTTATTGACCGGTTCACCCAAAGTGCAGGCGTTGCGTGTCTCTGAAGTCGCTCAAGTCCTCGCAGAGGCCTTCGAAGGGCCGCTGGGACGGCGCACCATCAAAAAGTCTCTGCGCTCGGCGATGCATCGGGCGCTGTTGATGAATCCAAACATCAATGACGAGACCGTTGAGGCCGTTGAGCATTTGCTCAATCGAACCCTCGATCGCCTCAATGATGAGCTCGGTGGCGTCGACCCTCATTCGAGTCTAGATGCACGCTTCATTGGTACGGCACTCGCGATCTGCGATTGACCCTCAAAATCTCGACTTCAGGCGACCTTGATGCAGCCTGTAGGACATGAGCACTGCCAATCTCCAGCCTTGCACTCGCTCCCTTTGGCTCGAAGAGCTGCGTGTTCAACGCGGTCTGAGCCCACATACGCTTCGGGCCTACGACCGAGACCTCACCGACTGTGACGCTTGGCTTTGCCAACACCGAGGTCTCGCTAAACTACAGGATGCGCGGCGTCCTGATCTGCAATCATGGACAGCCGCGCTTCACCAAAGTCATCAAGCCTCATCGATTGCCCGTAAGCTGTCGGCGGTGCGTCGATATTTTGACTGGATGCGGCGCGAAGGTTGGATTGATTGTGACCCTGCGCATGGGCTACGGACTCCCAAACAAGACCAGAGATTGCCGCGTTTTTTATCCGTCGACGAGGTATTGACCTTATTGCGAGCGCCGCGAACGCAGGCCTTGTCCCTTGAGACTAGAGATCTCGCGCTGATCGAACTGCTCTATGGAGCCGGGCTCCGAATCAGCGAAGCGCTGTCAATCAACACCGGTCAAATCGATAGCACTGAGCAACTTGTCAGGGTACTGGGTAAAGGCCGTAAAGAGCGCTTGGTACCAGTCGGTAAACCAGCGCTCTCGGCGATAAAAGCATGGATGACACATCGAGACGATCTGCTAAAAAGTAGTTCAGATGCCGACGCACATTGCGCGCTGTTTTTAAATCAGCGCGGTGGACGGATGAGCCCAAGAACAGCGAGGCGAGTCTTAGAGCAACGATGTCTGGCCTCAGGATTGCCTCGCTCTGTCTCGCCCCATGGACTTCGGCACAGCTACGCGACCCATCTACTCGATGGAGGAGCTGACGTGCGAGCCGTGCAGGAGTTGCTCGGACACAGCCGATTGTCGACCACACAACGCTACACCCACACCTCCTTGCAACAGTTGATGCGAGTCTATGACGCGAGCCATCCACGCGCTCACCTGCAAGAGGGCGAGTGAGATGAAAATCCGACTGACGACCCTAACTTTTGCCCTGTTGTGGGTACCGACTTTTGCTCTCGCTTGGCAGGTCGAATTGCACGGCGACTTGGCGATGGAGCGGCTCTCTGGTCAATCGGTCAGCGCACTAGATGCTGGTTTTGTGGCAGAACATGGCGCACTGAAGGTCGGCTGGAACGTTCCGATCCGAGCGGACCTGACTAACACCAGACTGCGACGTCGAGACTGGGATGAACGAGGTGAATGGAGCCGGTTGCTGCCTACGATCAGTTGGAAGCGCCCCACAGACGATGGCAGGCTCACTGATTTTCAGCTCCGCCTCGGTCCCACCAGTGGGGCGACCATGGGGCACGGCAGCATCATCCGCGACTATCGCTCGGCATTGTTGGTCGACCACTTTAAGAGCGCGCTACAGGTTGACGTAGACGCCAAGGGCGTCGGTCTGCAAGTGTTGATCGCTGATGTCACCCAGGCCTCTTTAATCGCTTCACGCCTGTTTTTTCGTCCTCGTGTAGGCGCCGCGAAAGCACATGGATTGACCATCGGGATTACAGCGGCGGCCGATCGCAAGGCTCCTGTGAACAATCGACTCAACGCTCAAGGCACCGCTGTAAGCCTGACTAGTCAGCTGCCAGATCAAGATCACGCACCTTTGGTGATCGCCGGTATCGACGTCAGCTTGCCCTTTTCTATCAACGAAGCGCATCACTTGGTCCCTTACGTCGATCTCAATGTAGCCACCGTCTCTGAGGGTGGCGGCGGCGGTGTTCACGCTGGACTTTGGTGGAGCTACCAAGTCGCCGATCTATCTCTTCGAGCCCGGTGGGAGTTGCGAGCGACCCAAGGAAGCTATCGAGCAGGTTGGATGGACGACTTTTACGAACTCGAACGGATCCAACTCGGCTCTGATGGCCCCAAAGCACAGGTCTGGCTCGGCCGCCGTGGGTTGCGCTTGTTGGGGCATTTAACCGAACTCAACGCCCGATGGCGAGGTTGGGCGTTCAAAGGATTGTGGGAGACTTGGCATAGCGCTCCAAACGCCCCTGATGACACCGCGACCCTGAGACTGCAGACCCCCGTGTTATGGAATGCTCAGGGTCATCTGAGTTGGAGTATGCGACCGGGATCGGCCCAGCACGCCCTATCGATGGCTACCCATTGGCAGTCCAGGGGTCCGTGGCACGCATTCGTTCGAATTAATCGAACCTGGGCAGCCCAAGACGGTCGGTTTGATCAGGTCTGGAATGGCGCGATCGGTGGCGGCATGCGGTGGAGATGGTGAGTTCTCAGCAGCCCATTACCAACTCAATTGAAACCAAAAACGAATCAAGCAACCACTTGAAGCGTTGACACACATAGCACCTTGGGCCATCACGGAGCCCCAAACGTAATGGAAAATTGATAGTTTTTAGACCTCTTACGGTGTCTTATGCTTGATCGTTACGTGGACTTATGACATCACCCCGGGCCGTCAATGAGAGCGACGCGAAACACACAAAAAGTTAATCTGGAGGACCCCATGCACCTGAGCCAACGCCCATGGCCGGCGAAAATCGCCGCCATGATGTTGCTCTTGGCCTTCCCCGCGATCACGGCAGCCACAGAGACAAAGGCCTTTTTGTATGTGGTTGAGACCGTCGATCTCAACGGCTCATCGCTACGATTGATCGTCCCGGTGGAGGAGCCTGGGTTGGTCAACTCAAGCGTATCGCTACGCCCAGCGAAAGCTTTCGCCGCGCTGCGCGCTCGGTCGCCGGATGCCTATGGAAACAGCAACCTCCGCCTGGATTCAGCGACCAAAGCGACGCTGGTGGTCGACACCAAGGCAGACGCGGATTTGGTCGTTTCGGAGACCTTTTGGACACTCGCCGCCATGGGAGTCAACGAGCTCACAGCACCCCCTTTCATTCAAAATAAGGTCTCAGTCAGCGACTTGAGCTACGGCGCTCATGTAATCTTGCTGAGCCTGCTCGATTTGCTGGCCTTCAACAAACGTGCGGACATTCCCGAGCAAGCCTTCGTTATGGTTAGTGGGACACCGGTCCCGGCCACCACGGTCGCTCGAGGGATTGCGACCGGCGCGAAAAAACTCGGCGGAGCCAAGCTGCGTGAGCGAATCGCTAAGGCTGTGAGCAGCAAAAGCATGCGCACTCGCATGTCGGTGATTCGTGCGCTCGCGAAAGCCTCGGTCCGCAAGACCTACAAGCTCAAGGTGGGCTTGCTCGTCCCAGCGCTCAAGGACACAAAACTAGAGATTCGCTCGATGGCGCTCGACGCGTGCATCGCCGCGGGAGTCAAAGGCAGTCGCCCGGTACTCTCGGGCCTTGAGCAGATCGTTAGAAATGATCCCGATACCGACCTCAAGCTCCGCGCTGTCAAAGCGCTCAGCAAGGCTGGTGTCAACAAGTTCAATGACCTGTTGCAGGCCGAAAAACTGCGTACCGGAACGGCGACCGAGGCGCTCAAGGCTGTCGACGTACTGAGCAAGAGCAAGCAAGTCAAAATCGCTGCGCCAGCGCTCATCGGCGCGCTGACTCACCGAGACAGCAGCGTTCAAAACTCGGCCCTCAAGGGCTTGGTCGCCATGAAACAGTGGGACCTGCTGCACAAGGCCTTGCCACAAGACAATATCAACAACGAAACTAAAGAGCAGATCGCTCGTACCCTCGCGGAAAAAGGTGCAGACCTCGCTCGCGAGGAAAGCCTGAAGTACCTCATCGAAAAGGGCTCGGTCGACGGCGCGATCTACGCTGCTCAAGCCTACGGCAAGCTCGGGTCCATGGCGGCGTCGCCGCTGCTGATCGCAGCGCTCAAGCATGAGTCCGCTCAAGTGCGAGAGGCCTGCGCCAATTCGCTCGCATTGATCAAAGACGAGCGTGCCTTGATGCCTCTGGCTGACGCTGCGCAGACCAACCGACGTGACGAGGACTACATGATGCGCGCCGCCGAGACCATCTTGAAGACCTTGAGTCTCAGCCAGGTCAAACGCTTCGCGAAAAGCAAGAACGTCACGATTCGTCAGATGGCAATCCGATCGCTCGCTGGCTTCGCACAAGGCTCTCGGCCGAATCCTTCCGTAGTCGCCCTGCTAATGGAGGCGTTAAAGGACACTGAAAGTTCGATCAAGCGTGCAGCGGTCTATGCCTTGTCGGACATCAAAGATGACGGCATCGCTCGAGACCTCAGCAAGCTGGCCGCAGACCCAGACAAGAAAATCAAAATCCGCGTCGCCCATGCCTTATCAAACGCTACGGGTCGCTACAGTGGCGCTGGTAAAATTCTCCAGCAGATGACCAAAGACCGAGACATGGACGTACGCGTCTCAGCCATCGACGGCATCGCAATGCGCCGTTATGAGCCAGCATTTAACAAGCTCTTGGGGATGGTGAACTACCCCAAGCCCAAGATTCAGCGGGCGGTATTCAACGCGCTCTTGGCTCTACGCAAGCCGGAAAATGCACAAGCGCTACGCTTAAAATTCCGCCGCGGTATGTCGGTGCGGAGCTCAGCCGTTCGCAAGGTCTGCATCAAAGCGCTGGGACAAAATACCGTCATCGCGGACATCGACGCGCTGCGCCAAGCGAGCTTTGACCGAAGCTCTGACGTGAAAAAAGCCGCCATCAAGGTCCTCGGCGACAGCGCTCTGCCTGAAGCGATGGAGGTCTTGGCACTGTGGTTCGCAGACGCCGACATGAAAGTCCGCGAGATGGCGCTCGACAACTTCGGCAAGCTCAAAGTTGACGGGGAATGGACACACAAACGTAAGCGATACCTCAACGACTTCGTCGGCACGCCTGGTCAGCCCAAGGGCCTGATCAGCAAAGCCAAGAAGATGATGTGACCGAGACCCGATGAGTCGAGTTCTGCAGCATCGCCGGTACCACAGCGCTGGAGCCTCTATGTATGTATGGGCGCTGTGTTCGCTCATCATCGTATTGCACGCCAGTTGTCAGTCAAACTCCGACGACGAACGTCCCTATCCAGCCGCAGGTGCCTACGGTGAGTTGATGGGGCCGGGTGGACCCCAACGGACTTTTTCCTCCGATGAACTCGACAAGACCTGCGCGTGGGTCTCTGGGGGACCAGACGACAAAACGCAGCACCACAACCTCGTAACCATGTATGACGGCCTGATGTTGATGCCGTGGGCGCCTGAGTCGTCTCTATACGGTGGGCTGACTTTTTTCGATGTGAGCGACCCGTGTCAGCCCAAGGTCGTGGGCACCAAGACCACTGACGTGATGAGAGAGACTCATTCAGTCGGTTTTTCCGAAATCGATGGCAGTTGGGCTGTCGTCAATCACGGTGAGGTCATCCTCGGCTCGGAGCGTCCTTTCGAGGGTGGAGTGCTCTTTTGGGATGTGAGCGACCCATCTCAGCCTGTCGAGGCTGGGCTGGTTAAATTTCCGGACTTTGCTTACCCAGACGCCTACGCCTTCGTGGTGTTGAGTGTCTTTTGGCAGGGCAACTACGTCTACGCAGCGATGGCTGACGGTGGCATCTATATCGTCGATGCTACAGACCCAAAGGAACCCAAAATCGCCAACCGCTATCTCTTCGACCCGATCTTGCGAGCTGGGCAAGTGATCGCCGTTGGCAACACGCTGATCGTGACCGCAGCAGAGCAAGCTCGCGCCGTCCTACTCGACATCACCGACCCGATTCATCCCAAACCCATCGCAGGTGGTGACTTTGTTCCAGTCGACAGTGAAGGCAAGCCTCGCAAAGCCTATTTCTCAAATCTCGCCGCTGGTCACCTCTTTTTCACCCGCAAAGACAACGGTGGTGGTCTGATCGTCTATGACATCCGAGAGCCAACCAAACCCACCTACGTGAGCGACATTCGTACCGACGGCAAAGGTGGATACGTCTTCATGAAAGATCACTACGCTGTCGCTGGCGAGAGCAACCACGCCGTGGTCTTCGATATCAGTGATCTGACGGACATCAAAGAGCTCAATCGCCTGACCATGCCTGGTGACCTCGACACCGCGAACCCGCTCGGCAACATCATCGTCTTGTCGGTCGATGACAAAGCCGATCTCGACAACGCAGCCGGCAGTGGCATCGTCCCCTTCCTCGAAGAGGTCGACGTCAAAGGACCCTCGGTCACTTGGCTGCACCCATCGGATGGGGCCACAGAGTTGCCAACAAGCACCCGCTTTGGCTTGACGATAAGCGAACCCATCGAGCCCAAGAGCGCCTGGACGGGTTCAGTCAGGCTCTACGAAAGTGAAAAGGGAGCGGCGAAAGGGCGAGTCGATGGCGCAATCAACACCCAAGATTTGGTCATCAACTTCACGCCAAACAAGTCCCTCAAGCCCAACACCAAGTACACCCTAGAGCTCCCAGCTGGTGGAATCGCCGACCCAAACGGCAACGCGCTCGAGCAGACTGTGAAGGCGGAATTTACCACGGGAGCCTTGTAGCCCCCCATGGGCGGGCCACCGTCTCTCGTCGTCGATAGGCACCCTCAATCTGTGTTGGGGGTGAGCCTGTTGCTGGCTATGCTGTCGATCACCGGGTGTGATGTAACCGCTTCGAGAGAACCTGCAGTTCCTGTTGCCTACCAAGTGTCTTTGGTTGTGGCGCGAGCGGTCTGGACAGGCAAAGCGCTACAGTTGGTCGCAACGCCCTCTGAGCCGACGGATCTGCTCTGGGATTTTGGTGATGGACAAGAGTTGACCATCCCAGCAATAGCCTCTGACAAGCCCATCGAACACGCTTGGGACACTCCAGGGTCGTATACGGTCTCGGTCCGCGCTCTGCATCCGCAAAGAGCGCTGTCGAAAGCGCTCGATGGCGTCGCCATACGCCAGGTTCAAGTCCTGGCTCCAGGGGTGTTCAAGCCGAGTCAGAGCGCCTTTTTGATAACCAGGTCGGATGTGGCGGTGGCTCTGAGCGAAGACGCAGATTTGATGACCGTCGCGCGACTCGTCGGTGAAAAATGGTCGATCGAGCGTCGCATCAAAACCTGCAAAACGCCGCGAACGGTCACTTTTGAGCCCATACAAGCACCGACCAAAGTGGCCTTGAGTTGCGAAGGCAGTGACAGGATTCAGATCCTCGATCTGACGACAGGCCAAGAGGTCGCCTCGCATCAGTTCCCCTGGGGAAGTCGACCTTGTGCGGTGCTGTGGCGTAGTGATGGGATCTTCACGACGCTCCGGGGGCGAGGCCAAGTCGCCCATCTCAAAATCGATGGCAAACTCATTTCTGTAGAGCAACAAGTCAATGCGATCGTCGATGCCCGAGGCCTCGCCTCGCTCCCCGATGGTTCATTGCTCATCACGCGGTGGCGTTCTGCCGCTGATCACGGGGCGCTGGTTCACTGGCGTCCAGGCCAAGATAAGGTCACAGAGATTTCCTTGGCTTGGGCTGATTTGGCGCCAGCAGACAGCGAATCCGGTGGAGTGCCGTCGTACCTCGATCAGGTGCTTGTCCGTCCTCAAGCAGATGAAGCCTGGGTGCCTGGCCTACACGCAAACAATCGTGATGGTGCTTGGCGAAATGGCATCCCTCTCAGTCACGACACGTCGACTCGGGCTGTACTCAGTCGACTGAAGATCGACAGCAACTTGCCAGGATCAGTCACTGAGATTTCCGACCAGAGGCTGCTCTTCGAAGATCGTGGATTCATCCAAGCTGGGGCGATCTCCAAGCTCGGAGATTGGCTTTTTGTGGTCGATCGCGGCGCTCGAAGTGTTGAGCGCTTTGATTTGGCTCGTGGAGGCGTTCAGGCCGGCTCGATCTTGCAGGTGGGGTATGCCCCAAGGAGTGTCGCACTAAGCGACGACGGCAACTGGTTGCTGGTCGACGCCGAGTTGTCGAGGCAGTTGGTCATTTATCGCCTAACAGACCGAGGTCCTCTGCCGCAGACCGCTGAGTTTCGATTGCCCCTCGTGGACAAAGAACCTCTGAGTCCGGCGGTGCTGCGAGGCAAACAACTCTTTAACGACAGCTTCGACACCCGACTGGCTGATGACAGCTACATCGCATGCGCCCATTGCCACCTTGAGGGCGAATCAGACAATCGGGTCTGGGACTTCACCGACCGTGGCGAAGGCCTTCGCAACACACCGAGCCTAATCGGACGAGGTGGGATGGCTCACGGTCCTCTGCATTGGAGTGCAAATTTCGACGAGTTACAGGACTTCGAGGACCACATTCGCAAGCATTTTGGTGGTTTCGGGCTGATGACTGACGCCCAATACGCTGAGACTATCGATCCTTTGGGACCACCCAAAGCCGGTCAATCAGAAGATCTCGACGCACTGGCTGGCTACATGAGTAGCCTCAAGACACCGATGAAGAGCCCCTTCATCGAATCGCAAGGAACGTTGACTGAGGCTGCGGCTCGAGGAAGGGCGCTCTTTTATAGCCCCGATTTGGCGTGTGTGAATTGCCACAAAGGGCCTCACCTAACCGACAGTCAATGGCTGAGTCCAGCGGTGCCGCTGCTCCATGACGTGGGCACCTTGAAGCCGTCCTCGGGGGCTCGTTTGGGGCAGTCCCTGTTGGGCATCGACACGCCAGGTCTGAGCGGAGTATGGAACAACGCCCCATACCTCCATGACGGCCGGGCTGAGTCGTTGGAGTCGCTGTGGACCGAGCACAATCCCGCCGACCAGCACGGCGTGACGAGCCAACTCAAGCCTTCTCAAATTGCAGACTTGGTGAGCTATTTACGCACGCTCTAAGCCCTACTTGCCGATGCAAAACTGCGAAAAAATGACCTCAAGGACATCATCGGGCACGACTCTGCCAGTGACCTCATCGAGCTGATCTATCGCGTCGCGTACATCAGCGCTAGGCAACTCAAGCGACATCTGCGCCGCCAAGGCCTGACAGGCGCGCTCTAAGTGCTCTGCGGCCATGGCGAGAGACCGAGCCTGGCGCGCGCGGGTGAGGACCAACGCATCGCCCATTGCCTGCGTCTTTTTACGAATCGCCGAGGCAATGTCCTGACGAATCCGCTCCACATCGGTCGCCTCAAGGGCGCTGATGGCTGGCCATTGATGATGAAGGTGGGTTCCAGGAGCTGCAGACCGATCGGCGTGACTGCCATAGGCCAGCACCACAGGACCGCTGTCGCTCTGCCAACCGGGAGGCGTCGGCATCTCGGGCATTGGGCCGCTGCGGTCAGTCAGCCAGATCACGATGTCGCTGGCGATGGCTGCCTGACGAGCTCGTTCGATACCAGCGGCTTCAACCTCTTGTTGAGTCTCCCGAATCCCCGCAGTGTCGACCCAAGTGACGCCAAAACCATCGACGACGCTGTTCGCTTCGACGTGGTCGCGAGTCGTGCCTGGCTGATCATGAACCAGAGCGCGATCGCTACCCACCAACCCATTAAACAAGGTGGACTTGCCAGCATTTGGAGCGCCGTAGAGTGCGACGCGCAACCCATGGACACGCAAACGCCCGGCCTCGGCGCTCTGCACGAGGTGTTGCAGACGATCGACCAAAGAACTCAAGTCTGCGCAGAGCTGATCACGGTTGAGATCGTCGACGTCTTGCTCGGTGGCAAAATCGAGTCGCGCCTCGAGATCGGCGAGGACCGAGAGCAAGGGCGTGCGGATAGACCCAAGCTCCGAGCTGAGTCGACCGTCGAGGTGAGCGAGCGCCTGCTGGCGCGCACGATCGCTGTCAGCCGAGATCAAATCGAGCAAGGCCTCCGCCTGCACCAAATCGAGACGACCTCCGAGCCACGCGCGTCGGGTAAACTCTCCAGCCTTGGCCGGTCGCGCGCCCCAATGAACGGCAGCGTCGCAGATCGCTCGAACCACGGCCGTAGCGCCGTGGCAGTGGATCTCAACCACATGCTCAGTGGTAAAACTACGCGGCGCGTGAAAGGCAACCACATAGCCCTCATCGATCGGTCCGTCAGCGCCGTGCAAGTGGCCGAAACGCATCTGACCATGACTCAGATCGTGCGAGTCGCGATCGCCGATTTTCGCGCCGATCTGCAGGGCTCGAGGGCCAGACAACCGAACCACAGCGACACCGGCTGGAGCTTGCGCAGTAGCCGGAGCGACGATGGTATCGTGCCTTCCGTCTGAATCGATGATCCCTGCCGCCGACATAAGGCTCCTTCGGTGCGCGACCCACATGTGCGCCAATACAAGGCCGATTACATTGACACACCCCAGGGTCCAGGCCAAGCTAGCGACGCCTCACCCTGGTTCGCGAGCCTGTTGCTCGCTGCCGAGCAAGCTTTGACGTTGGACGTCCGCACCAAGGAGACGAGGTCATGATCTTCACTGAGACGAGAGAAGGCCGGCGCTTCGTAGGGGAACTCGACCCTGGTATGCCCGTCGTGCAGGGAATCCGGTCACTCGTGGAAGACTACAGCATCAGTTCGGGATGGTTCCGCGGCAGCGGCTTCATCCGTGATCCACTGGTCCGAGCACTACAAGAAGATGGAGGCTACGGAGATCCGATGCCTCACCCAGGACACTACTTGGTGGTGTCTTTTGAAGCGCCCGTCTCTCAACGTGGAGAAGAAGCAGACATCGCGGTCCGCGTCCTTCTCTCCAACACCGACGGCACTATGGTCGCTGGACAACTCGAAGAGGCGATCAGCGCATCGCTTGAGTTGGCCTGTCAAACCTACGATGACATCACGTTGCGGCGCTACCACGACGACGAGATCAACAATCCACGCTGGCTAGATGTCTCTGTCAACGTCACCGAGTCGGCTGAGGTGGTCAAAAGCGGTCGAGTGGCCATGGAGGCCATGCCCTCGCGCTTGCTCGAGCCAAACGAGATGCCCCGCCTGAAGGTCGGTGACTACCTGCAGCATCCACGGCTGGGTCAATGTGAGGTGGTCAAAGTCATCGATGACGATCGCGCCTCGATCCGAATGTCGACCGGCAAGATCGCCCAGTTGCACCTAGGACTGCTGAGTCTATCTCGAGGCCAGCGTAGCCAAGGTCGTATGGTCTACGACGCGCAGATTCGCCGCCGAAACCGTTAGCCGTCCATGACCAGCCGCGCCCAATGCATTGAGGCACTCCAATCGCTCTCGCCGACGCGGCTCGCCGAGTCGTGGGATAACGTAGGTCTGCTCGTCGAGCCGCGATCGACCGATGTCTCCCACATCGCCCTGACGATCGATCTGACCGAAGCGGTCTGTGATGAAGTCCTCGAGTTGGGCGCGGAGTTGGTGGTCGCCTATCATCCGCCGATCTTCTCTGGGCTCAAAAGGTTGACCCAAGCGAGCCCTTTAGGGCGGAGCCTGCTGCGCCTCGTTGAGGCGGGCGTCGCTGTATGGAGCCCTCACACGGCACTCGATGCCGCGATGGGTGGCATGAACGACTGGTTGGCCTCTGGCGTCGGACCTCATAAGTCGATGCGTCCGATTTCACAAATAGATGGGGAAGCGGTCGGCGTCGGCCTGGGTCGACTCGTTGAGTTACGTGAAGCCCTGCCGATCGAGGCGCTGGTGAGCCAACTCAAAGCCCATCTCGGCCTGAGCCATCTGCGGCTCGCCACGCCGAACAAGGTCGGCGGCTTGATCGAACGGGTCGCACTTTGCCCAGGTGCTGGC
>MDTC01035863.1_pt1 | contig 17025 bp, 18 predicted proteins | sample 811181 | NCBI WGS metagenome assembly MDTC01 (sample SAMN05326644, study PRJNA326480) | marine metagenome | isolation source: seawater | place: Pacific Ocean: North | collected 2011 | reverse complement strand
ATAATTTCATAAAGTTCATTAGAACGGTAAACAGCGTTTTCTTTAGGATGCACTTTTTACATTCGCCACCTTACATGAATGTAAAAGCATTACCAAAGGAGTTAAAAGAATACGTGCAAGAAGAGTTTGAGAAGTTTGATAACGAATGGTTCAAGCCTTGGATAGAAAAAGCAGACAGCAGTTTTAGATTACAAAACCAATCATATCAGTTTAGTATTGACGAATGGAACAAAGGACAGCTATGGGACGAGAACCCACACGAATATTATTTAAAATTTAAAGATAAAATGGACTCTATGTTGAAGTTTATGTGGAGTGAGGATCTATCAGATCACTTCAAAACATTCATAGAAAGAACTAAAATACAGAACGAGTACAGGAAACAAACAGAGCTTTTTGACAGACTGTACCCGAAGATAAGTACATACATACAAAAGGAAACATCATAATGCAGAAAAACGAACTATACGATTGGGTGCCTGATAAAGGAACACGTTCACCTGATAACTCAGAACTTTGGAGAGACCAAGAAGGTCGTACAATGTTCCAATATGAACGTGTCGATAGGCTAGAACTTGAATTTAATAACACTTGTTTTTTATATTGTGGAGGTTGTGGAAGAACTTACAATCCAAAAATTGAAGCGGCAGGTAAGAGAATTATTACACTTGAAAATATTAAAAGATTCTTTCCACCTGAATTTTGTAAACAACTTCGATATTTCTTAAGCTGTGGTAACTATGGAGAACCAGCGGCACACCCAGATGCATTAGATATTCTCAGATGGTTCAGAGACAATGGAACTAGAAACGTTTCCTTCAGTTCAAATGGTAGTTCAAGAGATCCAGAGTTCTGGAAAGAAGCCGCAGAAATTATCAATGGTCCAGGTGGATCACGTGGTGACATTAAAAATTGGTATGGAGGCAGAGTAACGTTCAGTATTGACGGACTAGAAGATACAAATCACTTATATCGTATTGGTGCAAGATGGGATAAACTAATGGCCAACACACAGGCTTTTATTAATGCAGGTGGAAGAGCAAGATGGCAGTTTATTACGTTCAATCACAACTCACATCAATTGCAGAGAGCAAAAGACATGGCCAAAGAATTAGGATTCAGTGAGTTTGTGGAGAAAATGAGCTTTAGATTTATACCAGTACGTTTAGGTAAACGTCATGCAGAACAGATGGCGGACGATGCTGAAATGCAGATGCTTAAAGAAAAAGAAGCTAGAGTAAGAGGCGAGACTGGAAATTTAACAGACCCTAACTCAGGAAGAGTAAAACATAAACAAGAAATGTTTGAAACTGAGCACAAGATGGTTAAGAAGATGGGTGGTGTAAGTGAGTCACCGATTAACATTGACGAAGAAAGAAAGAACAGACACCCTGATAGAGAAAAGTTAGCAGGTATGAGAGCTCAAGGAGTCAAAGGTGTTAAAGGTGTTGATCACTTTTCACAGAAACACAAGATCGTTTGTCAGAACAGAACTGAGCCAAGAATTTACGTGAGTTTTGATGGTAAAGTTTGGCCTTGCAACTGGCTAGGTGGTATTGAATATTATGAAAAAGATTCTAATCCTTACAAACAGCACTGGCCGATACCTAGCATGGTTCATCATTGTGATGGCGGCAGAGTTCCTATGGACTTTAATGACCTACACAACGAAAAATATCTTGATGATCCTAACCCAGTTAAAACGATTTTAGAGAGTCCTTGGTATTCACATTTACTAGAAGAAGATTGGATGAGATCAGATGATCCTAATGGTTCTTTACAACCAGCCAAGTGTAAACAGATGTGTCACACAGAACTAGGCACAGGCATATTTGAAAAGATGCGTAGGAATGAGCAGAATTTAAAAACTGGCGAATACAGTGACGTATCTCAAACACATGGACTTACTCCTCCACAAGGTGGTTCGGGTTTTGGCCCAGGATCTGCTATGAGAGTTGATGAGAGTAAAATGTTTAAAGTTGAAGATATTGTTGCAACTGAAAGCTATGACAAGGCCGACGATAAAAGTGAAAAGAAAATAGTTGCTGAAAACGACATTAAACTTTTCAAATTTTATAAAGAAGTTGAACCGGGTAAGTGGATCACAACGAGAGTTCAAGACAAAAGAGGTTACAAAGATAAAGAAACTCTCGACAACCATAAACACAATCACGATCAAGTTGCCAAAGATGAGAAATGAAACGAGATCAAATAATATATCCATTGTGCATGGATCTTACGAAACCGAAAGCCACTTATATCACGCATGACGGATACGTGAGACCCTGTTGTTACACACACAGACATCAAAAGATAGAAGCAGATGAAAGGTGGATGAACGATCCAAAGCATAATGTTAAAAGCGGAAAATCTCTTCAAGAGATGTTTGATACCCCGGAGTATAAAGATTTTTTTGAAAGATTAAGAACTGGAAAACAGGTACCAGAAAGATGTATAGATGTCTGTAAAAGATCAAGAAGAAGCTGGAATGATCAAACAGGTGGTGCTTCCGATCCACGTAAAGAAAAGAATATAGTAGGTTACGAGCAACATGAATCAAAACACACTAGTGATAAGCATTATGAAGATACTTACACTGTCAAACACAAATTACAAATAGACGCTACTCATAGGTGCAGTCTTGAATGTCCCAAGTGTAACAGGTTTATTAAAGGTTTTAATGATCACTACTCAGGCAAAAGGTACGATCTAGGGTATCAAGCATTGTTAAAAGATGATCTGTCAGTTGAAAACTTTCAAAGAATAATTGATGAAGTTAGACAGATAGCAGACAAAAAAGGTAAAGAAATACCTGACGTTGATTTTTGTGGCACATGGAGTGATGCAATTTACCATCCTAATTTTTTAAAATTGATCGAGATAGCTAAAAAACAAAGGTTCGCGGTTAGCATAATAACTAACGGATCTCGTAAAAAGGCATCATGGTGGGACGAATTATATTCTATGTTAGATCCGGAGCAAGATTCTTTTGTGTTTGGTATGGATGGATTGAAAGATACAGCACACATATATCGAAAAAATATAGTGTATGATGATGTTGTGTATGCGATGAAAAAAGGTGCAGAACTTAGATTTCATAAGAGCAAATGGTCTTGGATTGTTTTTAACTTTAATCAACACCAAGTAGATGAAGCCAGTGAGTTTGCAAAAGAAATAGGTATTAATTTTGAAATAGTTAAATCAGCTAGATGGGATGGACCGAATGATCCTTTGTTACCATCAAAAGAATGGTTACCAGAAAGTGTAATTAAGAGGTACGGATTGTAATGCTTAAGACCGAAGACATCGATGAGATAATGATAGAAATAACAAGCAACTGTCAGGCCATGTGTTTAGACTGTGGACGTAATCTTGACGGAGTAAAGTTAAATCCTCATTTAAATTTTGGAACGGCCGGTAACATGGATCTTGAGGTGTTTAAAAAAGTTTTCAATAAAGAAGTATTACCAAACTTTGGAAAGATTCATTTTGATGGAAATTTTGGAGATAGTTTGATACACCCTCAAAGTATGGAGTTTGTGAAACACATAGCTAAAGAGTTTCCAAACAAACAGATACAATTTGAAGTTAACACTAATGGAGGTTATCATGAACCTGATTATTGGTTTGAACTAGGACAGATAACATCACAAACATTTAAAAATCTTGATCAGGTCAAGTTTGGCATAGACGGAATAGATAATGAAACACACGACAAGTATAGAAGAAATGTAAAGTTTGATAAAGTGATCGAAAATGCAAAAGCCTTTATAGCTGGTGGTGGAACACCTGTATGGAAGTTCTTAGAATTTGAACATAATCAAGACCAAGTGATACCAGCACAGGAACTAGCTAGAGAATTAGGCTTCTATAAGTTTTCTATAAAGAAAACTAGATGGAGAGAAAAAGCAATCAGAAAAATCACAGGCCAAGAAAAAGTAATCAAAGGCGGTGCAACTAAAAAGCACAAAGCCACAGAGTATAAAACTTTACCAAAGTCTGGTGATACGCTTGTTAAAAAAATTGAAACCCAATTAAAAACTTTTAAAGATTTTGTAAATGAAACAGAGATCGATTGTGGTTGGATGAGTAGAAAACGTGTACAGATCGAGTACGATGGCAGAGTATGGCAGTGTTGTCATTTGAGTGGGAAGTATGGTAGCGGTACAGGATTCGCAATGAAAGACTATCAGTATTATGTTGATAAGCATGGAACCGATTGGAACAACATTAACAACAAGTCTTTACAAGAAATTTTTGAACACCCTTATTGGAATGATTTGCACGATAGCTTCAATAACAAAACATCTGATTCGGTTAATCCAAGGATTCGTAGATGTGCTGAGAAGTGTGGAAAAGGACTAGACAAACCCAAGTCTGATAATGTACACTTAAAGAACCATGACGATGATGCATTGGAAGGATATGTATGGAGACAAGGAAAAAAGTATAAAAAAGAGGAGCTCAATGACAAATAATACTTTTTGCCCGATACCTTGGATATTCCAAGCTGTTAGAAATAACGGCGATGTACGTATCTGTTGTCAAGCCAACGTGACCAAAAACCAAGGTGTGGTAAGACACGCTGACGGAAGTTCGTACAACGCTGGTAAGCACGACATGACAGAAGCCAGAACAGCAGACTTTATGAACATAGTTCGTAAGAATATGTTGGAAGGACGTTGGAGTGACGAGTGTGGTAGGTGTAAGCAAGAAGAAGAATCAGGTTTACGTAGTAGAAGACAGTATGAACAGCAATGGGATTTCAAATATGAAGACGCTGTAAAAGTAACAAATGATGATGGCAGTATTGATCCAGACAAGGTTCCTTTAATTTATTACGACTTAAGGTTTGGTAATCTTTGTAACTTAAAATGTAGAATGTGTGGACCAACAGACAGCCATAGTTGGTACGAAGATTGGTTACAAATATATGGAGGTGACGGATTTAAAGATACACATGGATACGTTAAATTAGAAAAGAATAAAAAAGGTAGGCTTTCAACTGGTGACTACGATTGGTATAACAGTGCAAAGTTTTGGAACCATATTGAATCAAACATACCTAATATGCAACAAGTTTACATGGCTGGTGGCGAACCACTAATGATTGAGAGACATTATGACTTCTTACAGAAATGTATAGATATGGGACAAGCTGAAAAAATGAGTATTGAGTACAATACTAACATGACAAATTTACAGCCTCGTGTCTTAGAGTTATGGAAGAAATTTAAAAAAGTTAGAGTAGGTGCTTCAGTTGATGGAATGGGGAAAGTAGTTGAGTATCAGAGACATCCTGCTAAATGGGAAACGATATTAAAAAATTTACAAACTATAGATAACTTAGGAGATAATGTTGATGCTTGGTTGGCTTGTACTGTCACTACTTTAAATGTTTTTCATATTCCAGAATTTATCAAATGGAAAATTAAAGAAAGTGGTTTTAAAAAGATCAACTCAGGAAAAAGATTACCAGTGTTAACAATACACGTTGCACACTCACCTGTTACATCATGTATTCAAGCTCTTCCTTTAGAAATGAAACAGCTGGTGCGTGAACAGTACGATAATTTTAAAGACTGGTTGATTAACGAAGACATTCCAGAAAACACACGTCAGGCCGCAATGCTAATATTGAATAATATTGTAAACTATATGATGAAAGATGACAAGTCAAAAAAATGGGATTGGTTTTGTGAGTACACAAAACAACTAGATAAGTTAAGAAATCAAAAAATTACTGATGTTGTTCCACACTACGAAAGATATTTTAAGGAGTAATAGATGTCTAAATATTTTACACAGCTAGATTATTTTACACCAGACTACATTGAAAGTCTTAGACAAGAGTTGACTAAGATGCTTGATAATCAGGATATTGGTTTTCATAGGGAACATAGACAAATATGTCTTAACACACATAAAGATTTTAAAGAGCCTCGTTTTCAAGGTACAAGAGATTATATGATAGGTACGGGCAGTTTGATATATGACTGGGCAGACAAATACAAGTATCGTAAGAAACAAATAACGTTACCAAAAGAGTATCAGTCTAATCAAAGATTAGTAGAAAATGACTTTAATATCCTATCACCGACTTTTGAAGGAACAGTGTTTGAAGATCTTTATAATAAGTTAAAAGAAAAACATTCACTTGGCAGATTACGTATTATGAAGATGTCACCACGTAATTGTTTAAGTTGGCACAAAGATACCTCTCCTCGTATTCATATCGTATTGGATTCTTGTGAAGGCAATTTCATGGTAATCGAAGATCAAGTAAAGCATATGCCACAAGGTACGGTTTGGTTAACTGACACCAGATATAGACATACTGCTTTTAACTCTGGTTTGAAAGATAGAATACACATAGTTGGAGTTTTACTAGATGAATCAATCTAAGGACAATGGTACTTTCTGCGGAGAACCTTTGCTTAACCTAAGCACGAGGGGAGTGGGCCATGTACAACAGTGTTCTCAGATAAAATATATTCAAGGCATACCAAAGAAAGGAACAGTTGACGGATTAAACATTGATGATGGATATGTTTATGTCGATGGAGAAAAGCAAGAACTGTTCAATTTAAAAATAGACAAATGGCAGGACGTTTGGAATAGTGAATACCTAAAAGATCTAAGAAGCAAACAAGCAAATGGAATAAAAAATCCTACCTGTGAATTGTGTTATTTTATGAAAGAACATTCAAAGAGATACAAGTACATAGATAATTCAGATTACTACCAACCTTTGTATAAAAAAGAAAGTCCTAATAAACTTGAATTAAGATTATCTAACGAATGTAATCTTGCTTGTAGATTTTGTACGCCTATCAACAGTAGTATCTATGAAAAAGAAATGATTAAGCTATCAAATAGTGATACGGATATACCAGAGATAGTGAACAAAAATTACGTTAGGATTGCAAAAATAGTCAATGAACGTAAAAAGAATGGAGAAAAGTTTTTAAGAGATACCGTTGACAATTTACAAGACTTGCTAGATCAAGTAACAATAATTGAAATACATGGTGGTGAGCCGACGTTGGAAACAAAGTTATGGGAAGTATTAGATAAGTTAGATTTATCAGAAAAAGAATTTATTTGTTATAGCAACGTAATAAAATTAAGTGATTATCATATCAATATATTAAATCGTTTCAAGTCTGGAAGGTTTATAGCAAGTGTTGATGTTGCAGACGAATCAATATCTTATGTGAGATATCCAGCTGACTGGAAAACAGTTTCAACTAACTTACAAATGTTAAAAAAATTTAAAAATGATATAGAAATACAAGTCGGAATAACTATGCAAATTTATAATATGTTTAGAATGGGTAAAACTATAAAATGGGTATTTGATAATTTTAAAGATTGTAAGAACTATAATCCACGTTTTGGTGTAGTGCAAAGACCTGCTTATCTTTCACCTAATTTAGTAAGCTACGAAGACAGGAAAAAGTTAGTAAACTCAATTAAAGATCTCAAAAAAGATTTGTTTAATGACCTACCAGAAGGAAAAAGCAAAAGAAGACATCAAAGATCACTAAATGAAATAATAGAATATTTAGAAATTGAACACATAGAAGATTCGATACCTGATGTTTCATCGTATTTAAAAAAGAACGACATAACGAATTTGAGATCTACACTACTAAAAGAGTTTTGGGATTTTACAAAAACGCTAGATAAGAGTAGAAGACAGAATTTTTTAACAGTTTACCCTGAATTTGAAGGAAAGTTACAATGAAAATTTTAATCACTGGAAATAGAAATAAAGACTTAACTAAACATTTAGTTCCATTATTAGAAAAAAACTCGTACGAAGTAGACACAGTCAGCAGAGCAAATGGATGGGACCTGGGAAATACAGAAGTAATAAATGACTTTATTAATTTACTTGACAAATATGATATATTTGTTAATATGTTTGCTAACTGGAGATTTAATGCTAGTTTGTTAACTTATTATATCTTCAAGGATTGGGAAAAGAAAAAGTATGGAGATAAAAGAATTATTACAATAGGTAGTACTACTGATAGAGTTCGTAGAGCAAAAACCAATCTCTACCATTATGAGAAACTGGCTCTTAGAGAATTAAGTAATGGTTTGTCAATGGCAGGTGTATGGGATAAAGATTCTCCATTAGTAACTCATATCAGTTTTGGAACGATGGACAATAGAGCTAAACAGAATCCAGGACGTAAAACTTTAAACATGGAAAAGATATCTGAATACGTTTTATGGGTATTACAACAACCAAAAGAAATGCATATCAACGAATTGAGTGTAGATCCAGTACAAAGATGACATTAAAAGTTATAAACATTTTAGAAAACAAAAATTACATAGATCCTTTAATGGAGTCTATTAATATGATCAAAGATCAGAATCATCATAACAAAAACAACTATGAAAATTTTGAATCAAGGCTTTTAGAATATGATGCCTTTCATATTGTCGTTAATGATGAGGATAAGATTTTAGCAATGAGCGGATTGTACAACGGAGGCGTGTATCCGTCTAACACAATAAGAGCGTTAGATAGAACTTATTATTTTTATTGGTACGAAGGAGATAGTAGTTTTAATCCACGTATAAGATATAACACATCTTACTTTTGGCCAGAGCAATGTAGACTTGCAAAGGAACTAGGTTATAGCAGTGTATTCTTTAGTGTGCAGAACTTAAAGAAGAGAGGCGCGGCACGTGATATAGCGAGTCGTACTAATCCAAAAGGTGAACTTTTACCTTTGCTATATAACACTTGTAGAAAGATAGATGGTTGTACAAATGACGACCAGGTATGTTGGCAGAACATAGTTCTTCATCAGTTCAATGAAGATAGTTTTGATTTGCCAAGCATGGAGATAGATGAATATGAAAAAAGATATAAAGACGCTACGACAATACGCTAGGTTAAGAAAACTTCCAGAGTTTATTCAACTCGGAGACATAAGTGATGGCGAAAGGCTGAACTTTTTACAAAGTGTTAGCGACACACCTATAAGCAATGAACGTGCCAGTGAGACTAGAGAAGGTATTTACGGGGTAGAACATGACAACACTACACCGCTAGGAAAGACTTATAATCAAAGACATATTGACGATCTAGCTACTGGAATAGACTGCTTAGAGCCATTTATAAATAAGTTTGAATGGAGATTTGCCGAGTTAGATCCTCATTCTAGCATACCAAAACACCTTGATGATCCTTTTTCTTATAGGTTTATTGTAATGCTAGAAGGAACACACGAATTCCATTCAGACGAAAAGCAAGTCACAATGGAAGAAGGTCAAGTGTGGTTTGTAAACTCTGCGTTTCATCATGCTGTCTATAACAAGACAGATAATAAAAGAACCGCACTATTAGGAAAGATGGATGTTAATGAACACAATACCGGGTTATTACGAACAAGAACCTGAAAATAATACTTTTCAGGATGTTATAATTGATGTTACTCATAGATGTAACATGACTTGTAAAAATTGTTATATTCCTAATCGTGACATACCTGATTTAGATATGGAAAAGATGCTTGAAGCAATCAGTAAATTTCCTAAACGTACGATGATTAGAATCATAGGAGCGGAACCAACTATGAGAAAAGATCTTCCGGAAATGATTTCACGTATTAAAAAAACAGGAAACAGGTGTACATTGTTGACAAATGGTCTACGTCTTTCAAAAGATGGCTATGTGAAAAAATTAAAACAACATGGACTAAGGCATTGTTACCTAAGTATGAATGGTGCAGACAATGATGACTATTATGAACAGATAGATGAAATGAGATGTGCAACTAAAAAAGTACAAGCATTAGTAAATTTAAAACATAATAATTTTGTAATTGATACAGGTACAATCATTGTCAAAGGAATTAATGATGATGTTCTTGAACGTATGTTACATCTATTTAAAAAAGTAGGTGTTGAAAATGTAATGGCAAGATTAAAAAATGTTGGTGACATTGGTAGAAGTATGCAGGACCAAGACAATTACACAATGGATCAACTAATTGAATTAGCTTCGAAACAAACTGGTTTGAGTATTGACTATATTAACGAATGGAGACACAAACCAATTTATCAAAACACTGAACCAGAAATTGATAGTTTTATATTTCCATTAAAACCAGATCAAGAAGGCAAGTTGTTACACAAGAGTGGTATATGGTTTAAGATAGCAAATTGGAAAGGTGATGAAGGACAAACTATTCCTTTAAGGAACAACAAACGTAGAGGTAGATTGACTCCTGAGTTTAAAGTTGCTCCTTTCTTTGAACACGTTAAAATGAATGAAGGTGGATATTAATGCAACAAGATTTAAAAGAAATACTATTTTTACCTTTGGACTTACCATCACTAGATGTTGATTATGATAAACTTGTTGAAGTTTCACAATCAATGAAAGGTGATTTGTTACCTGATGAATACAGAGGTTGCGAACACATTCCTATAAGATGGCTAGACACTAGCATCAAAGGAAAGAAAGAATACATATGGACCAAGTTTGCAGAAGAACAATTTCCAGAAGTCAAGCAATACATTATTGATCACGTACAACCATTTGTAGGTGGTTTACCTCGTGTTATGATTATTGTTACTCCGCCAAACACACAAGGACTGGATCATATAGACTGTGATAGAGATGATTTTGATGAGTGTCAACTAAAATTTAGGACTGTATTACATGGTAAAACAAGTACATTATATTTCTTAAATGAAAAGGATGAAAAAGAACACGCACCTGAAATCGATAAGCAACCTTTCTTAATGTGTGGTAAATGGCCACATGGACTTGATAATAGTACAGATAAATACAAGTTCACGCTGGCAATAGGAGCACCATGGAAGTGCGATCCTATTCCAGAACTTATTAGTTTAGTAGAAAAAAGTAAATTGAAATACGGCTGGCATGATAAATCACAGATAAGATTAATGCCAGATTATGAAAAGTATTTTAAGAAAGAAAAGTTGAAAGTAGTACAAGAGGCTGAAAAAGAAATTTTTAGATAGTATATGAGCAAGAATCAGTTATTAATTTTGTCGCATCATGTTTTACTAGTATTAGGACTAGTTTTTTATGGATTTAATTTATGGTATGCGGCGGGTATATTCCTTGCAAGTATGATGTGGGCTAAACTTGTAGGCAGTGATGTCATGCACTTTTATTTTGCACATGGTAGATACAAAGATTCTATCAAGAGTTATTTTTATACTTTACTAACACTATGCACAGCACTAGGATCTCCTTTGAGTTTCAGTGCATCACATAGACAACATCACGCACATACTGATACAGAACTTGATCCACATTCTCCGGGACATATAGGTTGGAGAAGAGTTTATTTCTTAAACTGGAAGAGTCAAAAGATATCACCGAGCATAATAAAAGATTTTATAAAAAGTGACTTTCAAAAATTTGTACATAAACATTGGATAAAATTACACGTGGTAATAGTAGCTGTATTGGCTTTGATTGATTTAAGATTAGTGTGCTTTATGATATCACCATTTGTTGTCTATACTTTTCATACAGCAAGTCTTGTTAACACACTTTCACACAAAGATGGTGAACCAAGAAATGCCACAGAGCTAAAGTTTATAAGTTGGTGGGGTTGGAATCATGGCGATCACCATGATTATGTTGGCAAGTAATTTGCTCAACACACTATTTTATAAAGCATAATTATTAGTATATGATGATAGATAATAAAAATACGATCTGTGCTTATCCTTGGGATTGGTTTAGTTTTAATGTTGACTACGGAATGTGGCGAGCTTGTCCTCGAAGCCAGTACCGTTGGTTTCAAACAGAAGAAGAAGTAGATAACTTTTTCAATACTAACACACAAAAACAAATACGTTCTGATTTATATAGCGGTAAAAGAAATTCAAATTGTATAGATTGCTACACAGCAGAAGACAGTGGCGGAATGAGTTATCGTAAAGCTCTTAAAAAAGATAAAGAAGTTAAGAATGCCAGTAGTGTAGAAGTCATAGCACCACGTACTATCGAACTAAAATTTAGTAATTTATGTAATTTAAAATGTGTTTTCTGTGCAAGTGTTTGTAGTAGTTTATGGGAACATGAAGTAGGCTTACCTCAACAATATGTAGATAATCAAAAAGTATCTTCGGAGTATATGCGTAAGTCAATTTTTAGTTGGTTAAAAGAAAATATAAAGCATATTGATAGCATAATGTATCTTGGAGGAGAACCTGCTATACAGCCTGAGTTTTATGAGATTGTTGAATTACTCTTACAGAATACACCAGACTGGGTTGGCCAAAAAGAATTAACCTTTAGTACTAACACTTACTATCCAGAAGCATACAGAAAAAAATTCGAAACAGCAATACAAAAAGTATTAGATGCTGGTCATACAGTGTTTCCACGAATCAGTCTTGACGGCATAGGGCAAAAGCAAAGTTATCAACGAACAAATTTAAAATGGGATCACTTTGAAAAAAATATGTTGAGCTTTCTCGAAAAGTTTAACCCTGGCGTAAATGGTATCGAAAAGATAAGAGCCAACATTGCTTTGAATGTTCTTAACTTGACTGCTTGTGGAGAAATAGTACAATATTTAGATTCAGTTGGTTTTGGCGATATAGAACCACACTACAATTACATAGTAAGACCTGAGATGTTCTACATGAGGCATTGGGGTAGTAAATTAAACAAAGCAATAGATATTATACAAGATCAAGATTTTAAAAAACATGATAATTACAAAGATCACATAATTAAGATGGCAAGATCTTTTACAAACCTTGAACCAGACATGAAGCACATAGCTGAAACAAAAGAATGGTTAAGTCAATATGACAGCAAACAAGGTTTTAATTTTTTAGAAGTGTTTCCAGACAACAGGTATATGTTTGATGAGATGTAGTTTATTAGATAATGGAGTTTTCTTTTACCCTGAGAAAAATAATTTTTCAGCTGACAAGCCTTGCTGTATGTTTGCTCCAGGTAACAAGAAAGCATACCCTTTGCGTAAAATAGAATTCAAAGACATACTCAACAGTTTCAATGATCCACATAGACTGAAAGCAATAGAGTCACTTGAAAAAGGAGAACAGTTTGTTAGTTGCAGTACTTGTTGGAAACATGAAAGTTCTGGTTACAAAAGTATGAGAACAAGAACTAGTAACCTATGGGAAAAATCTGAGCCAGGAGTTTTAAAGTTTTTAGAACTTAACACAGGTAATACTTGTAATATACAATGTATAATGTGTAATCCAAGTGACAGCCTTAAAACTCAAGTTTATACTAAACTAAAAGAAAAGTTTGATAAAGACTTTAAGAGTGAAATTAACAAATGGCATGACTCACGTTATGCACGTGGCCTACGTAAGAGTGATATTGATAGTATTGATTTTACTGTATTCAAAGATTTAGAATATCTAAAAAGCACCGGAGGAGAAACTTTTTACAGTAAAGAGTATTGGTATATGCTTGAGAAATTAGCTGAAAAAGGATATGCTGAAAATATTATGATTATAAATGTAACCAATAATACTATTGCTTTAGATGATCATAAACTTGACATACTAAAACAGTTTAAAAAAATAAAAATTTTTAGTAGTGTAGATGGCATAGGAGATTTATGTGAGTCTGTAAGGGCTGGAAGTAAATGGAATCAAGTTGAAGATAACATAAAACATTTGATTGAACTGAGTGATCAGTATCCTGAAAAATTTATACATACTGAACCACATAGTGTAGTACAAGTAGCAAACGTATTGCAGTTAGATGAGATAGTCAATTGGTGGCATTCGACAGCAAGAGAAAATTTTAAAGACAAGTTATATTTTAGAATATTAGATGATCCTAGATATTATGATATTAAGATTCTTAACAAAGATATAAAAAATTCAATAATCAACAAGTATCATGATAAAAAAGAGTTGAAACACGTTTCAAATTATGCTAAAGTAAACTTAGATAATTTTAATGAAGAATATAGTAATATAGGAATGACAATTTATGAAGAGAGTTGTAAAATCAATGATGCCGATCCAGACAGCTCTAAAGTTTATAGGATGATAAAAGATGGAGTATAGTAAGCCACAGGATATCTTATTTGAAGATTCGAGAATAGATAAGCTAAAAAAGATAGCTAAAGATCCTTATGTTGTTGCTAATTTCTTTTCCAAGGAAGAAATAGCTTACATAAATGAACAAAAGGACAAAGGTGAAAAAATCAGTAAGTTTGGAAAAGTTATAAACTGGAAGTACAATAAGAACAACGAGTTTCGAGATTGGTTAGAAAATAAGTTTAAAGAAACTTTAGAACATGATTTTACTATGCATGGAGGTAACTACTTTCAAACAAATGTTCCTTTCTATGTACACACAGATACATCAAAAAATGAAGAACCTGGTATATTACCTTATAAAAATATAGTTGTGCCATTAACACAGAGTACTGAAGAACACAGGTGCTTCACGGTAATATTTAAACAACGCTGGTTTGGAGAAGCTACTATGTTTTGGAAAGGTCCTGTTTTCTTAACAGCCAAATCAAATTATAATCATAAGGTTGAAGATTACACCATGTTAGATAATTACACAGGAAAAGATATATCGGCAGATGAGTATATGAGATTTCTAACTCATTTACCATACAATAATTTGCATGGATTGTCGATACATTCGGTTTATGAATGGAACATAGGAGACATAATTGTTTTTGATTGCACACAATTACATAGCAGTAATGATTTTACAGCAACAGGAACTCCTACTCCTAAATTTGCTTTAAGTTATTTTTGTAGATTAAAAGATGAGTAATATGTTTATTACAGGTGCCAGAGCAATTTTTGACGAGGACATTTATCAGTATGTCAAAAGCATATCATCTGATGTATGGAACGATCCTAAAAACAACATGGCGTTTTCCGATGTTAATGAGTTTAAAAAAAATTATATTGGTATGATTAATGACTACAAACATTCTAAGTTACTAGGATTAGAACATTTTAAAAACACAATAGTAACAGATGGAGTTACAGGTGCTTTTTTAGATTGGTATATTGAGTACGGCAAAGATAATTTAGTTGTTCTAAAAGGAGAATATCCATTTCATGAAAGAAACGGTATTAAGGTACTAGAACATTTTACTCAGATTGAAAAAGGAAAGACTTTGATATTGAGTTTACCGTTCAGTGCAACAGGAGGGTTACATTCCAACTATTTTTCTATATTGGAATGGTGTGGAAGCAATGACATAAATGTATTGATTGATGCCGCATATCTTAACATAAGTGGTATGGGTGAGGTTCCTATATTACATAAATCTATAAAAAGTGTTGCAACTAGCCTAAGTAAAGTGTATAATACTGGTATGAATAAGATTGGAATAAGATTTGATATTACAAAACCAAGCACTCCAGCTAGTCAGTTGAATGAATGGTCTTACATTAATCATCATAGCGTAAATCTACATAGTATGATAATGAGAAAGTTTAACCTGTCTTACATATATGACAAGTATAAAGACTTGCAAATTGATATATGTAACGATTCAAATTTAAGAGCAAGTGAAACAGTGATATTTGGATTGTCAACAGATGAAAAGTATAAAGAATTTAATAGGTCAGGCATAATCAATAGAATATGTTTATCAAAGGAAATGAAAAATGAAAATAATTCATAATGATGAAAACATCACAATAGTAAATGATTTTCTGGATAATGAAACTCTAGAAAAAGTAAGAGATCAATCCGAATGTTTAAAGATGCAGAAACTAGAGCTTGGAGACGATAAAGTTTATAAGTTGAATGTAGGTGACATTTACAAAAGTGATAGAAAGTACTGGACAAATAAGTTACCTTGGAATAATAATTTTGAACCTTTTATTCACAAGCTGATTGACTTTGTAAAAGATAATGAAACTTGTTTACCAGCAAAGCAGTTTGAAAAGATTAGTTGTATGCTACACGTTTACTTGTCGGGTGCAGAACTGAGTTGGCACAGAGACGGAGCATTGGGTGGCGGTGCATATAGTTTTTATATTCATGATGAATGGAGACATACCTGGGGAGGTAATCTTCTTATTGCAGATGCATCTACAAAAATGGTACCGCAAAAGCCAATGGAAGGAACTTCAATGGAAGATATGTTAGGAAAAGCATACAACGTGAGAAGTAGAACATGGAATCTTAAAGAAGAAAGTGACATGACCATGAATCCAGGACATGGAAGATATTTCGCACCTATACCAAATAGGTTAATGATAACAACTGGTGAGATAGTACACAAAGTAGAAAGAGTAGATCAGTCGGCCGGTGAAAATACTAGAAGAAGCCTTACTGGTTTCTTTGCATAATGTTTGAGAAATACAGTTCACCACACCATGGAGTTGGAACAATAGTTGACGTAGCTATTGATGATAGTAATGGCTTGATTAAAAGAACGTTCCAGCCTGGATCTATAACAGTTGGTAATAAAGTACATGAATATAATAACGATCAAGTTAAGGGATTCTTCAACAATGAACTTAAATGGCTAGAAACACTAAAAAGCAAGTGGATACCAGAAACAGTAGAAGTTGGGAATAATTTTATTATACAGAAATACTACGGTCCTTGTTTATTAGACTTCAAACCAAATAAAGAATTTTTAAAGTATGTTCCTGATATTGTAGAACAGGTAATAGAGATGTACAAATTTTTTAAAAGTCATAACGTTTTTAAACGTAATGGTAGTTTAAGCAATTTAACTCATGACAATGGACAACTAATTGCTTTTGATTTCAAGTGGGCAAAAGTAAGACCAGATGGGTTAGACATGGAAATAAAATCTTACAAAGAATGGTTAAACAAAATTGACCCTTCGCTGACAGGAAAATTGATGCAAATGATAGATTAAGACTTGATTTACCGCTAGAATGTGTTATAATGTAATTATGTTCCGTTCGTCTAGCGGCCTAGGACAACGCCCTTTCACGGCGTAAACACGGGTTCGAGTCCCGTACGGAACGCCAATAGTAGGTTAAACAATAGGAGTT